>OGDF01005634.1_pt1 | contig 13144 bp, 11 predicted proteins | sample 1570141 | NCBI WGS metagenome assembly OGDF01 (sample SAMEA4370581, study PRJEB24528) | human gut metagenome | reverse complement strand
GAAATCCATGCCGGCGGTATTGATAGCCAAAGGCTCCATGGATAATGCCCTCCGAAGTCTGCAGACAGCCAAGTGGCAATTCCTTCCGACACTGGGCCTCTACGGAGGCTGGTCTACCAGCTACTATACATACCCTGGACAGGCAGGATACAAAGCCACCCCTTATTGGCATCAGTTCAAGAACAACGGAGGTGAATACGTGCAACTGTCATTGAACATACCTATATTCGACAGACTTCAGAAACATACGGCATTGGCCAAAAAGAAGAACGCATACCAGCGCGCGAGCCTAGAATACGACAAATCCCTCCGCGATGTCGAATCCGAAGTCCGCAGGGCCATTCAGGACAGGGATGGAGCCGAAGCCGCTCTACTTCAGGCCGAAAGACGCGCGGAAGTCTACGACGAGGCATATAAACTCAACGCCCGCAAATTCGAACAAGGACTGATCTCCTCCATAGAATATAACACCGCCTCATCCAACTACTTGAAATCCAAGGCGGAACAACTTAACGCCGAACTGCAATACCAGCTCAAGCGTCGCGTCGTCGAGTACTACAACGGAGTATCATATTTGGAACAGTAAAAAATCAGAATCATGGACAAGATAATCGAAAAGAAAACAGGACTGGCTGCCGCATTTACCAAAAGAGCCGTAAAATATTGGGCAGGGGCAGCATTGGCGATAATCCTTATTGTATTGATAATCACCGGCAAAAGCTCGGCTATACGCGTTGACGGCGGCTCCATCATCACCGGAACCGCGAAAAGAGGCGAGTTCAACGATTACATCCGCGTAAGCGGTCAGGTCCAGCCGATGACCACCGTCCAGCTCAGCCCCACCGAAGGCGGCAACGTCCAGAAAATCGTCGTCGAGGAGGGGAGTAAGGTCAATGCCGGGGATGTCATAGTCGAGCTGTCGAATGAAAGCCTTGACATGCAGATACTTAACTCAGAGGCGGAACTTGCCGAAAAGGAAAACATTCTGCGCAACACATTGATTTCCATGGAACAGCAGAAACTCTCAGTTCGACAGGACAAACTCACGCTTCAGATAGAGGTCCGCAGGGCCAAGAGGGCATACGAACAGAACAAAGCCCTTTATAATGAGAAACTTATAGCTAAAGAAGAATACCTGAAAGCTGCCGAGGACTACGAATTGGCGAAAGACAAACTCGAACTCGTAATGGACCGCGAACGTCAGGACAGTCTGTACCGCAGCACTCAAGTCTCCCAGATGCACGAAAGTTTGGAGAACATGCGCATAAACATGGCCATGATCCGCAGACGTAAGGAAAACCTGTCTGTAAAGGCGCCGATCAGCGGAGAACTCGGACTCCTCGACGTGGAACTCGGACAGTCAGTAGCAGCAGGTTCTAAAATCGGCCAGATAAACAACCTCGATTCGTATAAGATTGAAGCCCAGATAGATGAGCATTACATTGACAGAATTACACCGGGCCTGGAGGCGACTTTCGAGCGTCAGAACGAGAAATATTCGGCGGTCATCCGCAAAGTCTATCCCGAAGTCCGCGAAGGCAAATTCAAAGCCGATTTTCGCTTCGAAGGCCAACAGCCCGAGAACATCCGCGCCGGCCAGACCTACTACCTTAATGTCCAGCTCGGCCAGCCCGAAGAGGCCGTTATCATCCCGCGCGGCTCATTCTATCAGGCAACCGGCGGCAAGTGGGTGTATGTTGTCAATGCCGATGGAACGAAAGCTACTAAACGCAGTGTCCGCATTGGTCGCCAGAACCCTCAGTATTACGAAGTTATAGAAGGTCTGGAGCCTGGCGAGAAGATTATCATATCCTCTTACGACAGCTTCGGCGACAAGGATGAACTGATTATAAAATAAACGTCGACCATGAGTACATATCTGAAATTCCTCTCGAAAAATAAACTTTATACTGTAATCGAGGCATTGGGCCTGTCAGTGGCACTGGGATTTGTCATATTGCTGACCTCTTATGCCAGGACAGAATTCAGCGTAGGCGCAAGGCAGCCGCTTTCCAAACAGATTTATGCCATCGGAGGCGGTGATTGTGTCGGCATGACGCTGTGCACCGGAGATGAATTCTTTCCCTCAATGCCGGAGATTGCATCATGGACACGAATCGGGGATTTGGGAGATAAGGATGTTACCGTGGGCGAAGACTATTATCCGGCAGTGGCATGTGCCATTGACACGAATTTTCTGAAACTTTTCGATTACGGACTGGACGGTTGCGACAGAAACCATATTCTTGCGAATACCGATGAGGTCATTCTTTCGGAAAAGTATGCGAGGAAAGTTTTCGGTAGTGAAGACCCTGTCGGGAAGACATTGACAATAGCCGGAGACAAACTGACCGTGGTCGGGACAATGGAGGATTTCGGAGCGTTTGACGAATTTTGTTATTACGATATTTTCCTGAGTGCCAAGAAATTGGCGGAGGTGATCGCCCCGATGGATAATTTCGGAAATGTGCAGACATTCGTCACTCTTGCCGATGGCGTATCCCCTGATGCTGTCAGAGAAAAACTGCTCGACAAGTACATGGGATACTGGAAAGAGTTCTACACACGGAACGGGGACGATGGCGGCTTCCTGTGGGGCTCATCATTGACCAGATTAGACAAACTGTATTTCAGTGAATTGGAGTCATACAGACCATTGAGGAAAGGAGACAAAAGGACAGTTGAGGTCCTGCTCCTCGTGGCTATGATTCTCCTTGTTTCCGCGATTTTCAATTATATAAACCTGACTGTCGCACAGACGGGAAAACGTGCTAAAGAGATGGCTACCAGACGTTTGCTTGGCGAATCGTCCGCCGGAATCGTTACGAGATATCTGACAGAGTCTTTCCTCTTTACGGCTGTGTGTATGGCTATAGGTGTGTTGGTGGCATTCGCATTCAAAGGGTGTTTCGACAGAATCCTTAGCACGGAAATCGTCATCGCTTCCGACATGGGGACCATCATCGGAGCTCTTGCTGTCCTTGTCATTGTATCATTGATTTCCGGCCTCTTGCCTGCATTGATGGTATCCAGATTCCAGCCGATTTCTGTAGTCAAAGGCGATTTCCGTTTCCGAAGCAAGATGCTGTTCAGCAAGGTGTTCATCGTCTGTCAGAACGTCATAAGCATGGTGCTTGTCGCATTGGCATTGACCATGACACTTCAGATGAAGCATCTCGTCAATCTGCCTACAGGATACAATACGGACCTTCTCGCGGTCGATTCTTGGTCTTTGGGTTACAGTTGTTCGCGTGATGCCCAGAAGTCTGTACATCAGATTTTACATCAGAGATTGGAGGAACTTCCGCAGGTGGAAGCAGTTGCACAGGTTGGCCAACTTCCGCTCAAATGCGGCAATAACGGTGTCCACATTGACGGAGAAAAGATGTCATGGATGCAGATGTGCTTTATGGATACCACAGCTTTCAGATTGCTGGGATTCAAGGTGTTGGAAAGATATTCCGAGCCTGTGAATGGAGATACGTGGCTTACGGAAGAGGCCAAGAGGCGTTACGGCGTCACTCCGGAGAATCCGTATGTCGGCAAACATGATGATGGAACCTATCAGTACAAGTGTTGCGGCATTATCGACAACTTCCGGGCGAGAGATCCGCTTTTCAAGCCGGAGGAGGACAGCCATCGTGCCGTCCAGATACGTACCGATTTTGTTACCGTACAGTTGCTGAAGGTAATAGGTGACAGGCAGGCGGCGAAAGATGCTGTCCGCAATGTATGGAATGAAGTTTCCAAAGAATACTTAGGAGTGCCGAGGGAAACTCAAATCTATTATCTGGATGATTTTCTCAATGATTCCTTGACAGGAACCCGCAACACTATGAAGCTGGTGATGACCTTCATGGTCCTTGCGATCCTGATTTCTGCGCTCGGCCTGTTCGCGATGTCCGTCTACTATACTGAGCAGCAGTCGCGTCAGATCGCCCTCCGGAAGATTTTCGGCTCGGGTGTCAAGGCTGCGGCCTGGAAACTCTCGAAGTCGTTCATGCTGATGACAGCCGTCGCCGTCGTGATCGCGATTCCGGTATGTATCTGGTCAATGCGTTATTACCTGGCTGATTTTTACAATGCCATAGCCTTCCCGTGGTGGGTAATCCTTGTGGCGGCGGCATTGACCTTCATCATCTCCTTCGTCTCGATAATATCCCGGACATGGGGTTCGGCAGCGGAAAATCCAGTGGAGGTTTTGAAGCAGGAAAATTGACAAATGTCAGAAAAGAGGGTTATATTTGTGTTACAAAACGACATTATTATGAAGAAAACACTTATAACCCTCTTTTTGGCATTAGGCAGCATTCTGCCGATGTCCGCCCAGCATGGGAAGATCGTGGATGACGGATGGCTCAAAGAGAATTACACCAAGCGCGAGGTCATGGTGACAGTCCGTGACGGCAGGAAAATCTACAACGCCATATATGAACCCAAGCGGGAATATCTTCTGAAACTTGGACGCGATGCGAGTCCGATAATGATGTTGAGGACTCCGTATTCACTTAAACCATACGGACTTAAGCCCGGACAGGACTTCGGTCCTACCAAATCTGAAGGCTTCGGAGGTAACTTGAAAGGTGACATGGCGAACTATGTTGCCGAGGGATATGTGATTGTACTGCAGAACGTTCAGGGTAAATATCTGAGTGACGGCAAGTACGAGAACATGCGTCCTTATCTCTCTGGTCCCCGCGGCGCCGCAGATACATTGAAAAGACAAGACGGTTCTGTTATAACAGACGAATCTACAGATACTTACGATACTATCCAGTGGCTTCTTAAAAACACAAAGAATACCGGAAACGTAGGTGTGAAGGGAAACTCTTACCCAGGATTCTACACAGTGATGGCCGTGCTGTCCCGTCACCCTGCCATCAAAGCTGCCTGTTCTCAGGCCCCTGCTACTGACTGGTTCATGGGAGACGATGCTCACCATAACGGAGCGCTTTGTCTTACAGACTGTTATAGATTCGGAGGCGGATTCTACAGGGAGTTCAGGAAACCTTCTACGAAGGGATTCTCGAACATTGTGAAAATCGAAGGCGACGTCTATGATTATTTCCTGAACAAGCCGATGTCTGAGATTTCCGCATTCTTCGGCGACAGCTTGAGATTCTGGAGCGACATGATGAAGCACCCCAACTACGACCAGTTCTGGCTGGACAGAGACCCGAGCTTGCACCTTAAAGACATACGTACCCCTGTCCTCGTGACCGGCGGTTTCTACGACGCTGAAGATTGTTACGGAGCATTCCGCGTTTACAACATGCTCAAGAAACAGTCGCCTGAATGTGACCTCCATCTCGCCGCAGGGCCTTGGTACCATGGAGGTTGGAACAACCGAACCGCGAACCACCTTGCCGACGCATGGTTCGGCGAAGGCTCCGGCGCCTACTACCAGGATGCCGTCGAATACCCATTCTTCCTGTACTACCTAGAAGGAAAGGGTACCTGTCCGGCTAAGGTCAATGTTCTTGCGTCGGGGGAGACTATGAGTTCCGTATCGCAGGGCGTCCAGTCGGATGATTTCTTCGAGTTCTACGACGAGTGGCCTCCTAAAGGGATGAAATACAATAAATTGTATCTTTCTGGAAAAGGTGGTTTGTCTTTCACTTCGCCTAAGAAAGCATCCCGCACCATCGTTTCTGACCCTTCGTCTCCAGTTCCGTATATGGACATTAAGTCTAATAGTAGAGACAGGGCTTATATGGTTGCAGACCAGTCATTTGCAACGCTAAGAACAGACGTTCTCACATATAGAGGGGAAGCATTGACAAAACCCCTTCATCTTGCGGGACCGGTGAAAGTCAGGATTGCTCTCAGCCTGGATTCGGAGGCGGCGAAGAAAATGCTGGACGCGGATATCGTCGTGAAACTCATTGACTTGCGACCTGACGGATATCAGATGCTGGTGCGCGGCGACGTGATGCCGCTCCGATTCCGTGAGGGATTCCAGATGCCGAAACCTGTGAAAGCCGGCAAGAAGACGGTTGTGGAATTTACCATGTGCGACATCGACCACCGTTTCATGGAAGGACATACGCTTATGGTGCAGGTGCAGGGCAGCTGGTTCCCTCTCATCGCCATGAATCCGCAGACCTTTATCGCTGATCCTGTAACTGCGAAATCCGAAGATTATCAGCCTGTTACGATAACCGTAAAATCGGCCGAGTCTTATCTGGAACTGCCTGTCTGTGAATGATTACCAGCGGTTGTCACCGAATCTCCAGCCGATGCCGAGCATAAGATTGTTAGGGTCGTGGAACTTGCACATTTTATAACCGACGTGCAGGAACAAGTGACGGCTGACATTAGTTTTAAGCGCGACGATCTGATACCAACCCTTCAGGTCGTCGCCTTTATATATCACATTGTGACCTATACCGACATTGACAGAAAAAATCGGCATCACGAACTCGGCGCGCAGCGATAGTCCGGCACCGATGGATTCCCGCAGCGGCGGGCGGTAGAAACGCAGGTCCTCGCCGTGACTGTCCACGTAATTACCGGCCACGTGCTTGTCGAGATTCGCGCTCTCATCGTATTGAATATCAGCCGATATGCCGGTTTTGAGGAACTTATTTATGCGGAACATCGGGTTCAGGTTCACGCCCAAAATCCCGAACTTTCCGGAGACGATATAGGCATTGTCCTCCCAAATCATCCCCTTCGCCCGGCCGGCCCCGTAAAGTATCGCGTCCAGTGTCCAACGGTTCCGGTGCCCGCTTTCGCCGTCGATGCCGGTTCGGGTCAATGCTGTTGTGACTTTTTCGCCTATTCTGGTGTCGAAACTATATGTTGCGCCGATTCGTCCACCGAGAGTATTGACGCCGGCGTTGGGATATTTGGTATTTCCGTTCGAAAAATGCGTGGCCTCAAGTCCGAATTTCATGTTCCATGACGGGGTGATGCGCCAGTCCAGAAGAAGCCCGAAATTGATATAGGCATTGGCCCTGGAACCTACCACCATATTGTAACTGTTTTCGTACTCTTTATATGGATGCCAGCCGAAAGAAATGCCGAAGTTCCATTCGTAACTTAAATCTATACAGGGACTTAACTTTGCTAATCTTGCGCCTTGTAGAAGATAAACCGCTGTCGGTCTGCCGATTTCCTTATTGTCGTAAAAATTGTTGAACCCTACGCCGATGCCTTGATAAGCCGTGGGAAATGTCTTGCCTAAATATGTGCCGGACGGGAATGAAAAAGCATACTGCAGATGGACTGACGAACTGAGATTCAGTCTCTCCCCGGATTCGTTTTCTCCTCTGAAAAACGGATGTGTCGGAGCCAGATAACCGCTGCGGAGATTTACGCTGAGGTGGTTTCTGTATGAAAGTGAATCTGCCTGGTTGTGGGCGGATAAAACAATGCAGACCAGGCTGGCGGCTATCGAAGAAATCAGGCGTTTCACTTTTATTGATTTTTATCGAAACAAAAGTAATTAAAATATGAGTTATGTGCAATTTTAAGGTTATATTTGCATAATGGGGCGATGAAAGAACTGTTTGTCGCGGCATAATATGGAATCTGACATGAACAAAGAACAATTGATAGAGAAAGTGAACGGCATTCTTGCTGAGGAATTCGAAACGGATGTAGCTGATATGCAGCCGGATGCGTCACTTATGGAGGTACTTGACCTGGATAGTTTGGATATAGTGGACATGGTGGTTTTGGTGGAAAAACACTTCGGAATCATCATGAAGAAAGAGGATTTCGGAACAGTGCGTACCTTCGCAGACTTTTATGATTATCTTGAATCCCGATTGAAATAATGGCAGAAGGCGGTTGGAAAGGCAAGTCTCGTGGCGGCAAGGCAGGCTATAGCATATTTATCTATCTGATAAGACATACCGGCCTTTTCCCTGCTTATTGCCTGCTCGTTTTCGTGGCCGCATACTTCGTTCCAGCGTCGCCGTCTTCCACGAAAGACATCTGGAACTATGCCCGTAAGATATTGAAATATGGGCGGTTGCGCTCGGCATTCTTCGTTTATAAGAGCTATTATTCTTTCGGCCAGTCCATTATCGACAAGTTTGCCATCTCTTCCGGTCTTCAGGACAAATACGCTTACGAATTTGAAGGGGAAGACGTCCTGGACGAGGTCTTTTCTTCCGGCAAAGGTGCTATAATTCTGTGCGCCCATTTCGGAAACTGGGCAGCAGGGGAGGGCTTTTTCAAAGCACAAAAGACGCGCCTGAATTTCGTGATGTTCGATAATGAACACGCTGAAATAAAGGAGGTTATGGAGAAGAACAATGACCCTGATGCCTCATTCAAGATTATACCTGTAAACAAGGACAGCCTTGCACATGTCTTCCTGATCACTGAAGCGATAGACCGCGGAGAACTGGTATGTTTCATGGGCGACCGTTATGTCCATGATACCAAGCTTCTGGAACATGATTTCATGGGACATGAGGCGAAGTTCCCTTCCGGCCCGTTCCTCTTGGCGTCCAAACTGGGAGTACCGGTGCTATTTTATTGGTCAATAAGGGAATACGGCAAACGCTTCAGGTTTAAGTTTACGAAAGCCGACACTGTTTCATCGCGACGCGGCGGAGATATGGAACTGTTGAACCAGTACGTGGCTTCCCTCGAAAAGGAGGTCCAGTTACATCCTGAACAATGGTATAATTACTATGATTTTTGGAACCTGAGATAATATGAACCCCAAGTACAAAACTAAAAAGATGACGGCTCTCGACGCACAGAGGGCGGCACATGAAATCGCATTCGCTCCCGTGGTTTTCCAGGTGAGCAGGCTCATGTTGGAATACGGAATCTTCGCAATGTTGGAAGAAGCAGGACGGAAAGATCCCGCCGGCATGACGGTGGAAGAAGTCGCAACTGCTTCCGGCATATCTGTTTACGGCGTGAAGGTCCTGCTGGAATCATCACTTACGGCAGGCACGGTTTTCTACGACAACGGCAGGTTCACCATTTCCAAAATCGGCTGGTTTCTGCTGAACGACGATATGGTCCGAGCCGACATTAACTTTAACCACGACGTGAATTACAAGGGACTTTTCCACCTCGACGAGGCCATCCGCACAGGAAAGCCTGCCGGGCTGAAAGAAATCGGGGACTGGCCGACGATCTACGAAGGACTCTCCTCATTCCCGCCGAAAATCCGCGAGAGCTGGTTCGGTTTCGACCATTTCTACTCCGACCATTCGTTCGAGGACGCGCTCTCCCGAGTCTTCGCCACCTGCCCCAAATCGCTGCTCGATGTCGGTGGCAACACAGGACGCTTCGCGCTTAAGTGTGTGGAGGTCAATGCCGATGTCCATGTTACTGTGATGGATCTTCCCCAGCAGCTTGCCATGCTGAAACAGAACATCGCCGGCAAACCGGGTTGCGACCGCATTGACACATATCCTGGAAATCTTCTGGATCCGGGCACCGGGATTCCAGGCGGATTCGACGTGGTCTGGATGAGCCAATTCCTGGATTGTTTCTCTGAAGAGCAGGTAGTCAGCATATTACAACGTGTTTCCGCGACTCTCAAACCTGGCGCGTCAGTGTTTATTATGGAGACACTTTGGGATCGTCAGAAGTACGACACGGCGTCATTTGACTTGGCGCAGACAAGTGTTTATTTTACCGCCATGGCGAACGGAAACAGCAAGATGTTTTATAGCGAGGACCTCTTCGGGATGATAAGAAAATCCGGCTTGGAAGTGGTCGAAGTTATTGACGGACTGGGATTTGGCCATAGTCTTATAAAATGCGGCAAGTGATGGAAGGACGTGTTTACATATCGTCTTCGTATATGATTACGTCGCTTGGCTCGGGGGTGCAGGAGAATTTCGATGCGGCACTTCAGGGACAGAGCGGGGTTCATATATGCCTGGATACTACGAAGTCACAGAATCCGGTTATGGCCGGGATTATAGATCCTGCTGTATTTGAGGAACTTAGTGAAAAATATGATGGCTCCTGTGGATTAGGGGCATATACTGATGCTGAACTGCTTGCTATAAATTGTGTGGAGAATGTTGTCGGGGATGCCGGTCTGCCTGAACGTACAGGGTTGGTAATAGCCTCGGCTAAGGGAAATGTCGCTATGCTTGAGGGAAGATGTGGGGCGCCTCAGCCTCAGCAGGTTACGGACTTGCAGACAGCGTTGCCAACTCAGGGCTCTAAGCTCCCGCAGTGTTCGGAGAACCAGTCTGGCGCGTCATCGCGGAAGGCTTCGTACCCGCAGCATCTACAAGAAAACCGCCTGAACCGTGTCGGGGAGTTTTTCAGCATCGATGAATCCGACGTCTACTATATTTCCAATGCCTGCATTTCAGGTGTTTCTGCCCTGATTTTCGCCAGGCGAATGATTCTCAGCGGCCGCTATGACAACATGATAGTAGTCGGCGTAGATGTTCAGAACCGCTTTATTATCAGCGGTTTCGCTTCGTTTAAGTCGCTTAGCTCTGAACTCTGTAGGCCTTATTCTCGGAGAAGCATGCGGAGCCGTAATGCTCACTAAAACAGGGACTTCGGACCTCGTAGCCATTGACGGCGGTTCCGCTTCTGATGATGCCAACCATATTTCCGGCCCGTCCCGAACAGGTGACGGACTTTATTTCGCCATGCGCGATGCCATGTCGGAAGCCGGAATCGGACCTGCCGATGTGGACATGCTTCAGATGCACGGCACAGCCACCGCTTACAATGACGAAATGGAATCCAAAGCGGCCGGTCTCGCCGGACTTTCCGATGTCCCTGCCCAGAGTCTGAAACCCTATTTCGGACACACCATGGGAGCATCAGGAATCATCGAAACCATCCTCGCCGCTGAAGAACTTAAACGCGGTATATTCTTGGGTGTCAAAGGATTCGAAGAGTTAGGCGTACCTGTTCCGCTTAATGTTTCAGCAGAAAACAGACTCATCAGGAATCCACATCATTGCCTTAAAACGGCATCCGGATTCGGCGGCACCAATGCGGCTGTCCTCCTCTCATTCGGAACCCCCGCACACGCTTCCGCGAAGAAAACCTCATCCGCGCTGAATCCCGTCCGTCGAGTGCAAATCTCTCAGGGTCAGGTCAATGTCGATGGAACCTCAGTTTTTGTCTCCTCACAGACAGACTTCCATACGTTCTCCCGAGAGTCGTTCAAATCCCGCGGAGAAGCCAATATGAAGTTCTATAAAATGGATGACCTCTGTAAACTCGGTTATCTTGCATCCGCATGGCTTCTGGATGGAATCGAATACGGGGAAGAAGAATGCGGCATAGTCATGTCCGGCAAATACGGCTGCCTCGATACGGATATCCGACATCAGCAAATCATTGACTCAGAAGGAGATTCTTCTGCCAGTCCTGCTGTGTTCGTTTATACATTGCCGAATGTCGTGGCTGCGGAAATCTCTATCCGTCACCACATTAAGGGAGAAAATATATGGTTTTGGTCAGAAGACAAGACCATGTCTGACATAAAGAAATATGCTTCTATACTGGCGGCGTCACGTGATTTGAAATACTGCATAGCCGCTCATATAGATTTTATAAATGGCGATTATTTCGCTATATTTGAACTTTTAGAAAACACTGATCGATAATGGAAGCACTTGTAGAAAAACTTAAAACGCAGCTCATAGATGCATTGAACCTGGAAGAAATCAGTCCCGAAGACATTGACACAGAAGCTCCTCTTTTCGGGGACGAGGGTCTGGGGCTGGATTCCATTGACGCATTGGAGATTATCCTGCTGCTTGACAAGGAATATGGCATAAAACTGAAGAACCCTGCAGAGGGAAAAAGCGTGTTCTATTCAGTCCGCACGATGGCTGATTATATTACGGAGCACGGAAAGAATCAGGCATAACTGTTTAATATGGAGATATTTGTAAACGGAATAGGGTCTGTGTCGGCAGGTGGAAGCAATGTCCGTGAATTTGCAGAAACTGTCCGCTCAGGTAAATCCCCGTTACATAAACCGACGAAGTTCCGGACGAAGCTGGAATTCCCCGTCGGCGAAGTGCCGTTATCGGACATTGACCTGAAACAAGAGCTTGGTATAGAGGGGATTATGAGTAGAACGGCCCTTCTTGGGCTGAAAGCCGTCAGGGAGGCGTTGGCGGATTTTGGGGCGCGGACAGGCGTCAATAAGCCTTGTCGTGTGGCGTTCATTTCCGGAACTTCGGTCGGCGGCATGGATCTCAGCGAAGAGTTTTGGGAGCATAATCGGGATAATTTTGCAGGCGGCGATGTGCAGATGCTGAAGATGCATGACCCCGGTTCGGTTACTGATGCTATGGTGCAATATCTTGAGACTCAAGGATATATAGGCTCCGCTGCATTTGTCAATACCGTCAGTACGGCGTGTTCTGCTGCGGGCAATGCCATCATGTTGGGGGCGAAGCTGTTGCGTTTAGGAGAGGCGGACATCGCGATCGTCGGCGGGACGGATTCCCTTTGCAAATTCACCATGAACGGGTTCAATTCGTTGCGGATTTTGGACCCGGAAATCTGTCGGCCGTTCGACGAATCGCGCGCCGGTCTGAACCTCGGCGAGGGCGCCGGCTACCTTATCCTTTCCCCCAACGATGCCGGTGCGTATTGTCGCCTTTCGGGTTGGGGCAATGCCAATGAGGCTTATCATCAGACGGCGAGTACTCCGGAAGGAATCGGACCCGGATTGGCTATGGAAGCTGCTATCAGATCGGCAGGTATCTCACCTTCGGAAATCGACTATGTGAATACACATGGTACTGGTACTCAGATAAATGATATTGCTGAGATGAATGCCATGAACCGTGTTTTCGGTGGGAAGATTCCACCATTCAGTTCGCTGAAACCCTTTGCCGGTCATACCCTCGGGGCGTCTGAAGGAATCGAGGCGGCATGGGTTTGCGGCATGATGAAGGACAGAGGTTACCGCCATGTTTTGTCGTCAGCGTTCGGATTCAGCGGCAATTGTGTTTCACTTGTATTCTCAGAATGATATGTGGTTTATACCTGAAATACCTTGTTACATTCACTCGGCACAGAGTCTTTATCCATCCGGTAAAGTGGAGGGAGATGCCGCTCGTGTTATAACTGAAGAACCTGATTACAAATCTGTTATAACGGATGCCAATCTGAGGCGCAGGATGGGTCGACTGCTGAAAATGTCTATGTACTGCGGCCTGAA
>OGDF01005627.1_pt1 | contig 13151 bp, 9 predicted proteins | sample 1570141 | NCBI WGS metagenome assembly OGDF01 (sample SAMEA4370581, study PRJEB24528) | human gut metagenome | reverse complement strand
AATAGCGGTCCATAAACAGCTCCGGGTCAAACCGAACCAGAACGTTTCCCATATCGAATACGATATTTTTAATCATGTGGAACCTTCTTTCTGCACAAACCGCTTAGCGCAGTTCCTCGATGTGATAGATATAATCCAGCGAACTCAGTGCCTGAATGATCTCCCGGTGGGTCTTGTACTTTTTCAGCTCTGCGCTGAAGATGGTGAAGGTGATGGTGTACACGCTCAGACCAGAACCCACATACGCCTGATTCGCCTCGATGTCGTCGATCCGCAGACCAAGCTGACGGCTGACAGTAACGAAGTCGCGCAGATAGTTGCTGTTCTTCAGCTCCAGATGAATCTCGGCAAGGATGGACCAAGAACGGTCGATGTTGAACAGCTCGCCGTGGGTGAAATACTTCACCACTTCTTCAAAACGCTGGACGTGCTTTCCGCTGGGCTCGTCGATGCTGTTGTAGAACTCCAGTGCGTCGATCTCTGCGGAGGTCATGGTCTTGACGTTCTGCTTCGTTTTCAGCAGGCGAGGCTCCTGCGTATCGTGGAAGGCATAGATCACGCCGTCGGTGGACTTGGACAGGTCGCACTCGAACATATCCGCACCCATCTTCAGTGCCAGTTCAAGGGAGGGCACGGTGCCCTCGATGATGTTGCCGCCCCATGCGCCGCGATGCACCGCAATGAGAACCTTTTTGGCATCCAGACGCGCATTCAGCAGCTCGTTGATCTGTGCATATTCTTTTTTGCCGACCATATCAAATACCTCATTTCTGAATTATCAGCTTACGCTTTAGTCTTTGTTCTTGTCCACCTTGTTGCCACGACCATAGACCAGATACATGACGGCGGCAGAAATGATCATCATCAGCACTGCATACACAAAGGTCAGAGCAGCGTTGTCTGCGTTGGTCTCGGAGTCGGTCAGAGACTTGATGTACACGCCCAGAGGCTTGTTCAGGGGGTGATACATAAAGACAGACATATCGTAGTCGCCCAGCAAGCCGTTGAAGTTCAGGGCAAAGATAGCCAGAACCGTGGGCAGGATGATGGGCAGCTGCACACGCATGAAGGTGTAGAAGGGCTTGGCACCCATATTCCGGGCTGCATCCTCCAGAGAGTCATCCAGCGAAAAGAAAGCGGCCTTGGTCATACGCAGGGTGAAGGGGATCTTGATGATGATGTAGCCGATGAGCATGATGACGGAGGTGCCGGTCAGAAGCTTTCGGAATTAAAGAAGGTGCGGTAGGAGTAGCAGATCAGAATGGTGGGCAGCAGCCAGGGGATCAGCAGACCGTACTCCAGTGCGCCGCCCAGACGGTCCTTGCGCTTCTGCAGAATGCGGCAGGCGATCAGAACGATGATCGCCACAAAGGAAGCAGCAATAGCGGAGTAGGCGATACTGACCACGAAGGGTTTGTAGGAGGAAGCCTTCTGGAAGATGGAGATGTAGTTCTCCAGAGTGAAGCTGGACAGGGTCAGGTGCTTGCTTGCGATGGTGGCAGAATCGGTGAAGGAGAACAGGACGACCAGCGCCACAGGAATCACATAGATGAGGAACAGCAGGTAAGCGTACACATGAGCCAGAACGTTCAGGATGGGGTTGCGGATCTTCTGCTTGACGATGGTGGTCTTGACTTTAGAAACGGACATATAATGGCCGCGCTTCTCGATCTGGATCATGATGGTCAGTAGGATGATGGTAGCAACGCCAAGGAACAGAGCCAGCAGTGCTGCCAGCGGGCGGGAGCTGACGTTATTGGCGAAGGTCAGGATCATGGGGCAGAGGTGCGGAGGTAGCGGACAGACCGGTGATGAAGGTCAGGATGGTGACCGCCATCAGAGAGGGAGTCAGCACCGGCAGCACCACTTTGGTCAGGATGCGGAACTGGGATGCGCCCATGTTCTGCGCAGCCTCGACGGTCTGGAAGTCCACCGAACGCATGGCGTTGCGGAGGAAGATCATGTGGTTGGAGGTGCAGGCGAAGGTCATAACGAACAGAACTGCCCAGTAGCCTTCAAACCAGTCGATGGGGAAGCTGGGGATGATCTTGGCGAACAGGGTGGTCAGGATACCGGTCTTGCCGTAGATGAACTTGTAGCCGGAGACCAGAATAATGCCGCCGTAGATCAGGGTGGTCATGTAGCCCAGACGGAGGATGTTGGCACCCTTGATGTCGAAATACTCGGTGATCAGCACCAGACTGATGCCGATAAAGCCGACGGTAATGGACAGGGTGGGTGCAAGGATCAAGCTGTTCCGCAGGCTTCGCATCGCCTTGGCAGAGTGGATCAGCTTTGTGAAGACCTCGGTGGTAAAGTGACCGTTCTGGTAGAACACGCTCACCACGGTGTTGAGGTTGGGGAATACCAGAAATGCGAAAATGAACCATGCGAAGAACACAAAAATTGCAATTCCCCACAGCTTTTCAGGCGTAAATGAGAATTTTTTCTTTTCTTTCATCTCAAAATCACCCCTCGTACTGCATGATGTCAGCAGGGTTATAGCTCAGCGTCACCGTATCGCCCTTCTTGTACAGGGTCTTGCCGCTGTTCTTCTCGATGACCTTGATGGTCTGGCCGAAGGCACGGACGGTGTACTTGATGTACAGGCCGTAGAACTCGTAATCTTCCACCACAGCTTCGGTCTTGAGGGTATCGGTGGCCATCGTTTCGTTGACGTGCATACGCTCCAGACGGATGTAGCAGTGCTTCTTGGGGTCAACACCCTCCACCTTGTCTGCACCGGTGCCGGCGAGGAATTCCGGGGTCAGGCGGTTGATGTCGCCGATGAAGTTGCAGACGAACTCGGTTGCGGAGTGGCTGTAAATTTCATCCGGACGGCCGATCTGCTCGATCACGCCCTTGTTGAACACCGCGATGCGGTCAGAAAGGGTCAGAGCCTCCTCCTGATCGTGGGTAACGTAAACAGTAGTGATGCCAAAACGCTTCTGCAGGTCCTTCAGCTCGTTGCGCAGCTGAACGCGCAGCTTTGCGTCAAGGTTGGACAGAGGCTCGTCCAGGCAGATGATCTCAGGATTGGTGACCAGCGCACGGGCGATGGCAACACGCTGCTGCTGACCGCCGGACAGCTCGGAGACCTTCTTCTTCAGCTGCTCCTCGTTCAGGTCCACTTTCTTGCCCATCTCAACGACCTTCTTGCGGATCTCCTCCTTGTCCATCTTCTGAACCTGCAGGCCGAAGGCGATGTTCTCGTACACGGTCATGGTGGGGAACAGAGCGTAGCTCTGGAACACCATGCCGATGTTGCGCTTTTCGATGGGGGTGTGGGTGATGTCCTTGCCGCGGACGCTGACCGTACCGGCACTGGGAGAAATGAAGCCGGTGATGGTACGCAGGGTCGTGGTCTTGCCACAGCCGGAGGGTCCAAGGAAGGTGAAGAACTCACCTTCGTGGATGTCGATGTTGATGTCCTTCAGGGCTTTGAAGGAGCCAAAAGTCACTTCGATATGTTCAAGTTTGATCATGCTCTGTACCTCGATGATGAGCAGCTGCGAAAAAAGGTCGGCTCGCTGTATGGCATCTGCAAACCGACCTTTCCGCATTATTGTAAACGAACGAACTTCAGAATGCCGGGATGATTACGGCATATATTCGAGCATGATCTTCTCGCACCATGCGTCGATGTTCTGTGCAACCAGTGCCCAGTCGATCTGCTGTGCGGGCAGCTCTGCGATGGTCTGGTTAAACTCGTTGGCCTTGCCGACAGCGTTGGTGTTAGCAGGCAGGGTAGAGAAGGTCTCAGCCCACTCGCCCTGAACCTGTGCACTGCCGAACCAGTTGACGAAGCGCTGTGCCTCTTCCTCGTTCTTGGTGCCGTTCACGATGGCAACACCCTCAACTGCGTAGGGAACGCCAACATCGGGAACTGCGTAGCCGGTCTTGACACCGTACTGCTGGTCGCGGGTCTCAACGCCGGAGGACCACATCTGACCGCAGACAACGGTGCTGTTCTCGCTGGCGATCTGTGCGTACAGGTCCACGCCGTCCTCATTGGGCACACCGTGCTTGTAGTACTCGGCGATGGCATCCCAGCCTTCCTGTGCAATGCCCAGATCACCGTTGGGGTCTGCATAGCGGGTCAGGATACCGGCGATGACGTTGCGGACCGTGCCGCCGGCCAGACTGGTCAGGTACTCGTACTTCTTATCGAACTCAGGCTTGGTCCACAGGTCGGGCCAATCGGTGGGAGCCTGATCCTCGGTGAGCTGGTTCTGATCGTAGACCAGCAGAATAGCCTGCTTGACGATGGCATGGTAGTAGCCCTCGTCGTCGTTCAGACCGGCGGGGATCTCGTCTGCCCACTCCGGCACGAAGGGGATCAGGATATTCTCAGCCTTCAGGGACTCCCAGATGATGGCGTTCAGACCGAACACAACGTCAGCAATGGGAGAAGCCTTCTCAGCCAGCAGACGGTTCTGGGTATCAGCAGCACCTGCGCCGACCACCTGAACCTTGAAGCCGTCCTGTGCGGCACGCTCGATCAGCCACTCATCGCGGCCATCGGTCTCGGAGTTGGTATAGACGGTCAGGGTAACGCCGGTGCCCTTGTTGGAGGGGGTGTTGTCCGCTGCAGATGCAGCAGTGCTGGAAGCAGTGGTGGTGCTGGAAGAAGAACCACCACAAGCGGTCAGTGCAGCAGCGGCTGCGGTAAAGGTTGCAGCCTTGATGAAGCTGCGACGAGAAATCTTTCTCATGACTTTTCTCCTTTTTCATTTTCCTCAGTCAATTTTGCGGGGAGCGGCTTGTTCCCCCTCGTGTTGTGCTCAGTATACCGCCAAAATTAGAACGAGTCAATCAAATACAGGTAAAATTTCAGTCTGCAACGCGTAATTCTACTATATTCACAGGCGGAGTTTACTTTTTATGTGCAATATGACAATGATTTACGGGCGTTTTTCGCTCTTTTGCCCGCGAAACTTTGTTAAAATAATGACTCGTTCCAATCTGAACGGCAGATTTTTACTTTTTTTCTTGTAATTTTTGACCGTTTAGGATATTATCATAGAAAAGACCGTCTGCAAAAAGGGGGAAGATCCTGTGCCAACCATCAACGATATCGCCAAAGAAGCCGGTGTATCCCACGGCACCGTTTCCAATGTTCTGAACAAGACCGGAAAGGTCAGCATCGAAAAGATACAGCTGGTAGAAAATGCCATAAAGAAACTCGGCTACGTTCCCAATGTTCAGGCACAGCGGCTCCGTCAGGGCTCGCCCAACACCATCGCCGTCATCCTGCCATCCCTGAAGGAAGCCAAGTACATCGATTTTTTCACGGCGCTCCAGCTGAATTTTCCCAAAAGCCAGAAAAGCCTGCTGGTGTACCAGACCGAGGATATCCCTGCAGAGGAAGAGGTCATTCTGGACAATCTGCGGGCATCCGGGCTGGCAGCCCTCATCGTCATTTCTACTTTAAGTAAAGAGTGCTTGGAAAAATACCGTTCTCTGCACTGCCCCATCGTATTTGTGGAGCGCAGGCCCAGAACGCTGCGGACGGACGAATGGTTCCTTTCCTTTGACCCGCAGAAGATCGGTGCCGCAGTGACCGCGTTCTGTGCCCAAAAGCATTGGCGGTCAATCGCCTATTTCGGGGTGGAAAGGCACGGCGAGGCCGAAAACCCCATCTTTTCCAGCCTGCAAAAATGTGCGCAGGCGCAGGGGCTGGCATTGGCACACATCCCCTCCGGGTATAAGCTGGCGCTGAATCAGGCCTTTGAACTGGCGCAGAACGCCGCCCCCTACGATGTGATCCTGACCCAGAGCTCGGTCTGCACCGATGCGCTGCTCCGGGCGTTCCGGCTTTTGCATATCGAAAAGATCCCGCCCATCCTCACCATTGGTGCCTGCACTGCCCTGCCGGAGAAGGCGGTGGAGCTGTATCATCTGGATTACGGCTTTCTGGGCATCCGCATCATCAAGCTGTTTTCAAAGCTCGACCGGGACTCTGCCTCGGCGGAAAAAGAGCTTTTCTATGCGCCCAAGGGTTTTGCCGATTCCTTCCCCGGGCTGCAGCGGATGCCGGACACCCAGCTGACCATGCTCACGCTGGAAAACCCTTCCACCCAGGCACTCCGCAAGCTGCTGCCGGAATTTGAGCACCGCAGCGGCATCCGGGTCAAGCTGATCGGTGTCCCCTACGATGACCTGCTGGCGCAGCTGAACCTCATCGGGCCGCATTTCACCTATGATATGATCCGTATTGACGTGGCGCAGTTCGGAGACATCGGGCAAACGATCTATCGTCCACTGGACGAGCTTTCCATCTCCCCGGAGGGACTGTCCCCCCGGCTGATCAAAAACGGCTACGACAGCTACTCGATGCTGAACGGCCGGGTCTATGCCCTTCCCCTTGACCCCAGCGTGCAGATCTTTTTGTACCGCACCGACCTGTTCCACGACGCCAAGCTGTGCCGCGCCTACTACGAGCGTTTCCACGAAAATCTTGTGGTGCCCACCACCTACGAGCAGTATCTCCACGCTGCGGAGTTCTTCACCCGCAGCTGCAACCCGGACTCCCCCACCGAGTACGGTACCACCATGACCTGTGGCTCTGCCTCCGTTGCAGCAAGCGATTTTCTGCCCTTCTACCTTTCCCGCATCGACCGCTTCGGCTCCACGCCGGAGACCCTCCGGCTGGACAGCCCCGAAATGCAGGCGGCCATGCGCCAGTATCATGCATTGGAAAAGTTCTCCTGCAAGCAGAACTGGTGGGGCGACAGCATCCAGAAATTTGCGGAGGGAAAGACCGCCATGACCGTCATCTACTCCAACTATGCAGCCGAACTGATCAACTCCGGAAATTCGGTGGTCGTCGGTCGGGTGGGCGCGGCCATCCTTCCGGGATGCAAGCCTCTGCTGGGCGGCGGCATCGTGGGCATCTCCCGATACAGCCAAAAAGCGGAAGCCTGCAAGCAGTTCTTCCACTGGTACTACTCTGCGGATGTGGCTTCCCTGCTGGTTCGTCTGGGCGGCACCTCCCCCATCGTGGACGCCTATGAGGATTTCCAGAATTACAGCATCTTCCCGTGGATGAACACTTCCAAAAAGAGCTTTGGATTGGGACAGCGTGGGGTGATAAACCAGACCCCGGAGCGGTTCTCCATCCCGAAATACGAATTTGCAGTAGGCACTGCCGTCCGCAACGTGGTGCAGGACCTGATGAACCCGGAGGATGCCAGCCGTATGGCGCAGGCCCTTTACGATGCTGCAGACCCGGTCTGTCGCTAAAACGGAACAGAAACTGCATGAATATGAAAAAGCCCACAGGCCGGAATTCCATCTGACCTGTGGGCTTTTTGTCTCTTTTCGGTTCTCAGTGCTTCGGTTTTTTGCCCCAGAGCCCCAGTCCGCTGCGGCTGGATGTTTTGCCGTGCTTGGGCGCTGCAGCCGGCTTCGGTGCACGGCTGCGCTTCTTCTCTGGCTTTGATTCGGGTTCCGGCTCGGTCCAGGGGAGCAGACCGGCCTTGGACTCCGCTTCGGGCTCCGGCTGTACGGGTTTCGGCTTCTCCACCGGTATGGGTGCAGGCGGTGCTTTCGGTACAGTCTTTGGCTTCTCCGCTGGCACGGGTGCAGGCGGCGTTTCCGGCACAGGCTGAGGGGTCGGAGCTGATTCCGAAGCCGGCGGTGCATCCGGTACGGACTGCGGCGGCTGGGGAGCGCTGCTGTCTGCCGCCGGTTTCCGCTCTGGCCGCTTCCAGCTGCCGTCTTTTCCCATGCGGAGCAGCTCCCACATGATCTCATCATCGCTCCGGGTATTCTGGCTGCGCTGCAGATCATCGGTCAGCTCGTCCATCACACTTCGGCCATCTCCTGCCGGTTTCCATGTCGGCTCCAGCGCGGAATCTGCCGGACGGAGCAGGTCCTCCGGCAGCGGGCTGTCGGCGTTCTCCGGTTTCTTCTTTTTCTTCCGGATGGGAGCTGCGATGTGCTCCGGATGGAGCGGAAAGATTTCCAGCGACTGCACTTCGTTGACCACACAGCCCAGCAGCTGCACACCGGACTTGTTCAGCTTTTCAATGGCATCCTGTATGACAGGCAGCGGGGCGGCGTCGTGACGCACAACGAACAGCGCATGGTCTGCCAGCTTGTTCAGGCGCAGCACATCCGAGGAACGTCCCACCGAGGAAGCATCAATGATGACATACTCGTAGGGCTCCATGATCGGTCTCAAAAAGTCGAACAGGGCGGCATCCAGCGGCACCGCATCGGGTTCCAGCACCATCGGCAGAAGGTCCAGATAGCCGGTCAGCGAAATAACCGCTTCCGGCTCGGCAGATTCGCCTTTGTACAGGGCATTCAGCGTCCGGCTGTACGGCAGATCCTGCAAAAACATTCCGCCCAGGCGGGGAGCACGGGTGTTCAGATCCAGCAGCAGGGTGCGCTTTTCCATATCGGACAGCTGCAGGGCCAGATTGGCCGCCACCGTGCTCTTGCCTTCTCCATCCTCAGCCGAAGTCACATAGAACCAGTGCGGCTCTGCCGTGGTGCCGAACCGGTTGATCAGGATATGCGCGGCCGAAGCAAAGTTCTGCACGGCATCGGCATCCGCACGGTGCGTTTCGCTCAACAGCTGCATGTTCTTCTGGAAGTAGCTGTTGTCCTTGGGGATGCTGCCCAGAGTTTCGAGCTTCAGGACGTCCTCCACGTCTTTCACATTCAGCAGGGTGGGCCGCAGGAAAAACTCCAGCACCGCCAGACCCGCACCGGCGGCCAGACCCAGCACACAGAAGATCACCCACAGGCGGACATACTGGCCGGCACCGCCGCCCGTTGTAGAAGCTGCTTCCGGAGCGTCGATCATCGCCACAGAGCCCATCATCAGCGTTTCCGGCAGGATCTCCTTGATGGCATCCACCAGCGCATTCATCAGCTGGACACCGGCCTCGGCATTGTTCCAGGTCAAGGTAAGCAGCAGCACCTGCGTCTCATTGTAGCGGCTCACCTGCAGATTCTGAGAAACATCCTGTGTTGTGACCGATACAAGGCCCGCACGATCAATGGCAGCCTGCAGGGTGCGCTCGCTCTTCATCACAAAGGTCGCGGCGTCCATCATATTCAGTGTCTGATAAAAGGTGTTTGAACTCAGATAATCAGAATTATTGTATACAACGCCGTCTGCAGAGGGTTGGGAGGTGATCGCAACGGAACAATTGACCGCGTAGTTGGTACGGCTGTTCCGCAGAAAGGAGACGCCGCTGAACACGAATCCGCAGAAAAAGCCCAGAAGGCCCAGCACAAGGATCGTCTTCCGGTGCTTGAAGACGGTGTACAGCAGGTCGCTGATGCGGATCTCGTCATTGTCCATTGTTTCTCACCACCTTTACGATTTATTTTCGCTCTGGTCGAGGGTCTCGTCCTGAGCTGCAGCAGCTTTCCGCGCCTTGCGGCGGCGTGCAAGGATGCCCCACAGGAACACCAGCAGCCAGACCACACCGGCGGCGACCACAGCCAGAACGGCCAGAGCCACCGCACTGCGCAGCGTAAACACCGGCACGGTCCAGTTCTGCGTACTTGCCGTATCCTGTACAGTGAAGGGATATTTCCGGGCATTTGCAGAATCTGCCTTGCCGCGTACCACATAGTAGCTGCCCTCGGTCAGATCGGTGAACAGCTGGCCGGAATCGCTGGACGTCCAGCTCCGGATCAGCTGATCCTGCTCGTTGTACAGGGAGAGCTGTTCGCCCTCCGTATTGCTGCGCAGCACCGTATCCACGGCAGAGATGGATACCCGCAGGAGCCGGTTGGTGATGTCCAGCGTTGTGCTGCCTGCACCGTCAATGCGGCCGTCCGCAGCGACGATCACCGTGTGATCCGTGTCATCCGGACGGTAATTTTCCGGTGCCTGCTGTTCGCGGATAAGATAGGTCGTGCTCTTATCCAGATCGGTCAGACGGATCTGGCCCGACCCATCGGTCGCCACTGTCTGGGTGGTGCCGGTGCGCCGGTTGGCCACCGTAAAGACTGCACCCTCCAGAGCGGAGGAAGTAAGCTCGTCCGTGACGTTCAGAATGATCTTGGTCTTTTCGGTATCGATCTTGTGCAGCTCCGGGTCGCTGCCGTTCTTCTTTTCCACTTCTGCATCCAGATCCTGCTGCATGGTGGTGTAGTAGTTGGGGGACGACTGCTGCTGCACCGTGTACTTGCCAAGATACAATTCCACGCTTTCGCCGTAGCCGGCTTCGTCACAGGTGATGGTATCCACCTGCTGGCCCTGCGTATAGCGCACCGTGCCATCCTTTGTGATGATATCTTCGGCTGCGATCACCCGGAAGGTGCCGCCGCCTACAGGCTGCTGGGTTTCGGCGTCGTTCATCTGCAGCCGGATGATGTTTTTGCAGGGAGCCACCCGGATCTGCACGATGTAGGGCTCCGGCCAGTCGTACATGCGGTCCACATCGTAGTAGGTGTCCGCTGCCGCATCGTATCCTTCCGGCTCACTGAGCTGACGGAAGTAGTAGCTGCCCTGCCAGATCTTTTCCGGCAGATAGAAGGTGCCTTCCCCGGTGGTCTCATACTCCCGGTAGCTGATCTTTTCCGGGTAGTAGGTATTCAGGGTCTGCAGGCTGCCGTTGATCAGATGGGCCGTATCCGTGCGGTACAGCTCAAAGCGCACACCGGCTTCCTGAATGCGCCGCTCGGTCTCTTCATCGATCAGCTCGGCAAACACGGCGGCCTTAACGCCGTCCTCGTCGTAGCCGCCGCCACCACCGCCGCCGGTCTGGATGATCTGCTGATCGTATCGTCCATCACCGTCGCCGTCGCCGGGGTCATCATCGGCACCGCCATCGTGCCAGCCGTCGTAGTCATCGTCATGCCAGCCGCTGGACGCAGCCTCCTCACTGGAAGAGGAGGGCTCTTCGAGGCCGGTGTAATCGCTCAGAAGATAAAGGCCCAGCAGTGCAATGATCAGAAGCAGCACATACACAAGGGCGCTCATCATATCGGTCGCCGGCTGCCAGAAATTGTATTCTGCATCCGGATCCTGTCTGCGTTTTCTCGTTTTCATCCGGAGTGCCCCACTTTCAGGATCCTGACAAATTCATCCACCGACAGCGGACGGGAGAAGAGGTATCCCTGCCCCTCAGTGCAGCCGGCTTTGCGCAGCACGTTCAGCTGCTCGGTGCTTTCAATGCCCTCGGCCAGCAGATTCAGCCGGAGCGTGCGGGCCTGTGCAAAAATACCGGGCAGCACATCGGTCTTATTCTGCAGCGCAGCGCTGCGCAGATCCAGCTTGAGCAGGTCGGTGCCAAAGCCGCCCAGTGCGCTCAGCTCCACATAGTCGCCGTCAAAGCCGTCCAATATCACCCGGAAGCCCATCTGCTGCAGCTGTGCTTCCGTATCGCTCAGCGCACCATGGGTCTCCAGATAGGCAGACTTTGCAATATCGATGTTCAGATATTTTGGCGGGATACGGTACTTTTTGAGCATTTCGGAGAAAAACTCCGCCACATCGATGGCCAGAATATCCGTCTTTGTAACATTGACCGCGATGGGGACCGGGCGGACTCCTGCATCGATCCATACGCGGATGGTCTTGCACACTTCCTCCCAGATGTACTGGTCCAGCTTGGTGATGTAACCATTATTTTCCAGCACCGGGATGAACACGGCGGGCGAGATCACGCCCAGCACCGGGTGGTTCCAGCGCACCAGTGCTTCGGCACCGACCACCCTGCGGGTGTTCAGATCATATCGGGGCTGCAGGAAGAAGGTGAACTCGTTCTTGCGCAGGCCGTCCAGGATCTGCGGCATCAGTACGCGCTCGTTGAGGCCTGCACTTTGCACTGTCTCGCGGCTCAGAACGCCGTTGCCCGCATTTCTGGGCAGGCGCTCCAGCAGCTCCAGGATCTGCCGCACTTCGCGGCGGCTGCTGTAGCGCGCCTGCTCGTCGGTGGTGGGAATGACCGACTTGTGGAATTCTTCCAGAAACAGCCCGGTCTCACGATTCATGATAGTGCGCAGGACATTGTTTGTGATGTTGAAGAGGATCGACAGGATCACGCCTGCAATAGAGGTGTAGAATGCCGTGTTGATGCCGGCCAGAATGGACTGCACGCTGCCCAGCGCGGCTTCCACCGTGACGAAGCTGATGCCCCGCAGGCCCAGCAGCAGACCCACGAAGGTGCCAAGGATGCCCAGACCGGTCAGGGTGCCGGGCAGCTGTGCGATGACGCCTTTCCATGTGTGCAGCGCCAGCACGTCTTCATTGAGTACTTCGTCAAGATCGCTGACGATCTGCCCGGTCTCACGCTGATGCTGCACTTTTTCGCGATATTCCTCAAACAGTCCGTCCAGCGTCTTCTGCTGAAAAAAGCGTTCGATCTGCAGGGCCGCGACCCATGCGGAGCTGCCTTCGGTCTCAGACGCCTTGCGGATGCTTTTTTGGCCGTTCAGCAGACCGCCCGTAATGGAGATGGTCGGTAAAAGGCCATGGATGCACCCGGCCAGTGCAATGATGCACATAAGACCAACGATCAGCGCCGAGAGCAGATCCGGGGAGTACGCTGCAAGTGCGAGACTGCTTAGAAGCAGCACCGCCACAGACAGGTAGGAAAACAGCTTCATATTTCCATCCTTCCTCTTGTTTTGAACGGAGAACCGTTTTCATAAGCAGTGCACACTGCCGGAACGGCCTTTTTGCCCATATCCATTCGGTGCGCTCTGCTTACGAAAACGCTTCCAACCGAGCACAAAACACCTGCTCTTCCGAAAACGTTGCCCCAAACGGCCCCTTTATGTAGAAATAGACTGAATTTTTGATGCTTCAGATACACCTTGATAAAAATGTGCATTTTTTGAGTGTTAGATTTTCATTTTACCACGTTCTCGGCGAAAGAGCAATCATTTCCGGAGAAATTGGAATGCGGAAGTTCCAGCCATGGAGCGGGATTTTGGTGCATGAAAGCCGGCATCCTGCGTCTCTCACAGCGCAGCGCGAGCAGCCATCATGCAGCTGCTGCGGAAGACCGGATGGGGCCGCTGTGCGCCGGATAAAAAAATGCCGTGGACCCTTCACAGGACGCACGGCAGAGTTGCTATGAAACAGGATGGGCCTTACGGTTCGTTTTTCCGGGCAAGGTCCTTGGTGTACAGGGCACGGGTGGCGTTGAGCACAGCCAGCACCATCACGCCCA
>OGDF01005621.1_pt1 | contig 13166 bp, 10 predicted proteins | sample 1570141 | NCBI WGS metagenome assembly OGDF01 (sample SAMEA4370581, study PRJEB24528) | human gut metagenome | reverse complement strand
TTCAGGAGCTAGTGTCAATTGCGACGTGTGAGTTCGACTCTCATCTCGCGCACAAACAAAAAATGGCTGACGAATCACATGATTTGTCAGCCATTTTTCTGTATATATCTGATTCTTTACCAGCCTTTTGCGATGTTGTCTGCAATGGCTGCCACGAGTCTGTCTCTTGCTTCCACGCTTGCCCAACCTATGTGTGGGGTAAAGTGCAATTTCTCGGGATGGTGTGTGTGGAGAAGCGGATTGTCGAAAGGAATCGGCTCATTTACAAATACATCCAGTGCGGCTCCGCCGATGATATTCTCGTCGATAATTTTTGCCAATGCTGCTTCTTCGATGATTCCGCCTCGGCCCATATTCACGATGATGGCTGTCGGTTTCATCATACGCAGTTCCTTTTCTCTTATCAGTCCGGCCGTGCGCTCATTGTATGGCGCATGGATGGAGATTACGTCTGAAGTGCGCATCAGTTCTTCCAACGGAAGGCATGGATACTTCGTGCAGTGGCCGGTTCCTGATGTCGAGTAATATACGACCTTCATTCCGAATGCTTCTGCGACTTCAGCCACGCGGCTTCCGATAGTTCCCATGCCGATGATTCCTATCTGTTTGCCGTACACTTCTATGAACGGTTTGATGACATTGGTGAACATGCCGCTTGAGGAATATCCTCCAGATTTGACGGCGTCATCGAAATAAGGGCCGTTGCCAAGTAATGACAGTATGTGCATAAATGTCTGCTGTACAACCGGTTCGGTCGAATATCCGGCGACGTTCCTTACGATGATGCCACGTTTTTCGCAAGCCTTTACGTCGATATTGTTGATACCGGTTCCCGCCTCGCATACCAGTTTTACATTTGGTGCTGCACTCAGGAGATCATCAGTAACCTTCACTTTGTTCACTATCAGCACTTCGCAGTCCTTAACTCGCTCTTTCGCCTCTTCAGGGCTGGATGTCGGCCATGCGGTAAGCTCGCCGCAGGCCGCTATCGGCGACAGTGATGTCTCTCCGACTGTCGCTGCATCTAGAAATGTTATTTTCATCAAATCAATGTTTTTATTTCTATTGCAAAGATATGATTTTTTCGATAACTTGCAATTGTTACCAAGTGTGTCTCATCCATCTAAAAACGTCTTCTTATGAAATACTGCAAATCAATATCTTCCGTTATGGGTTCTGTCCTGTTATTCATAATGGTTTCCGTATTTGTGCCTATCTATGCGGATGCCCAGGATTTTGATAAACCTGTTATAGTTAATCTTGACGAAATCATAACCGAGTATCCTGCAGCGGTGCACACTTTTATGTATAGGCATCATAATGCCATATTCTCCTCCAAATTCACCCAAAAAAGACTGGACCGCATTACTGAAGCCTATGAAGAGGCTTGCTGCCAATGAGATTATGGATTCCGGACTTCTTGACCCCGGACTTCCGAAAGCTGGTGCTGTAGACCAGAACGGACAAAGTGCAGGTGCTCCGAACGTCACCACTTCCGATAATCCTGTCCGCAAGGACGTAACGACGAGAGAATATGAGTATGTGAAAACAGTATCAGCCATCTATGAACCGGATGAGAGTGTGACAAAACTCCATATTTACCGCAGCCGTGTCAACGGCAACTGCCGCGCCTCTACCGTCTACGATACGAAGGGCCTGGACAGAGCCGCAACATACAGAATCAACAGTGGCCATAAAGAATTCTACGAACAGCGCTATTCCAACTACATCTCCTACTACGGCCTCTGCACCTACTTCAACTATTAGATACAATTAGACCATATCCCGCCTCCGGAATATGGTCTTATAACAGTCATTGGCTATTCCCACTACAGAAGTTTTTTGAGTTCTTCAACATCTGGGAGTGCCTTCTGTAAGGCTGTCGGCATATCCGCAAAGGTGGAGTAAGTGGCTACACCCATTGGCTTACTGTAGTCTCGGACAGCGTATTGAGCATAGGCTTTGTTAGCCTCCTTGCATAAGACGATGCCTACAGATGGATTCTCATGAGGTTTCTTGACTTTATCGTCGAGGATTTTGAGATAACCGAATAATTGTCCCAAGTAAGCATCTTTGAATTCTCCTATTTTGAGTTCGATTACAACGAGAGAGTTGAGTTCTCGGTTGAAAAACAGCAAGTCGGGGAAATGCTCTACCCCATAGATTTCTAGATGGTACTGGTTCCCGAGAAAGGCGAAATCACGACCGAATGTCATAATGAATTTACGAATGTTCCGAACAATCTGGTTCTCTACAACTCTTTCATTCACACAATCATATTCCTCATCAATGTCCTCAGTATTGATATAGTCCAGGATATATTCATCCTTGAACATCCTGATTGTTTTTAGCGCCTGCTTCGTGTCAGGAATTGTTTCAATGAAATTATTTGAAATTGTGTTATTCCCATTTTTGTAAATGTCCTGCTTGAGAGCATTACGGAGTTCATACTTATTCCATTGATGCATTACAGTTTGACGGAGATAGAACAAGACTTCATTGATGTCCTTTGTCTTGTGCAGTATCTCCATGTGATGGGAGAAGCTGACGGATAGAATATCATCCCTGTTAAATTCGGTCGCCGACGGCGACCATTTTTGAAGCGAAAATAAGTCTATTTCAATAACACATTCATCTACAGTCCTCTGTAAATCGGTCGCCATTGGCGACCGATTTATGAACTGGCTCCAAAACTCCGAGAAAGTGCGCATCTTCTTCATGTTCTCAGCGGAGAATCCTCTAAGCCCTGGCATCTCTTTGCGGATTTGTTCACTGATGGCTTCTATCGCACCAGTTCCCCAATACTTTTCACGGGAGTGAGTGCTGATGTATAAGCCTATTCCGAAGTAGAGGGACAATTCTTGACCGCTGGCCAGGCGTAGTGCTCGTCCTTGACTTTCTAAAATTGCTCTCTTTATTGTCTTGACATCCTTTCCATAAGGAGTTATATCTGTATTCTTTACCATAATCAAAACATATAAGTCCTGCAAATTTAAACATTTTATGAAATTTCAGCTGTCCGTTGTCACCCTTTTGATAAAATAACGTATCTTTGCGGCGTTCAGCTGGCCCGGCACTCAAAACTGAGCATCTGATTATTGCTCTTGGTGCTGCTGGTTTGATTGCAGGGATGGGTGGGCAGACATATTAAGACGTTACTTGACGTTTTTCTTCTGATGATTTCGGCCTATTCAGCAAGCAAGTCGTAAAAATGACCCTCTCAGCGTGGTTAATCCTGTAAAATGTGCGTAAACTCGCGGAATGTATGATTTTTTGGCACTTTCCGCGAGTTTACGCACATTATGCAACGCCTCATATTCGTACTGTATGGAAGGGGAGTTAAGAAATCACGATGGCAAACACCAGGTAGAAACTATTTTATAGTTGGATGTTGCGATTATATGTCAGACGACCTGGCGGCTGGTTCTTGAGTGGCTATAGGCTGCAATATATTGTAACTCAGGATATTACAACCAAACAAATAGACCATATCCCGCCTCCGGAATATGGTCTAAACTATTTATAGACTTATCTCAGCAATCTCCTTGCGAGTCTAATGACTGTCATTGGCTATTCCCACTCGATGGTTGCAGGCGGTTTGGAAGAGATGTCGTAGACTACTCGGTTCACTCCCTTGACCTTGTTTATTATGCTGTCACTCACCTTGGCGAGGAAATCATAAGGGAAATGGAACCAGTCCGCTGTCATGGCGTCAGTCGAAACCACTGCGCGGATCGCTACAGGATTCTCATAAGTCCTTTCATCACCCATGACACCTACACTCTTGATAGGCAGCAGAACCACGCCGGCCTGCCAAATCGCATCGTACAGATTCGTGGCCATAACACGTGGATCCGAAGCACATGGAAATCCCATGCCGGTGCAGTCGTAATTGCGGAGACCCTTGATGAAAATGTCATCAGCCTCACGCAGAACGCGCAACTTCTCCTCAGTTACATCGCCGATGATACGGATAGCCAGAGACGGACCTGGGAACGGATGCCTGCCTACAAGCTCCTCCTTGATACCCATAGAGCGTCCTACACGGCGAACCTCATCCTTGAACAACATCCTGAGCGGCTCCACAATCTTCAGATTCATCTTCTCAGGAAGACCTCCCACGTTATGATGGGACTTGATCTTGGAAGCGATACCCGGAATACCTGCGGACTCTATCACGTCAGGATAAATGGTACCCTGTGCCAGCCACTTCGCATTCTCTATCGTATGTGCATATTTGTCGAAAGTCTCCACAAACAGACGTCCGATAATTTTTCTCTTGCCCTCAGGGTCGGTCACACCTGCGAGCGCATCCAGAAACTCCTTCGAAGCGTCAGCACCTATCACGTTGAGGCCCATATCCTTATAAGACTCCATCACATCCTCGAACTCATTCTTCCTAAGAAGACCGTTGTTCACGAAAATGCAAGTGAGATTATGGCCGATCGCCTTGTTCAGCAGCACCGCAGCCACTGTAGAATCGACTCCGCCGCTCAAACCGAGAATGACCTTGTCGTCGCCAATCTGCTTGCGCAGCTCCTCTACGGTTGTGTCAATGAAAGACGCCGGGGTCCATTCACCTTTGCATCCGCAAATTCCGAAAGCGAAGTTGGACAACATCTTAGTTCCTTCTACAGAATGGAAAACCTCAGGGTGGAACTGTACAGCGTAAGTCTGCTCATCCTTGAAATGGAAGGCAGCATTGACAACATCATCAGTCGAAGCGATAACTTCGGTGCCGGCAGGCAATTCCGAAATGGTGTCACCATGTGACATCCATACTTGAGACTTCAGGGAGACACCCTTCAAGAGCGGTGAATCCGGGTTGACGACATTCAGCGTGGCTCTTCCGTACTCGCGGGCTAATGAACCATCCACTTTGCCTCCGAACTTGGCTGCAAGATACTGGGCGCCATAGCAAATTCCCAAAAGCGGAAGCTTTCCCTTTATCCCGTCGAGATCGATCTGAGGGGCATTTGCATCCCTTACAGAGCACGGGCTTCCTGAAATGATTACACCCTTTATCGCCGGATCAAGATTCGGCATTTTGTTGTAAGGGTAGATTTCACAGTAGACATTCAGTTCCCTGAGTCGGCGACCGATAAGCTGAGTCACCTGGGAACCTGCATCGAGAATGATGATTTTTTCAGTCATTGGTGGTAATTGAAAATTTTTCTAGTGCAAAATTAATATAAAAAGTTCATTAATACAGAAGAAATGCGTAATTTTGCACTTCTGTATTGGACAGAAGGCAGAAAAAAGTTTTATAGATCTATGGACGTTAGGAACATTGCGATTATCGCACATGTCGACCACGGCAAGACAACACTCGTGGACCGTATGATTTATCAGGCTAATCTCGTTAGAAAACCTGAAGATCTCGGTGAATTGATTCTCGACAACAATGACATTGAAAGAGAAAGAGGTATCACTATCCTTGCAAAGAACGTATCAGTCGTTTACAAAGGCGTAAAAATCAACATTATAGATACTCCGGGACATAGTGATTTCGGCGGTGAGGTCGAAAGAGTCCTGAATATGGCAGATGGCGTATTGCTGCTGGTAGACGCATTCGAAGGCTGTATGCCTCAGACAAGATTCGTGCTTCAGAAAGCCCTCAGCATGGGCAAGAAACCTATAGTTGTCGTGAATAAGGTGGATAAGCCGAATTGCCGTCCGGATGAGGTCCAGGAAGAGGTCTTCGACCTGATGTTCTCGCTCAATGCTACTGAGGACCAGCTGGATTTCCGTACTGTTTTCGGAAGTGCAAAACAGGGATGGATGTCTCTTGACTGGAAGAAACCTACAGATAACATTACTCCGCTTCTGGATACTATATTGGAAGTTATTCCGGCTCCTAAGCAGAATGAAGGAACCCCTCAGATGCTCATATCATCACTCGAATACTCTCCTTACGTAGGGCGAATCGCTGTGGGTAGAGTGACCAGAGGTATCCTTAAGACAGGAATGAATGTCAGCCTGTGCAAGAGATATGACAGAATAGAGAAGTCTAAGATCAAGCAGCTTCTTATATTTGACGGACTTGGAAAGAAGGAAGTTCCTGAGGTACAGTGCGGTGACATCTGTGCTGTGGTAGGAATCGACGGATTCGAAATCGGTGATACCATCGCGGATTTCGAGAATCCTGAGGCTCTTCCTCCGATCGCCATCGATGAGCCTACCATGAGTATGCTCTTCACTATCAACAACTCACCATTCTTCGGAAAGGATGGCAAGTTCGTCACTTCAAGACATATAAAGGACCGTCTGGACAAGGAATTGGAAAAGAACCTTGCCCTTCGCGTGAAACCTGGTCTGAATGCTGATTCATTCGTCGTATTCGGACGTGGTGTCCTCCATCTCTCAGTATTGATCGAAGAGATGAGAAGAGAGGGCTTCGAACTTCAGGTAGGTCAGCCCAAGGTGCTCGACAAGACTATCAACGGACAGAGATGCGAGCCTATCGAGGAACTCAGCATCGAGGTGCCTGAGCAGTTCGTAGGAGCAGCCATCGAAATCTCCACCAGAAGAAAAGCTGCCCTCATCCACATGGAACCTAGGGGAGACAGGACGCTTCTCGAATTCGAAATCCCTACCAGAGGCCTGATGGGACTCAGAAGTAACCTTCTTACAGCATCTCAGGGTGAAGCAGTTGTGGCTCATAGATTTAAGGATTATCAGCCATATAAGGGCGATATCGAACACAGAACCAATGGTTCTCTCGTTTCCCTCGAAACAGGTGAGGCTATCGCATACTCCATGAACAAACTCCTCGACAGAGGCAAGTTCTTCGTGGACCCGGGTGAAGAAATTTACGCTGGAGAGGTTGTGGGAGAGCACACTAGGGACAGAGACCTGAATGTGAATATCTGCAAGACCAAGAAGCTCACCAACGTGCGTGCGGCAGGAAGTGATGAGAAGATTGTCCTCCCTCCGGCCATCAAGATGTCCCTCGAAGAAATGCTTGAGTATATCAATGAAGATGAACTTGTTGAGGTAACACCTAATCATCTCAGAATCCGCAAGATTCTCCTCGATCCGATCGAGAGGAAAAGAAAAAGCGGTGAGACTGATTGATATTCCAAAAGTTTTTCTTACCTTTGCATCCCCTAATCTGTTTGCAGGAATATGACAGAAGATTTTATCATACCTTTGAATGGATTGAAACCAGGAAAAAAGAGTTCCTCCTGGCATGTCGGTACAGATTTATTCCGGGATTTCGGAAATACTGACATATTGGATGCGGACTTGACTGCTGAGGTCTCTGTGGAAAAGTCCGGGAGTTACATCGGCATCGATTGTGACATGGAAGGAACACTCACAGTCCCTTGTGACAGGTGTCTGGAAGATTTGACACTTCCGGTATCATCTGAAATCAGGTTGAGTGTGAAGTTCGGTCCTGAACCGGTTTCAGATGACGAAGTGGTGGTGACTGACGAAAGAGAAGTCATTTATCTTCCGGAGGACAGTGCTGAACTGGACATGAGTCAGGTGATTTATGATTACGCATGTTTAGCTCTTCCGATGCAGAGAGTCCATGGAGAAGGGGCTTGTAATCCTGACGCTGTCAAGTATTTGACAGGAACTGGAGTTGAAGTGAAAAACGAGGAAGCGCAGGCTTCAGACAGCAATCCTTTTGCAGTGCTCAAAGGGTTGATGGACAATAAGTAGAGCACAGGAGTGAATAAATTTTAAAAGTAATATAACAATGGCACATCCGAAACACAAACTTTCAAAGCAAAGAAGGGACAAGAGAAGAACACACGACTTCGCTGCTGTTCCGACTCTCGCAACATGCCCTAATTGCGGTGCTACAGTAATGTATCACAGAGTATGTCCTGAGTGTGGCTTCTACAGAGGCCGTCAGATCATCGAGAAGAAAGTCGCTGAATAAGCTTCTTTCTCAATAATGGCCCTGTAGTTCAACGGATAGAACGGAAGTTTCCTAAACTTTAAATACAGGTTCGATTCCTGTCGGGGCTACCCGGAGGAGTGACTAAATTCAGTTTTAGTCACTCCTCTTGTCGTTTTGGGATGAAAAAATATGTGTTTCGTCTCGAAAGTCCGCAAAAAAACTATTAAATTAGCGTGATTAAGTAAGAAACACATAATTTCTCTATTCATGAATCGAAAAGACTTTCTCAAGAGTCTCGGCGTACTGACAGCCGGGGCCACAATCCTCGGACCTGGGGAAACAGTCAAGGCAGCAGACAAAGCTTTGGGCGTATCTGCCGGCAGTTCAGCGACTACAGATGTGGAAGTGGATTTCCCTGTCAAGGGATTGAAAGCAAATGTCAAGAATGGTCCTGTAAAGGTTATCATCATCGGAGCCGGCAACAGGGGACGTACTTATTCCAATTACGCGAAGAAATATCCTGAGTGCATGCAGATTGTCGGCGTGTCCGATATCCGCGAATCGAGAAAGAATGCTACAGGAGACAAGTTCAATGTGCCTGAGGAGCATCGTTTCGGTGACTGGAGTGAAGTCTTTACCGTTCCTAAATTCGCTGACGCAGTAGTCATCGCGACACCTGATGATACCCACTATGGACCATGTATGAAGGCTCTTGAGTGGGGATATGATGTCCTTCTTGAGAAACCTGTGGCCCAGAGTGAAAAAGAGTGTACAGATATCGCCAAGCAGGCTCACAAATACGGACACATCGTAGCAGTCTGCCATGTGCTCCGCTATAGCCCATATTTCAGGGCGATGTATCAGGCCATCCATACTGGAATGATCGGCAAACTCATCAGTATCCAGCACATGGAGCCTATCGAGTGCCGTCACATGGCACATTCTTATGTAAGAGGAAACTGGAGAGATTCCAAGGAAACTACCCCTATCATCCTCGCGAAGAGCTGCCACGACCTGGACATCCTCCGTTGGTTCGTAGGCAAACATTGCAAGACCATTGTCGCTGACGGTTCATTGACCTGGTTCAAGCCGGAGAATGCACCTGCGGGTGCTCCGATGCGTTGTACCGACGGCTGTCCTCATGAGAGCACATGTCCGTTCTCAGCCATCGACATTTACGTGAAGAGAAAAGCACATCTCGGCGTGTTCGACCTGAAAAATAATAAGGATGAAGCTGAAATTATGCGCAAGATTTCCGATCCGAACAATGTTTGGGGACGTTGCGTATACCATTGCGACAACAACCAGCCGGATCATTTCGTAAGTGAAATGGTATTCGAAGACGGAACTACAGCAGCCTTCTCCATGGAAGCATTTACACCTTATGGAGGCCGCAGGACACGTGTCATGGGTACTACAGGATACATCGAGGGCGACGGTTCTACTTTCACTCTCTATGAATTCCGCAGCAACAGGAAGATCGTGTGGGACAAGAAGATGGCCGACATCCCTGAGTACAAAGGCTCAGGACACGGCGGCGGAGATATGGCGCTGGTATGTGATTTCGTGGAGGCCGTTTCTTGGCAGGATGGAAGCAAGCTGACAAGCGATATAGACGCATCCATCGAGAGCCATGTGATGGGATTCCGCGCAGAAAAGAGCCGTCTTTCCCACAAGAAGGTCGAGGTCAATGTAAAATAATCCTATCAACTTGCGAAACTTGAGCTAGATGACCGTGATGCTGACAGTGATACTGTCACCATGATTATCCGTTACAGTTATAGAGTGCTTTCCTTTAGCGGGGAGCACTCTTTTTTGGTGTATGAACCTCGTCTCGCCGATATATTCCCGGTCCAGATGCCAATAAACCGTAGCGTTCCTGTCATGGTGGGCAAGATTCAGGACTATTTCCCCGAGAGACCCGTCCAGCTGTTTCGGCAGAGAAATCACGCTTCCGTTTTCAGGATAAATAAACTCCATAGGGGAATCAGAAAATCCCGACGACTCATTCTTTCCGTATCCTGCAAAAGCCTCATATTCAGGATGTTTTCTCCTATAGAACCATTCCATGGCAGGTGTCAGCCTGAACACATCCTCTCCATTTTCCCGATAATGATAAGGACAAATCCTGCTGTGCAGGGCAGCCTCAGGAAGTGTAACCGTATCTTTTTCAGTACAATAAGGCCCTGCCAAGAACCCTGATTTTTTACAGACCTCAGCTCGGACTCCATCTTCCGCCTCAGGAAACCACTCCGCAGAACTACTCGGCAACGTGTTGAAAATCTCGAACATTACAGGTCCGGCAGTCCTCGCTCCGACAAGCCCCTGAGCACCTGCTCCCGATGCATTGCCAGCCCAAACGCCCACCGCATAAGAAGGTGTGACACCGACCGCCCAGGCATCCCTGTAACCGTAACTTGTGCCGGTCTTCCAGGCCACCTTCTTCACGGAACGTATTAAGTGCCAATCGATTTCATCCGGACGATTTACATCTTTCAGTGCATCGAGCGTATAATATAAAGCTGTGGCATCACCCTCGCCATGAACGCACGCCCTCGCCATAGCCGCATAAGCAGCCGTCACCTCATCCAGCCTGCACTCTCCGCCTCCGAGAATCAGTGAAAGCCCATAATCATCCGCACTGCGACGGAATGTCGTAAGCCCACGTTCCTTCAGACCGTCCAGAAATCTCGCCACCCCATAATCCTTCAGAATATGCACACAAGGCACGTTCAGTGACCTGGTCAATGCATCTGCAGCAGGGACGGCGCCTTCATATTCCCTGTTGTAATTCTGTGGAGCAAAGCCATTTATATTCACAGGCGTATCGGCCACTAGCGAATAGGGGAGGATGATTCCGTCAGAAAGAGCGTCGCAATAGAGAAACGGCTTGAGAATGCTTCCCGAACTGCGCGGCGACCTAGCCACATTCACATTGACTCCACCCCTTTTCCTTTCGGGACCCGCATTTCCGCAATAGGCGAGTACCCGACCGGACTCGACCTCCATCACCACCGCCGCCATGTCCTGAATCCCCTCCAACGCGAGTTCGCCGCTCCTTCGCTGCAGAATTTCTTCCAGCTTCCGCTGAAGGTTCAGGTCAATGCTGGTGTGTATGGTTTTGCCCGCGGTCTTGTCTCCAGCCTTCGCCGCGTCCCCGTTTATGGAGAGGATGACGTTGAAATTCAATCCGTTGCGATATTGGTTGTTGGCCAGGTCATCAGTAAGTTGTGATGAATAAGACGGAAGTGACTCCGGTTTGTCAGGCAGAGGTTCCTCACACGCATCCATATACTCGTTCTGACTGATATGCCCGCGTTTCAACAGTTTGGACAGCAGTCTGTTGCGCTTCGCCCTGAGCCTGTCGCGGTTCTTTTCCACCCTGATATTTGACGGAGAGTTGGGCAGTACCGCCAACGTGGCCGCCTCACTCCATGACAGCTCATCGGCAGGTCTGCCGAAATATCTCCATGCTGCCGCATTCAGTCCGATGACGTTTCCTCCGAACGGGGCGTTTCCTGCATAGAGGTGTAGAATTTCATCTTTCGAATATCTCAGTTCTAGCCTTGTGGCCAAAATCGCCTCGACCAATTTCTGCTTTAATGAACGCTCCCTGTTTCTGGACATGCGGATGACCTGCATCGAAATAGTGCTTCCTCCACTTACTATGTGTCCGGCTTTAATGTTGGAAATCAATGCGTTGCAAATGGATACCGGATTCACTCCAGGATGCCATCTGAACCAGCGGTCTTCGAACTCTATAAGGGCAGTGTAATATTTTTCACGTCCGGCATCATCCTTTTCCATACGGAATCTCCACTGTCCGTCTTTGGCGATTCTTGCGCCCAAAAGTTCTCCGTTACAGTCAGTTACGACAGTGGAGTATTCCGCATCCGGAAACAGATTACGTGGAAGGCAGAACAAATACCATAGCAGAAGTGCCGACGACAATGCTATCGCCAGCGCCTGCCATTTTTTTATTCTTCTTTTCCCCATAATCGTTCATTTGTATGCGAAATACAAAAATATAAAAAGTAAATGATTTTTATTCTGTCGAAGTATGTCGTAACTTTGTTATTTAATTGTTTAACATAACCACGTTTTTGATGATGAAAAAAGGAAAAACACTTCTTGCCGTATTGCTCATGCTCATTTCAGTAGTGGCATCGGCCTCTGTGCAAATAGTACCTGAACCGGTAGAAATTCACGAATACTCCGGCAAGTTCACCCTCCCTTCTGAAGTTACCATTTCTGATTTCCGTGACGGAAAGATGGTGGACACATATATCGAACTCTCTTCGAAAATCCTTAAGACTAAAGGTGTTGCACTTAAAAAAGGTGGAAAAAATTCTACAGTGAAACTTTCCATTTCCAAGAAGATTAAAGGCGAGGGTGAATATATTATAGAGGTAGGAAAACGTGATATCAGGATCCAGGCTGCGGACGAAGATGCCCTCTGGTGTGGTCTACAGACATTGACCCAACTACTTTCCCAGGGCGTTGACCGTCAGATGATTATTAGGGATGAGCCGCGCTTCGGCTATCGTGGTGCGATGCTGGATTGCTGCCGTCATTTCTTTTCAGTGGAGGATGTGAAGTCCTTCATCGACATGATGGCTGTGCATAAGTTGAACAGATTCCACTGGCATCTGACTGAGGATCAGGGCTGGAGAATCGAAATTAAGAAGTATCCTCGCTTGACTGAAATCGGTTCTGTCAGAGAAAGTACATACATGACGAACTATTCCGGCGAACAATGTGATTCTTTTGTAGACAAGCCTTATGGCGGATTCTATACACAGGATGATATCAGGGAAATCGTGAAGTATGCCCAGGACAGGCATATCGTTACGATTCCTGAGATAGAGATTCCGGGACATAGTGTCGCAGCTCTGGCCAGCTATCCGTGGCTCGGCTGTACCGGCGGGCCATATAAGGTACGTGTAAAGTGGGGCATTTCTGAAGATGTCATGTGTATCGGAAAAGAAACCACTTGGCAGTTCATAAGGGATGTACTGGATGAGGTCTGCCAGCTTTTCCCTGGAGAACTTATCCACATCGGAGGTGATGAAACTCCTCGTAAGAAATGGTCGGAATGTCCGGATTGTCAGGCTCTTATGAAAAAGGAAGGCATGACGGAAGAAGCGCAATTGCAGAGCTGGATCACCACTAAAGTAGAAAATTACCTTGAGACCAAGGGCAAACGTATCATCGGTTGGGACGAGGTCCTCGAAGGCGGCGTTTCCACAAAATGTGTGGTTATGTCATGGCTGAAAGGCAGCGTAGGCGGCCAGAAAGCGGCAGGCTTGGG
>OGDF01005612.1_pt1 | contig 13183 bp, 9 predicted proteins | sample 1570141 | NCBI WGS metagenome assembly OGDF01 (sample SAMEA4370581, study PRJEB24528) | human gut metagenome | reverse complement strand
CGAGCATCTGTCCGTGACAGGCACTCCATTTGATTTCCGCGAGCCACATGCCATCGGGGAAAGAATCGCTGAAAATCATCCTCAACTGATTGTCGGAGGCGGATATGACCACAACTGGGAGCTTAACACTCCTGCGGATGGTAAGATTCATAGCGTATGTACGGTTTATGACCCTTCTACAGGACGTTTCATGGAAATCTTTACCGACCAGCCTGGACTTCAGTTCTACAGCGGCAACTTCTTCGACGGATCCTACTGCGGAAAAGTCAAGGGACAGCCGATAGGGCATCGTGAAGCGTTGGCCCTGGAGACTCAGAAATGGCCGGACTCAATCAATCACCCTGGCTTTACGGATACGGTTCTCCGACCTGGAGAAGTTTATACTCAGCACACTGTATATAAATTCTCCGTGAAATAATTCGGATTTGTAAAGAAAAATTGCGTTCCGCTCCCGGGAAAGGGAACGGAACGCAAATTTTAGAGGCGAGTAATGCTTTGGATAGATTCGCGACGGCAAAATCAATAAAATATTGATTTATATTCCTAAATTTGCAATCCGAAAACTCACGTCAGGTGACATGAGTGCCTAAATTTATATTTTTATGGAACATTTGCCGCAGAATGATATGCCGATGCTTGCTTCAGCAATCAACTTTCTTCTCCGAGACGAGGAGTTCGATAACCTTGACCAGATTTGTGATTATTATCACGAAGACCGTGCGGAACTTGAAAAGAAACTGGCTGCTGCCGGATTTACATATTCTGAAGAGCAGAAACGCTTTATATAGGCATTGACTTAAAAAGATGATAAAGAATATCATATTCGATTTCGGAGGTGTCCTTCTCGACTGGAATCCGCGTTATCTTTACAAATCATATTTCAATAACGACGAGGAGATGGAACATTTCCTCGCGGATATCTGTAATGGCGAATGGAATATCAGGCAGGATGCCGGACGACCTTTTGCTGAAGCAGTGAAAGAACTTCAGGCGAAGTTCCCTGAGTATGCGGAAGCGATTCAGATGTATGATGATGATTGGGAAAAGATGCTTAAATGCGAACTGCCTGAGAGCATTGACCTTCTCAAGGAACTGAAATTCATGGGTTATGGCATTTATGGCCTGACTAATTGGTCGGCGGAGAAAATAGGTTATGCCTTCGCGAACTATTCATTCTTCAGCCTGTTCGACGGTATCGTCGTCTCCGGTGTCGAAAAAGTTGTCAAACCTGATAGGAAAATCTATGAAATACTGCTTGAAAGATATTCTCTGAAGCCTGGAGAATGTGTCTTCATAGATGATAACCAGGATAATGTCGATATGGCTAAAGTGTTAGGAATCAATGCTATTCTCTTCGATAACATAGGCAATGTAAAAGAACATTTGGAAACCTTACTTAATAAACAGTTGTAATTTTTAGTATTATGAGACTTATACCTGTCTATACTTGGACTAAAGGAGTGCATAATTTCGACCATCGTCGAAAAACTTTCGCAAAACAACCATGGGCGCAAGGGGTCGTCCTTCTTGCCTGCGTAGTGGTCGCAATGTTGCTCGCCAACCTTCCCGCGACCAAGGATTTTTATCATAACCTCCTGGAAACCAATATTTCCCTGTTCTGTCAATTCCCTGACGGGCAGAGTATATTCTTCCCTCGCGGGATGACCGTAGAGTCTTTTATCAATGATATTTTGATGACGGTATTCTTCTTTACCGTAGGCTTGGAAATCCGTAGGGAAATGAAAGTCGGCGAACTGTCATCCGTAAAGAAAGCGATGCTCCCTGTCATAGCAGCGTTAGGAGGAGTCGTAGCACCGGCATTGATCTTCGCCATCATAAATCATGGTTCAGCCGCAGGCTCCGGATGGGGAATCCCGACGGCTACCGATATCGCGTTTGCGGTCGGAATTTTGTCGATTTTGGGGGACAGGGTGCCGGTTTCATTGAAAGTGTTCCTTACCGCACTTGCGATTGCCGATGACCTTATCGCGATTCTGGTCGTGGCGCTGTTCTATGGCGGAAAGATTAATTTCGTGCTTTTGGGAATTGCAGTCCTGGTAGTCATTTTCGTTTTGATAATGAATAAGTTAGGCGAGAAACGACAGTCGTTCTACATGGCTTGTGCCATTATAGTCTGGAGCTTGTTCTATTACGCCGGCATACATTCTACCATGTCAGGTGTCGTAATGGCATTCCTCGTTCCGATGGCTTCGCGTTATCCACGTGCATATTTCCATAGAAAAGAGGTACAGTATATACGTCGTATCGATGAATATGATTCGCTTTCATCAGAATCTGATGTGTTCCCGAACGGCCCTCAGAGGCATTGTCTCAGACGTATTTCGGCCATCTCCAAAGATACGATGGGTATGAGCTATCATCTGGAGCATGTGTTGGGTCCATGGGTTAACTTCCTGATTATGCCGATATTCGCTCTTGCCAATGCCGGTGTGGTGATTCCTGACCTTTCATACTTCAACGTCTTCCATTTCGATCCTTCGCTCGGCAGTGTAGGAATGGGTATCTTCTTCGGTCTGGTTATCGGCAAGCCGCTCGGCATTTCATTGGCCAGCTTCCTTGCGATCAAGTTCCACGCGGGAGAGATGCCGGCCAACGCTTCCTGGAAGATGCTTATCGCTGTCGCTTGCCTCGGAGGTATAGGCTTCACAATGTCCATTTTCGTGGATACATTGTCATTCGGCGACCAGTTGCCTGAAGTTACTGCGCAGCTCCGGGACATGGGTAAGGTTGCAGTCTTGCTCGGCTCTCTCTTTGCCGGTATCTTGGGCAGCGTGATTATTTCTATCGTTCATAAAGTAGAGAGTAAGTAAAAAATAGTGAGTTTCTACGTATAATTACGTATTTACAAAGCTATATGGTATTCATAAGAAGCTATCACTCATCTGATTAGTGGCAATGCTCGGGATGGCGTTGCTCACAGTCGGCTCCTGCAAAAAGGAGTCCAGGAATAACGCCGTGACCTGGTCATCCAATCCTCACTTGGCGATTGTTTCAGATTTCGTGCGCGTTAAAACGTTTTTGCGGAACAAACGGTCCTTTAAAACACGTTTTGTTCCATTTAAAACGTTTTCCAAACACAAAAAGTCTCAGCCGAGTCCTATTGTGTGACTTAAAAACGTTTTCTTGGGACAAAATATCAAAACTCTATTCCAAGCCGCCCCAGCCATATGGTTGCGAAATTCTGAAAAAGGCAGTATATTTACATGATTTAAAGAAAGCAAGATAATTATGCCAAAAAAGCGGTTGACATTTATTGACCGTAAAGAACAGTCAGTTTCTCTCGCACAATGTCGGATGCATCGACAAGTACAGCACTTTCAAAATTAGCAATTCTTCATTATAATGCCAAGCATGATGGACGAAATCTCACATTCCAAACTAGTTGACGGATATCGTAGAGCATTCATTGACTCGACAGTGAAGGCCGAACCATCCTATACTCCGCAATTCGTCTCCAACTCGAACGGCAACAAGGTGTTGACCGAAATTGAACGCGAATTGAGAGAGTGTTCGTCAATGCTGATGTCCGTGGCTTTTATCACGAAAGGAGGCATTGCACCGTTGCAGGGTGTTCTGAAGGAAATGGAAGAGAAAAATGTCCCGGGAAAGATACTGACCACCGATTATCTTATGTTTAGCGATCCTGCTGCCTTGGATACCTTGGCGAGTCTTAAGAACTTGGAAGTTAGGATGTTCCGTACGAATACTGTCGGCTTTCACACTAAGGGCTACCTGTTTCATAATGGTGATGACATCAGAATCATAGTGGGTAGTTCGAATCTTACACAGAATGCCATAACCAAGAATTTCGAATGGAATACTAAAGTTGTTGCTACAGCAGACGGGCAATATGCGAAAGACATTGAAAATGAATTTAATGGCGTCTGGGAAAGCTCGATAGATTATCGGGAATATCGGGATGAATATGCCAAGCAATTCCGTGAGTCCAAAGCGCAGAAGGCGGCGTTGAACAAAATCGTCTCCACCTTGGATTTGTCGTACAGCAGAGTTGTCGAACCGAATGCAATGCAGCGGGAATTCATGTCAGAAATTATGCGACTGATCCGCTCTGGTCAACGCAGGGCACTACTGGTCTCTGCAACAGGAACTGGAAAGACTTACGCTTCTGCATTTGCGGTGCGTGAAATGCTGTCCAGCAGACTGTTGCGAAAAAAGAAGGTGCTGTTTCTGTCGCATCGTGAAATGATAAATTCGCAGGCTGAAGCCAGTTATCATATCGTCATGGGAGGTGCCTTCAAGACTGCTCAATTATCTGGAAATTGTCAGGATTTGTCCATGATTAAGTCTGCGGATATGGTTTTCGCCACGATGAACATGATGGCCAAAGATGATTTCAGGTCGTCCAATTTCGCCCCTGATGAGTTTTCTGTCATCATTCTGGATGAGTGCCATCGCTCAGGCTCAGAGAGTTATCAGAAAATCATTGACTATTTCACTCCTCAATTCCTGCTTGGTATGTCGGCCTCTCCGGACAGGACTGACGGCTTCGATGTTTATAGACTTTTCGACCATAATATCGCATGCGAAATCAGACTTCAGACCGCTCTGGAAAATGACCTGCTGTGTCCGTTTCACTATTTCGGAATCCAAGATTTGAAGGTCAATGGTAGTCAGGTGGATGTGAATGATTTTAAGGATCTTACAAGTTCTGAACGAGTGAAGAATATCATAGATGTTGCTGAGTACTACGGTTATAGCGGTGATAGAGTCAAGGGACTTGTCTTCTGTAGCAGAACTGAAGAAGCAGAGCGACTTTCTGCCTTGTTCAACAGCATTGACAAGAAAAACAGCGGGCGGAAGTATAGGACATTGGCATTGACAGGGAAAGATAGCGAAGCTGCTCGCCGGAAGGCGGTGGAGATGCTGGCGGCGGATTCGGTCAATGACGAGGAGATTTTGGATTACATTTTTACCGTCGACATTTTCAATGAGGGCGTGGATATTCCGGAAATTAATCAGGTAATCATGCTCAGGCCTACAGAGTCGGCGATTATTTTCGTGCAGCAGCTTGGGCGAGGTCTCAGAAAAGCTAAAGGCAAGGAGTATGTCGTGGTGCTGGACTTTATTGCAAATTACGACAATAATTACCTGATACCTATTGCATTATCTGGTGATAGGACGGGTAATAAAGATAATATCCGTCGTTATCTTATCGAGGGGAATAACGTTATCAAGGGTGCTTCTACCATATATTTCGATGCGGTGACGAGGAAGCGGATTTTCGAGTCTATCGATGCTGCACGTATAAATACCAGGAAGATTATCCTCGACAGTTATCGTCAGTTCAAAGCGAAACTTGGGCGCAGGCCGACATTGACAGATTTCGATAAATTCGGCGAGATGGATCCGTTGAGAATTCTTTCGTATATGGATAAATCTTTCGGCGCTAAGAAACTTGCTTCATATCATGGTTTTATGGTCGCATTCGACGGATTGGACGAGACCCTTTCCGTGCAGGAGAATCACATCCTCGAGTTCGTTTCTCAGAAGTTCGCCTCCGGGAAGAGGCTCAATGAGGTGCTGATGCTGGAGGTTTTGTTATCTGCTTCGCCGGCTGCCGATGTCGTCGATTTGTGGGAAAGGTCAATGCTGAAGAACGGTTTGAATAGCGGTGGTTTTGCAGTCCGTAATGTTATTTCGCTGATGACAGGGGAGTATTACGATTGTGGTTCTGGTGGTCAACGATTCCGCGATTGTGTGCTTGTCGAAGAACGTGGTGGAGCATATAGGATTTCGTCTATGATGGAGTCTGCTCTGGCCAATCCGGATTTTCGCGCGGCTCTGACTGATGTATTGTCCTTTGCCAGAGGTCGTTATGATGCTATTTATAGATATGGAGAATCCTTTGTGGTGGGACAGAAATACTCTTACGAAGATGTTTTCCGGCTTTTGAATTGGAAGAAAAATGAGGTGGCTCTCAATGTCGGCGGATATCGGTTCGATGCAGAGACTAAGACGTATCCTGTATTTGTGAATTATGATAAGTCTCTGGAAATCAATGATACTATCCGTTATGAGGATCGGTTTTTAGATTCGTCTACTCTTTTGGCGATTTCCAAGAGCAAGAAGACTTTGGATTCTGCAGATGTCCGGACGGCTGCCGATAGTGAGCGTCTTGGTGTGAAGATGTATTTGTTCGTCCGCAAGAATAAAGATGACAAGGAATCGAAGGAATTTTATTATCTTGGCAGGATTCGACATGAGGCAGGTGGTATTCTTAAGCAGTTTGTGATGCCTAATACGGAAGTGTCGGCTGTCGAGATCGAGTATAAGTTGGAGACTCCGGTGGAGAAGAATTTGTATGATTATTTAACGTCAGAAAATATTTAAAGTACTTATAATGAAAACAATAAATGTGGTTGCTGCTGTGATTTTTAAGGATGGCAGAGTGTTCGCGACGCAGCGTGGTTATGGAGAATTTAAAGATGGCTGGGAATTTCCGGGAGGGAAAATCGAGCCGGGGGAGAGTCCGGAGGATGCGCTCCGTCGTGAGATTCGTGAGGAACTTGAGGTTGAGGTCAATGTCGGAGAACTTATTGATATCATTGAGTATGACTACCCGGCTTTTCACCTGTCAATGAAATGCTATGCATGCACAATAGCCGATGGAAATCCTCATCTGTTGGAACATGAGGCTGCTAAATGGTTGTCTTCTACGCAATTGAGCTCCGTGGACTGGCTCCCGGCAGATATAACATTGATTCCCAAAATCGCTAAACTTCTCGGTTGAGAATACACATTGCACTCAAGTTGGAAATAATCTTTCGTGGATGGATTCCTATGTGCTCCTGAGAGGTGTGGATGGTTAGCTTTTGAGTAAAATGTACCACCTAAAACGTTTTCGCGGTACAAAATGTTCATCCGCCCCGCCCAAATCTCAGTCGCAAGGCTAATCTTCAAGGAGACGCCGACAATCCAGACTACCCCCACATAAAAAACAGGTGACCGAAACAAAAGTCTCAGTCACCTTATTTTGTAGGCGGGGCCGTAAGCCGGTTTCTGTTATTATCCCTATCATTTATCTGCGCAACCTACCCCCTGACATCGGGCGGGCAGCCCTCATCTGTCAGTATATTTGGTCTTGCAGGCTCTGGTACCGTACCCGAATGGCATCGCTGACATCCGTCGTGAGCTCTTGCCTCGCGTTTTCACCCTCGCCTGCTCCAGTAGATTCTGGGGCAGGCAGTTATTTTCTGTTACGGCTACATAAGATTACTCCCATCTGCGCTTTCCGCAGCAGAGTGCCCTTTCCTGTCCGGACTTTCCTCACTGACCATAAAGATCAGCGCGATAGAGCGTCCCACCTATATATTTCGTTTTCTTCAGCGGAGACCACAAAGATACTATCTTTTTGTGAAATCAGAATATAGTAATCCTTAAAAAAGTCTAAGAAAGACTATATCTTTGCACCCGATTTTAAGACACATTAATTATGAAAAACACCTTTCTACGCATCATAATCACACTCTCAGCGATTATTGCCACAATAAACATATACGCCCAAACTTACCCGACCCGTAAACTGCAAAGGCAGATACATACAGAAGAACGCGAGTTCCTCTCGAACATGAAACCAGGTCTGCAACACACCCAGATGCTGGCCGTACGAGCCGCGATCCAAGGCGACGACACCGCCCTGCAGCAAATCCGCCAGAGCCGCAACCTCGCCCCGACCTTGCCCGAAACCATCGCCGCCACCTGCGTCACCCCAGAGATTTGCCTTTTTGTTCCTGTCAATGCTGCCTCGCGCAAGCGTCCATTATTGCTTTACCTTCATGGCGGCGGATGGTGCTTCGGCAGCATAAACAGCTGTGCCCGTTTCTGTGCAGCATTGGCAGAAGCAGGGGACTGTTGCGTTGCAGCCTTGAACTATCGACTGTCGCCGAAATATCCATATCCGGAACCGCTAAACGACTGTGTGCGAGCATTTTCATATCTAAAACAACATGCGGAAGAATGGGGCTGTGACTCTACACAAATTTCCGTTGGAGGGGACAGCGCAGGAGGAAACCTCGCTTTAGCTACAGCGATGTCCATCGACGGAGTACATAAAGTTATCCCTATCTATCCGGTGACAAAACTCTTCACCGAAACCACCCCGTCATGGGAAAAATATGCGAAAGGCTATGGAAACGACGCCGAACTCCTAGAAGCGTTTAACGAAGCCTATGCACAGAAAGAAACGCATAACCCATTGGTCTCCGTTGGATTGGCAAGTGATGCAGCATTGACAAAACTCCCTCCGGTGCTCATCCTTTCAGCAGGTCACGACATCCTTTTCGACCAGACAGCAGAACTGGCCGTCAGACTCGAAAAACTGAATCATCCCCTTCAGTATCACGTCTTTCCGACAGCCACACACCTCTTCATCACAGTTCCCGGGCAGCCGACAGCATTCTCCGAAGCCGTAAAAATCATCGCCAACTTTTTGAACGAGAATTAATTAGATTTACAATCTGCTGAACAAAAACACATTATACGCGACGTAGCATAAAAGCATCGCGGCGCCCTCCCGGCGGTCGATCCTGTTTTTGCGTCCTGTATACGCCCAAATCAGAAGCAAAACCGCGCTCAGCACCAGAGTTATAATGTCGACTATGGTCATGGACGCGAACGACAACGGAGTGATAACCGAAGACAGACCGAGAATCAGCATCGCGTTGAACACGTTGGAACCCAATATATTACCGAGTGCCAACTGCTCCTTTCCCTTGATCGCCGCTACCAGACTCGTAGCAAGTTCAGGCAGAGAAGTACCGCCGGCGAGAATCGTGACCGCGATAAATTTGTCGCTCACCCCGATCTGCCGCGCAAGGGCTGTCGCGCTATCCACGAACAAGTCCCCACCGAAAATGAGTCCCGCCAGTCCGGTTAGGGTCAATGCTATTGATTTCGTGATGGACAGCGTAGCTCGCTGCGTCTCGGAAAACTCGTCTTTCGAATCTGATTTGAAACAATAAAAAAGATACGCGGAGAACACAAGCAGCATCAGGACGCCCTCCCAACGCGAAATGACAGGTCCTGACATCGAACCGGTAATTCCGAGAATGACCAGCAGAATGGTAACGCCAAGGGTGATAGGGATATCTATACGCCTGTTCTTAACCGTCATTCCCACAGGAAGAACCATTGCAGTCAATCCCAAGATAAACAGCACATTAAAGATATTTGAACCGACTACATTGCCGACAGAAATATCTGAATTGCCTTCGATTGCACCACTAAGGCTCACGACAAGTTCAGGGCAGGATGTTCCGAATCCGACAATCGTCAGTCCGATTACAAACTCACTGATACCGGCCCTTCTGGCGATAGAAGAGGCTCCATTTACAAGCCAATCAGCCCCGAGAACTACAAGTCCGAGGCCGACGAGCAACAATAATATATTTACCATGATTTACTTTTTGAGCATAGAAATCAGCTTTTCTGCCTGCTTCGAGTGAAGTTCTATAGTGCCGACCGCCGGCTCATAAGTATAATTCGAAAATGTATAGAGCTGAGCATAAGCGAGTTCCGCAGCCTGATTAAAATAAACTTCCAAGCGCACCGGACCGCCCTTCCTGGCTTCGCCGAGGTTCAGGTCAATGCTTTTGCCACCTAAGAAGTCTTTCAGTGGTTGGAGGTAAGAAGCCGACATATCCATAGCGACCTTGGTCAAGACTTGTTCTTTTCCGTCAGCTTTGTATCCCTTCTTGAAGAAGCAGAGCATTAATATTCCGCAAGATGCGAGAGTTAAGCCGAGCGCAGGATTAAGGAAATAAGAGCCGATGCCTGCGAGAATTACTATTGTAGATATAATGATGTCTTTCGGTGTGTGAACCGATTTGAAATTTGTTTCCATGTTTTATTTTTAATTTAAGTTTCACAAGTGCGAAACTTGAGTTTTTAATATGTTGAATAACAGCCTCTTGCGTTTGAAGAAGCATAAAAGACTTACCTGCGCTCCAAGTGGCAACTGGCCAATGAGTGCAAGAAATGACATTTTGGGAATAAGACTGTTATGCTACAATCTCAGGAAACAAATGGAATAAATAAACCTGTCTAAAGATAACTTCCCAGTCCATCCGGAGATCATTTCACCGATGGAAAAATCGAAGATACGAGGATTAATACACTTTCCGTTTCTGAAAAGACAATCATTATTTCTGAAAGTACGGAAAGTTCTCTGACACTCAGGCGTCGTCCTGACAGAGAGAATGTTACTGCTTTCGACCCCGAAAATATAATTAGTCTGAGGCGCAGATACATAACCGGTCTCCATTACGGAAACTGCCTGCTGTGAAACCACATCGCACAACTCATGCTTGTCGCACGATAAGAACGACAAACAGAACAATAATATGACGATAATCCGTTTCACTCCCCAAATATAGAACTTTTTTCACTTTGTATTGTTAACAGAAAGAAATAAATTCGCATTGACAGAAAAAGCGAAACCTCAAATTTTGGAACCGACAGACGCGATAGTGCGGGTGACCTTGGGCAGCATCTGCACGAGCGACCTTCATATCAAGCACGGGAGCGTCCCGAGGGCGGTTCCGGGCATCACCGTCGGCCATGAGATGGTCGGAGGTTGAGCGCTTGGTTGCAGGATAGACGGCGGGCAGACTGAATATGTACGTGTACCACTTGCTTCACGGGGATTGAACCGTATCCCGGATAGCGTAACCGATGAACAAGCGCTGTTTGTCGGAGATGTCTTGGCTACCGGTTTCTGGGCAGCCCGCATCAGCGAAATCACTGAAGATGATACGGTTCTGATTATCGGAGCCGGACCGACAGGTATCTGTACGCTCCTCTGCGTGATGCTGAAGCACCTGAGCGAACGGGCGCCGACTCCGCCGGCAGCCATTTGAATAGACCCCGACACCGGCGCCATGTTAACATCCACGTCTCTTTATAGGCTCTCCTTCAAGACTTGGATCAACTCGTCGCGGCTTAGAATATGGTATCCGCCCTTGCAGATTGGACATGCGTCAGCTATGCCTTCTAACAGCTCAGGTTTTGCGCCACATTCGGTAATGTTCATAGCCAACCCTAATTCGCGCATCCATTTCTCCATGGTCTCCAGCCCCTCCATTGCGACCTGTTCATCAGACTTGTCGGCAGCCGATACGTTCCATACATTGATGGCCAAGCGTTTGAATCTCGCTACCGCATCGGATGACTTGCTGATCAGCAGTCGGTAATAGGCTCCACTTACTGCTGAAAGCGTATGGCCGTGAGTTGCATCAGTGTATGCTGCTACGGCCTGTCCTAACATGTGAACCATCCAGTCAGTGGCCTTGCCTCTATCTATGAGTGAGTTCAATGCCCAAGTGGCTGTCCACATAATATTTGATCTCGCCTCGTAATCTTCAGCATTGACCAAAGCCTTGCGGGAACTTACTATGAGTGAGCGCATCAGACCTTCAGAGATATAGTCGCTGGTATTGTCATCGTTGCCCGAAAGGTATTGCTCCAGAATGTGGCTCATGATGTCATAGATACCTGCCACCATCTGGTATTGAGGTACTGTGAAGGTGAATTTCGGATTTAAGATGGAGAAGTCAGGGTTGCGGAAATTGTAGTGCAACTTGAGATTCTCTTCGTGGTTTGAAATCACCGCACAGTCGTTCATCTCTGATCCTGTGCCAGCCATTGTAAGTACGCAACCTACTGGTATCCAGCGTGATGTAAATGGCTGCCAGTTTTTGAAGTAGTATTCCCAAGGGTCGCCGTCGAACCAGGCGCATCCAGATACGGCTTTACAGTAGTCGATAGTCGAGCCTCCTCCTACTCCGAGTATCAAGTCGACGTTCTCCTTCCTGGCGAGCTGTGCGCCTTCGATGACCTTTCCGATGGTCGGGTTCGGCATGACGCCTGACAGTTCCACCACTTCGCTGCCGGCTTTTTTCAGCTCAGCCATGACGAGGTCGTAGATGCCGAATCGCTTTATGCTGCCGCCGCCGTAAACCAGCATGACCTTCGGACCATAGTTTTTGAGTTCCTCTCTCAGTTTTGTCAATGAATCCTCACCGAAGATGAGTTTGGTGGGGTTATGAAATGTAAAGTTGCCTAACATGATTCGATATTTTGGTTCTTGTAAAGATAATAAATTCTCTATAATCTCCCACTGGTGTCCGGTAATAAAAATGTAAAAGTCCTCTGAAAATATTGGAAGTTAGGTGGTTACAAAGGTTTTTTGTGCGCGCCAATTTGTGCCTCTCAGTTGAGCTCTGAAGTTTTTTATTTTGGCATTGAAAGATTCGGCATCAGATTCCGGTCCTAATGTTTGGACAACTTTCCAATCGTGAATGTCTGTGAAACGTCGCCCTGAAACCCAAGCTCACGCGTCGAAGTCGTATCACCTTGGAGGTCCCAAACTGAAAATCCGGTAGTTTTCGGACTCGTCCCAGACAGGTCATCGGCAGAGTCTGTCGCCAAAATTGGACAACCTGGCAGGAGAATAAGTATATCACAAATGCTGTAAACATCTGGGTTATAGTTAGATATCGAGTATTAAACTTAGTAACACTCCTGCCAGGTTGTATGTTTTTTAATAGGACCTGGCAGGAGTGTAATTATTTAAATTCTACTATAGACACCTAATTATCAATATATTACACTGCTTTTAATTTCACGTTACTCCCTCCAAGTAGTCTGAAATATTATCGTAACACTCATATAAGATGATATATATATCGAATGAGAACATCCTCTGCGACATTCGTTGTAAATGGTACTAAGAAAACGTTTTAAGTTACCCCAAATTATTAACTTATGATGTTTTGTTCTGAGAAAACGTTTTATATGGAACCAATTTTATGTATCAGAGATAAAACACGGTGGCGGCAGGAGCTCGGACTCATCCGCTCAGGTGCTTCGCAATTCGCGTCTTGAGTTCCGACTCCTGCCGCCGTCGCAACATTATGCTCTTCGGATACCGTCTCGTGGCCGTCGCAACATTATGTTCTTCAGATATCGTTTCGTGGCCGGTCGGAGCGGATGCCCAGAGAGCGAATTGCGAAGCACCTGAGCGAGCGGGCGCCGACTCCGCCGGCAACCATGTGAACATCCTCTGCGACAATAGTTGTAAATGGTACCAAGAAAACGTTTTAAGTTACCCCAAATTATTAACTTATGATGTTTTGTTCTGAGA
>OGDF01005605.1_pt1 | contig 13189 bp, 3 predicted proteins | sample 1570141 | NCBI WGS metagenome assembly OGDF01 (sample SAMEA4370581, study PRJEB24528) | human gut metagenome | reverse complement strand
TCCAAGTACAATCTAATAGGGTTATTAACTATCATCTTATCCTCACCCTAATAGTAAAATTGGATGAATGTTAGTAATTCAAATGGACTCCTGTTATAGGATATATCTTTTGGTTCTCGTTAATTGACAGCAATATAGTTTTTATATTTTACCCCTTATCCACAATTTTAATACGGCTACTACCATCGTGTGACTTGATGATGGCTAGTTGCTGGGCGATGCCTTCTTTCATGTCGTCCACGTGACTGATGACACCGACCATACGGTTTTCACCGATTTGTTCTAGGACCGCGATAGCCTTGGTGAGGGCTTCCTTATCAAGTGAACCGAAACCTTCGTCGATGAAAAGGGCTTCAACGACGGCACCCTTGCTGGTATTTTGCACAACTTCTGAGAGGGATAGGGCAATGGCCAGTGCGGCGATAAAGGTTTCACCACCAGACAAGGATTTAACGGAGCGTTCACTACCTGTCAGCTGGTCATAGACGTTGATATCCAAACCGAAGTGATCACGCGCCCTACGACCTTCCTCACTCAAGACAAAGGAATAGCGGTTATCCGTTAAGAGACCGATGTAGTTAGCATTGGCATAGTCCAAGATTTGTTGGAAATACTGACGGATAACATAGACTTCAAGATTGAGACGACCAGTTAGAGCCGTATTTTCTCCCTTAACCACCTTAACCAAATCACTGAGTTCTTGGTGGGCCTTAAAGGCCTCTTGGTTACTGTCTTGAAGGGTTTTGGCTGCCTGGTAGGTAGCCGTCGCATCCTTAAGTCCCTTCTCCAGGACAGAGACCTGAGCCAATTGCGTATCGTAACTTTCCTGACTGGTTTGGACCTCTTGTGTTAAGGCGACCAAATCTGGTTTTTCTATATTTTGGAGAAGCGCTTGGCTCTTACTAATCTGGGTCTGCAATTCTTGTTTAAGGGTTTGGTAACTTGTCAATTGGGCCTGAAGCTTAGGAATAGCTTGCTTGTTCACTTCAAGCAGCCAAAGCTGGATTTGTTCTAGGTCATTGGTGAGCGCCCCTTCAGCCTTAAGACTTTGATTTAATTCAGCCGATAGACGCTTCGTTTCTTGGCTGGTCTTTTCTTTAGACTTGGTCAAGCTCTCAAGTTGCCCCTTGATGCCTTGAATGTCGGCATGAAGTTGGTTGTAGGCTTCACCATTTTCCTTAACTTGTTTCTCATAGAGGTCCAGCTCCTGCTTAGCAAGGGAAATTCGTTCTTGATAGACCTCTACAGACTCCAGCTCTGGATGAGCTACCTGCAAATCTTTTAAGCGCTCCTTAGCTTGGTCGAGAGCTGCCTTGGCCTCTTGATAGCTCTTAGCCAAATCTGTCGCTTTTTCCTGAGCTCGTCCTAACTCATCTTGATAACGGACAAGGTCTGCCTCTTCCTTCTCATAGCGTTTTTGGAGTTCTTGATAATGCTGCTTAACAACACTCAACAAGGCTTGCCCACGGTCAGCTCCATAGTCCTCTGAAAACTCAAAATCAAACTGTCCCTTAATTTGCTCTTCGAGTTCTTGATAGTGTTTTTCAAGAGTCAGCTTAACTTTAGCCACTTGGTCAAGCAAATCTTGACGTTTAGACTCAACTTCGCTCAATCTAGCCTGACGGTTTGACAAGGTAGCGACTTGCTTTTCTTTTTGAGCTTGAAGTTCCTCCACCCGATTCATGAGATCCTTCAAGGCCGCTTCATCAGCCTGTGTCCCATCGACCTTAGGATGATCCAAGGAACCACAAACCATACAGGGCTGTCCATCTTCTAACTCTGCCTGCAACTGGGCAATCATGAGTTGACGACGTGAAGCCAAAGTCGTTCTTAACTTCTCTTCCAATTCATTTAAGATTTCTTGAGCTTGGTCACTATCCAAAGATAAGGTTTGATGACGTTTTTCCGTCTTTGCCAACTCCTGATTCAAGCCCTCTATTTCTTTCAGGTCCTGAGCCAGTTGCTTATCCACACTGTAGCTCACAGACTGGAGGAGTTTTTCAGCCTCATGTAAACTCTCTAAACTAAGACGATTAGCCTCCAAATCTGACAAGGACTGGTTAAGGAGCTCAATCTCTTTCGAAGCCTGCTGATAGGTTTCCTCCAACTGCTTGTAGTTAGCACTGGACTGTTTGATTTTTTCCTGCTCTTGGGCAAGACTCTGGGCATAGATAATAGCCTCTTTCCACGCTTCCAGTTTCTCTTCTTTTTGAAGAAAATCCTCAGATTGAGTTGCAAGCGTCTCTTTTTGAGCCTTGACTTCCTCAAAAGCCTGCTCCTTAATATTTAGTGCTTCCTGAGCAATCCCAAGGTCTTGTTCTAATTGTAACAACTGCTTCTGATACTGCGTCAAACTGCTAATAGTTTCCTGTAATCCTTGGGCAAACTGCAATTCCTCCAGATGCGCTTTCGCTTCTGCCTGTTCCTGAGCCCCTTCCTCAATTTCTAGACGGTAACGCTCCTTGGCTTGCTCCAATTCTTGGAAAATCTTTGCTACATCTTGTGCAGTTTGTAAGCTCTTTTGCAGCTTAGCCAAGTCCTCATGGGCATCCTTCAAGATGCTTTTTTGCTCTTCAAGATTTTCTTGACGTTGCGCCAAAAGCTCTTCAAGACGTGTCAATTTTTCAGAGGCTGGCGTTTGCGCCAAGACAGCTAATTCCTCCTCGGACCAAACCTGACTGGTAAAATGGCCATCTAGCTGAGCTTGGCGCTTCTCCATATCCTTGTTGCTCTGACGAAGACGCTCTTCCAAGCTCTTTTGAAAACGGTCAAAAATACCCGTTCCAAAGATTTTCTTTAAAATTTGAGTCTTGGTCTTGGAATCTTCTTTCAAGAAACGGCTGAAATCATTTTGCGGAAGGAGGATAATCTGTTTGAACTGCTCGGCATTGAGACCCAAAATCTGCTCAATCTGGTCACTCACTTCCTTGATTTTATCCCCAAGCTTTTCAATTTCCTGACCACCAATCTTATCCACAATGACTAGAGAAGCCGTTGCTTTTTGTATGGTCGTACCACCACCCCGCTTGGCCCTCTCCTGCTGGAGAACTCGCTCAATGCGATAAAGGTGGTTGCCCTGTTGAAAGTAAAAAGTCACCTTGGTCAAATCATCCTCTGGACCAGCAAAGGTCGACCGCATCTCCTCAACATTACGATCACCACTAGTCGTCGCAAACAAGGCCACTGTCATAGCGTCAAAGAGAGTACTCTTACCAGCCCCTGTGTCCCCACCAATCAAAAAGAGGGGAGCATGGTCAAACTGGGTGAAATTGATGACTTCCTTACGATAAGGTCCAAAATTGGTCAATTCTAACTGAACTGGTCTCATTGTCCACTCCTTCCAATCTCCTCAAAAATACTTTCCACAAGGGCAGTTTGTCTCTCAGACAAGACATCGCCCCCAGTCACTGTCTGGTAAAAATCAGAGACAATTTCCTGAGGCGACTGCATTTCCAAATCTTTTAAGTGCTGATCAACAGTCACGTTTTCTTCCCTGACATCACCCAGACGACTGAAAGTGATTTCCACAATGTCTGTCCCATAAATTTCTTCCAGACGGGCACGCACATTGATACCCTCTAATTCCTTACGGCTAGACAGTTGAATATCAAAGGCAAACCAAGCCTTTTGACAAGGCTGTTCCTTATAAAATTCGGGTGACATCAAGGTTTCAAAAGGTTCCTGCAAGGTCAAAATCGGCCGTCTGACCTCTAGAGAATGGAAAGTCTGAGATAAGTCACCAGACGCATCCAATTCAAGAATATAAACACCCTTTTCTTCCTTGCGCTTGGCTTCTTTAACATTAAAGGCGACCGGACTGCCTGAATATTGCACGCGCTGGGTCGGACTAGCAAAGCGCGTATGGATATGCCCCAAGGCCACATAATCGAAAGCCTTGAAAAGATCACTGGTCACATTAGTAAGCCCACCCACCGTATTACTGGTTTCAGACAACATCAATTCTCGTAGACTTTGACCATCTTGGTCCTCTTTTTTAGAAACTGCAAAATGCGTCACCAAGACATGGGCCTTGTCAGGATCAAAGGCTTTTTCCATATCCTCAAGAATGTAGGCCAAGGCATCACCAATCCCCTGAATCTCTTTATCCCCATCATCCTTATAATAAATCCGAGCATCAATAGGATCGATAAAGGGAAGAAGAAAAATCTGGCAATCCTCCAACTCAATCGGCTCAAAGGCCTCCTCCAAACGTGTGCTTAAATGAAGACCCTGAGGTTGAAAAAAGTCTCGCCCAAAATGCAAGCGTTCAGCCCCATCGTGATTACCACTGATGGCGTAGACAGGAATCTGCTCCTCCAAGACCAAACGTGCCAAGGTCTTATTAAAAAGCTTAATGGCATCCACAGGCGGAACCGCACGGTCATAGAGATCCCCAGCAATGATAACCCCATCCACCTGTTCACGAATTGCCAAATCCACAATCTGTTGAAAAGCCCACTCCTGCTCCTCTAGCAAAGACCAGCCATTGAGGGTTCGCCCCACATGCCAATCTGACGTATGTAAAAACTTCATGACAGTCTCCTCATTCGTTTTGTCTTACTCTATTGTACCTTATCAAGCTAAATACTGCTTAAAAGATTCACAAACTTCGGGAGCTTTCCTGAGTTTTATCTAAAAAGACCAAAAAATCTCTCCCGAGCAATTCACTCGAGAGAGATTTTATTTTTAGAATTTATGAGAGATAAGGTGTGGAAATCTTAGTCTTGGTTTTTACGACGATTCATAGCCGCAAGTCCTGACATAAGTCCCATAACAACAACACCCATTGCTGCAAGGTTGTTATCTGACTCACCTGTTACTGGCAATTGTCCGTCGCCTTCTTTAGCTTTATCAGAACCATCTGCCTTCTTACCATCTTTGTTTCCAGATTTCTTCTTATCTGAACCTTTACCATCTGAAGCGCCATCGGCTGCTGATCCAGAACCTTTAGAACCTTTAGAACCTTTAGATCCATTTGAGGCCGCTTTTACAGCTTTAGAAGTTGAATTTCCACCATTTCCAGATTGACCATTATTACCATTTGAAGGTGTTGAGCCATCTTCGACCTTACGATAGATATAGGTCACGACTGTTTGACCTTTTGTCATCTTGTCTGTAGATTTACCTTCTTGACGAATCAATTCGTATTTCACACCATTACGGTAGATATAACGGTCACCGTGAACGTTAACTTCAGAACCAACAGAGTTAGTGATCACAAGTGGCATCTTGATTTGGTTACCATACTCGTCACGGTAGATAACAACGATAGTACCAACTTCTTTGTTAACTGCCGGTTTAGCAGGTTCTGCATTAACCACCTTGTAAACAACCTTTGTATCTTCACCAGGGTTGCTTGGTGTCACACCAGTCTTATCAGCCTTGTAACCTTTCACTTCAGGAACAAGAGTCATAGCAGCCTTAGTTGGATCGTTAGGATCATTTGTGTAAGTAACTGCTTCAACACCTGGGATTGGATTCCCTTTTTCGTCAACGGCAATAATCTTACCAAATTTAGTGTAAGTTACAGTCTCAACCTTGCTGTCCATAGTGACATCTTGAGAAGCCACACGGCCTTTATCTGCGAAGTAACCGTTAACCATTGGTGTAATCACGAGATCAAACTTAGTCTTATCTGCCTTCCATTCACCTGCAGTAAGAATATCACCTGTTACAGAGTCAAGCGTCAATGAACGTTTCCATTGTGCTTTCTGAACACTGTCTGCTGGCAATTTAGCATTGCTATCTTTGCTTGCATAGTGAACAGTATATGTCACATCTTTAAGGTAAGCATCCTTAGCTGGCCATTTTGGACCGTTTGGTTGGTTAGGATAGATTGGTGTTCCTGGTTCGTGAGCATTGTCTGGATTAAAGTCAAGTGCTACACGTTTGAAGCTTACTGTCCAAGCTTGGTCAACTGTGCTATCCAAGTCAAAGCTTGCACCAGCTGGGTAACCATCTGTTACAAGGACATAGCCAAGGTCTTGATAGTGTTTGATACGTTCAGCTGTTGAATAGTTAACCGCTTCACCAGACTTACCAGCCAAAGCAACAGTTTCAAGGGTTGAACCACTTGTTTCATCACGGTAAACAACACTTGCTTTTTGATCATTCTTAACGTAAACAACCTTAGTATTGCTAGACAAGTCACCTGGTGTTGCAGGTACTACCTTAGCAGTGTAACCTGGGATAGTTGGCAAGTTCTTGTCAACTGCAATCATCTTAGTTGGATCGTTAGGATCATTGATGTAGGCAGTATCTGACACACCTGGAATTGGGTTCCCATTTTCATCGACAATGACAAATTTACCAAAGGCCTTATAAGTTATGGTATCAGTTGCTTCTGGAGCATCTGGTGTTACTGTCTTACCACCTGCTACGGCTTTATTCGCAAAGTAGCCATTCACAACAGGAACCTTAACTGTACCGTAAGTGTGGCTAGTTTCATTCCAAGTCACCTTGCCAGTCGCTTGGTTATCCTTACCTGCAAAGGTATAGTCAGATTTCACATCTGCAGCTGGTGTTTTATCGCCAGCACCTTGGAAAGTTACAGTTTGTTTCGTCGCCTTAGTCACATCGTTAACGATTGCTACGTAAACGACACGAGTATCTTCACCTGGATTTGATGGTGATGCAGGGATAACTTTAACAGTGTAGCCAGGAATGCTTGGAAGCGTCTTGTCGATGGCAATCATCTTAGTTGCATCATTTGAATCGTTAGTGTAGGCAGTTGTTGATACACCTGGAATTGGATTTCCATTTTCATCCACAGCGATAAATTTACCAAAGGCTTTGTATGTCACTGTGTCTGTTGCATTTGGTGCATCTGGAGTAACTGTCTTACCACCTGCTACAGCTTTATCGGCATAGTAACCAGTAACAACTGGAGTCTTAACTGTTCCATAAGTGTGAGTCGTTTCAGTCCAAGTTGTTGTATTAGTTGTAGGATCTTCTTTACCATTGAAGCTAAAGTCATTTTGAGTGTTAGCAGCTGGTGTCTTCGTATCAGCACCAGTGTAAGTTACTGTTTGACTTGTTGCTTTTGTGACATCTTTAGTGTCTTTTTCAACGATAATGTGGTAACGGTAACCTGGAGCTAGGTATTGACCACCACCATTGGCATCAATTGAAGCATCCAATCCTTGTGAACCGTTAGCAAATTGCACAAGGTCAACGACACGGCTTTGGTTACGGTCCCATGCACGTTCTGAACGGATTGTTGCAATACCGTTGTTATAGTCGTACTGACGTTCTGACTTCAAAACATCTACGTAAGCATTAGCTTTTGATTTGTCAGCAGTTGCATACTTGATGCGGTATCCTGCTGGTACTGGTGGAAGTTCTGTTACACCAGCATCGTAGATTTTATTGTAAGTCTTACCGTTTGCTGTAATTGTTTCAGTTGAGTTATTGATACGGTAGGTTGAAGATCCAGGGATCTTGTTTCCTGCTTCATCAACATAGTCAATAATACCAAGGTTAGCATAGTTTGGTGTAACAAAGAAATTACCGTTTTCAATAAAGTCATAAGGTCTCAACCCCCCACGGTTATCACGACCGACTTTGAGGTGGTTGATGTAGTCAATGTTAACAAAGTATTGTTGACGCCCTGGTAAATAGTCAAGTTTGTAGCCGAGGTTTGTCAAGTCAGGGTTTGTTGAGCCTGCTCCAGCATTTGTCAAAACAGCAACCGCATCAGCTGTACGAAGGCTACGGTTTGATACTGCAAGCCCCATAGCGTTGATGAGATTTTCAGAGTTAAGGCTTGCTTCAGCAGCATTCAATTCACTGCTTGTCACAGCCAACTCGCTAGTCGCTACTTTAAGGACGCTATTTACAGCGTTAGTTGTAGACTCTGCACTTGCAGTTTCTGCTGCAGTCGCAACTGAAGCAGCCGCACTTGTTTGTGCTGATACTTGACCAGCAGCTGGAGTTTCTGCTACAGTCGCAACTGAAGCAGCCGCTGCTGCAGATTCAGAGCTCGCTTGCGATGCAGCCTGAGAAGATACTTCTGAACTAGCTGCTGTTTGACTAGTTGTTGAAGTTGCTTGGCTGTTTTGAGCTACTGATTGGGGTTGGGGTTGTTCACTAGCCAAGGCCACAGTAGAGACTGAACTTGGTGTGTTTTCTGTTGTTGCTGGAGCTACTGATGCTGTTGTTGGTGTTGATTGCTCCACGACGACATCTGGCTCAGCAGTTGTTTCCATACCTGCGGTAGTTGGTGCTACCGTTTCGTCAGCTTGGGCACCCTGTGCATTTGAGAAGATTGAAACTCCCAAAAGGACAGAGGCCACACCAAAGCTATATTTTCTTAATGAAAAACGTTGGCGTTTATTAAACATATCTCTCATAATAATAAATTTCCTCAATATCCAAATTACTTTATATACGTTTTCCATTTTATACTATAATTATTAAATTGTCAAATATATACTAATAATCGTGTAAAAGTTTAACTTTTATTAAAAAACATTAATTTAAAACTTTTATCTAAGTCCTTTGAAACATCAAATCGTTCGTACTTTTGTTTAGCACAATCCCCTATTTTGTCAGTTCTATAATTTTCAAAATACTTTTATATCAAACCATCTTTTATTAAAAACGTTCGTCACTCTAACCTTATTTTTTAGTTATAGTGATATTTATTAAAATTCAAAATTCTCTCCCTTCAAAAGGAATTTTTTTAATGGCTTAACTCACATCTTTCTCAATCCCTTGCCAACACTGACCTAAAGGCTCCTACCACCCGCATTCCCGACAGTATCAAAAACCCCTTTGGCAGTTACCAAAAGGGTTTCTTTCATCTATTATTTGAAAATAGAACTTGTGAAACTATCTGTCTCTTGTAGGAGTTTCTTATAGACAGCTTCTTTGAGTTTTGTCGTATGGCTTGTTGACACAGATTTATTGCCATTATTATCCGTTTTAAGACTTGCAGCGTCTTTGGCAACTACCACTTTAAACAAGGCTAACAAATCATCGTAAGAGCTTACTGATGTGCCATCAATCGTAACTGTCGTCAAACCATGTGACGCTTTTTCTTTGACTTCTTTGAAGTAAGCTTTCTTGAAGTCTTCTAGGGAGTTGAACTGACCATCAGAAATCTTGCTAATGATAAAGTCGTCTCCAAGGGTATCCTTACCAGCCGCTTTTGCTTCTTGTTTATACTTGTTGGTCGCATAACCTAGGAAACCTTTTTCATAGCCGTAGTATCCCCAGAGTCTGAAGGTATTGTGCTTGAAGGACATAGCACCTGGAGAGCCCTCACTGGTATTACCACCATAAATAGCAGACATCATAGGCACATTGACATAGGCAGAGGAGAAGTCCTCCGGTTTATAAACACCATTTCCAGGTCCACGATTGGTCATGAGGTTATTATCCACAAGGTCATCAATAGTGGTCAAACTAATAGCCTTTTCGCTATCACTTAGAGCACGCACCTTGTCGTATTGGTTTTTACTATTGCCTCGTAGCTGTTTATCTACCTTCTTGAACCATGCGTTATTGAGCTCTTGCTTGCCTTGACTGAGGACTGCTTCTCCTTCAAGTGAATCTAGAAGCATAAGGGTATCGTTGTAGCCCTTCATGTAACGGTCGATGGCCTCACGAGAGTTCAACTTGTTTGGATTGGTGTTGTACCACTGGTTACCATCGTTGGCTCTTTCAAAGGTCATGTTAAGGCCTAAGGCACCGTATTCACCTTGGTGACCTTGAGTAGCTGGTGATTGCAACATCCCTTGGGCATAAGCTTCAACGTCTGTTCCTTCACGACGACCAAAGCCTCCAAAGTAGGCAATACGGTCATTGATATGAGTTGTTTCATGAGTGAAGGCTGAAGCACCGTACTCGCTAATCATGTTAGACATGACGAAGGTAACCTTGGCACGATTATCGTATGGATTGTCGTAGATGGCAGCATAGGCACCAGCCATGGCTCCGTTATCACCGTAGTACTCACCAACTGGACCATAGATTTCACGGATTGGCGCATAGACTTCCGTACTGTTCTTGAATTGGCCGTAGCGCTCTGGCCAACCTGGCCAACCATGACCCCAGACATAGAAACCTTCCCAGATTGGATTGACAATGTCTTTGAACAATTTGTTTTTGACATTATCTGTAGCCAATCTTTGCCAGAAATCAAGGTAGTTGATTTGACGTTGAGCTGCTAGGTCAATCTCAGGTTTCAACTTCTCTAGGGTTGTGTTGTACTTGTTAGCTGTACCATAAGACATGGTGTCATAGGTAGAAATCAAGAACATCTCTGTCTTATCAAGGTTCAACAAAGGCAAAATCATCTTGCGGTGGAGACCACGGCTGAGGTTGTCATAAACACGATACTTGTGCTCACCGACACCTTCATTTTGAGAAGCCTTCTCAACAACGTAGACCTTATCCTTAGCAGCATCGATGAACCAATCATTCATATTGTCGATAGTGGTAAAGAGTTTTCGGTTGTAGTTAAGGAAGTCGGTCAGGTCACTAGAAAGAGTGCTCTTGGCCAGAACTTCACCAAAGGCATCGTAGGTTCTTGAACCACTGATATTATTTTCCTTAGAGCCAATCTCAATCAAACGGTCAAGGACATCCACATTTTTACCATAGAAATCTGGTTTGAAGAGCATGATTTCTTTGATGTTAACATCATCAAACTTCACACCATAATAACGATTCAAGTAGGTCAAACCTAGCAAGAGGGCTGCTTTATTTTTCTCAACCTTGTCAAGAATCATTTGTTGGGCAGCTGGTGATTGGTTAAGCTGGTGGTCTTCATTTTGAACCAGCTTAGTCACAAGGATCGTCAAATTAGCCTTAACAGCCTCAAAGCTTTCTTCTAAGAAGAGGTTCTTGATAGCATTGACCTTATTTGGACCTGTACGACCAAGTTTTTGGTAAATCGGATCAGACTGCAACTCAATCGGTTTCAGGATATCAACGATGCCATTGATAAGGCTTGAGTGGTCTTTTTGAACGATATTTGGGGTGTACGTGATACCCAAATCAGTGACAGTATATTCCTTAACATTGCTCAACCCTTCTGAACTCTCTGAAAGCTTGAAGTAGTCTTTGGTACCATCAGCATAATGAACAATAATTTTATTAGCAGCACTTAGGTCAGTGACAAAATTACTGTCATTCATTGGTGTCACTGAGAGCACCTCTTTGGTATTCAAGTTATGGTCTTTAGCCAGTTTGTTGGCTTGGTAGACAATATAATCCTTGTTATAGAATGGCTGGAATTTCTCAATATTCTTGTAAGCCTGCTTGTATTCTGGATTATAGTCTTGAATATTGGCAAACTCTGCTTGACTAGAAGCCTTATTAAGAGTATTCAACGCGTATGGCTCGCTGACAAATGTATCAGCTGTAATCTTGTAACCTTCGACACGCTTGTCAGCCTCTTCTTTAGTCAAATGTTTGAGTTTTTTAGGACTCTTAGTATCTTTACCAGTGCCATCTTCGGCCGAGCTATAGCCGACAACACCAAAGAGATCTTTGATATAAGGACCACCATCTTCATCATTGACATCATTCGAAGCAAAGATTTCTTGACCTTTAATAACCTTGGCATAGGTCACGTTATCTTGAACAGCACCGTATGGCCAAGTCTTAGCGACAATACCACCGACATTTCGTGTGTTTTTGACATCAAGAACACCCTTGGCTACTGAATTGGTCACCTTGGCCTTAGTTCCTGACTTCCAACTGTTAAGCATGTAAGTGACAAATGGCACCAGCATACTTGCATTGGCATTTTGAGCTGTAATAGTCGCATCCACATAGGCTCTGTTGACGAATCCCATGTAGTTTGAACCAGCAATCCCACCAACTGTTGAGTTATTACCGACAGAGTCAATCTTACCGATAAAGGCAACATTTTCAACCTTGCCATCTTCATCAATCTTATTGACGATACCAGCCACATCATTGTTACCAGTAACCGAACCAGTCACCTTAACATCTTCAATCAGACCTTTGTTTTTAAGGTTAAATCCAAGAGTCGCGATTTGATTTTGACCAGGGCGGTTGATATCTACATTTTCAAAGTTGATGTTCTTGATAGTTCCGCCATTGATAACATTAAACAATGGATGCTCTAAATCATAGATGGCATAGCGTTTGTCACCATCACTTAGCAACTTACCAGTAAATTCTGAAGTAATGTATGACTTGCCGTTTGGAATGACGTGACGAGCACTCATGCTTTGGCCCAGTCTAAATTCACCAGATGGATTTGCTTGAATGGCATTGACCAAGTCAGCAAAATCATAATAGACATTGGCTTGGCTAGCCTTAGGTTTCTCAATGTAATAGCTATAGGTTTGTGCAAAATGGTTTTGGGCATCACGTTGAACCAAATTGTCCGCTTCTGCAGTTACCTTATAAACCGCCTTCCCATCAACTGTTGTTTCTTCGATAGCTTTCACTGCCAAGTAAGTCGTCTTTTGATCCGCAGAAGTCAGTTTCAAGTAGTAATTCGTGAGATCTTGAGGCACAGCTGTCAGACGAGTCTCATCCACTTCTGTTTGATTGTCATACTTGATCAAATCTGTACGTGCAAAATCTTTAAGCTCAACCTTCTTGAGATCCAATTGGATAGTTTGGTCCGCTAAAACCTGACTCTCCTCACCATTGCCACGATCAAAGGTCATGGTTGTTGTAAGAGTATAAGGCTTGTAATAGTCTAAGTTTGTTAAATCAGTAGTCAAGGTCGTGCTAGGAATATCAAGCGTTTGAACAACTTGTCCATCCTGCTTGAGGACCGCCTTAATAGTCGTGATAGTTGCTGAACCTGGATTAGTCAAGTTGTAGCTAAGTTTAGCACTGCGACCCAAATCATCCTTATCAATCTGTGTCAGCGTAAGCACTGGTTTTTCAGATACCTTAGTCCCTTTGCGAACGATACGATCTTGGACAGGCACTAGCACTGTTTCAGTGACCGTAGGTTCTTCAGCTGTCTTATTACCCTTGTAAGTCTTATAAACCTTGGTGATTTTATTTTGTCCTTTTTGACCTTCTTGGACAACCTGCAAGGTACCCTTCTCAAGTGTGTCATCTTCTTGGACAATTTCTTTAAATGGAAGCTCTACAATAGATTCTTCGGTCGTTGTGCCATCTAGAGGCTTGCTGCCACGACGGATTTTTCTAGGTTGTGGCACCTCAATAACCTTACCTGACACAATAG
>OGDF01005602.1_pt1 | contig 13191 bp, 17 predicted proteins | sample 1570141 | NCBI WGS metagenome assembly OGDF01 (sample SAMEA4370581, study PRJEB24528) | human gut metagenome | reverse complement strand
TACCATATCAGTTTCCCAACTGATTATATATTAAGCACCGAACTGGCGCACCCTTAGATGTATGTATTTTACCATTTATTCTATAAGAAAACAAGAAAGTAATTACTCTCTTGTTTATATCACTATTATACTTTTCAAATATTTGAAGTATCTTCTTTTTTTACTAACTGAATAGCTTTAGATTCTTCTTTACCTTCTACTAAAAATGAATTAAATTTATTGATAATACCTGGAGCAATCAAAATCAACATTCTGTATGTACCGTATGTTACAGATGATATATGATAGTAGATATCATTTTTATCTATAAATTCTCTATGATTAATTGGAGATTGCTTTAATTCAATTACGCCAAACTTACCAAATAATTTTAAATTCATATCAGTAATAGCATGATTTTCCTCTGAGATAATAGCTTCTGCTGAAATATTACATTTAGAGTGAGTTGCCCCATTTATTAACATACTACCTTCTTTTCTACTACATAAACTTGAATATACAGTTTTATCATCTTGAGGAATTGCTCTAATAATAGAAAACTTTTTTCTAACTCCTTCTGTTAGAAATTTATTTTTATTATAAGATATAAATCTTAGTTCTTTTACTTTACTTAAATTATCATCTAAATAGATTTCTATTTCCATTAAATCATCTTCCATGTTGCGATAAACAATGGCATTTTCATTAATACCAACCAATTCATATTCACGGTCGTATATATATTTTTTAGTAGGAAAGCAATCAATTACCTTGTTAATCATTTCTTTATTAACTTTCTTTTTTGCTTCTTTTAGTTTCCATGTTGGTATTAGTTTTTCTAATTCTTTCAAGGAAGAAAATAAATCATGTTTTATAATTCCTAATTTTTCCATACAGCTTGATGAAACATAGACTATTTTATTATCAGCAGTACAGAAGCAATTTTCCTCTAGTGGCACTTGAGTTAATATTTTATGTTTCTTATGATTAGCTTTTGCAAGTTCTATCATACTACTTTCTTGATACATTTCATTATCAACTTCACTATAATTTTGATAGATACTAAGTTGATAAAATTTATTCATATTATTAACTTTTACACGTTGATTATTTGATGGGAAATAACTAAGTTCATAACTATCTTTTGTTTCCTTACGAATATGTAATGATTCTTCAATTTCATTATTAATAGAAATATATAAGTCTACTTTTGTAAGCATTTTTTCTTTCTCAGAATAAATAAGTTCTAAAATACTTAGTTCTGAAGTTTCTTGATTTTCATATTTAAATTTTATTTTATTATCTTTCTTTTCTAAGAAGATAAAAGTTTTGTTTAGAAATGTAATTGGTGCTAATGTTTCTTCCATAAATAAATCCCCCTGTTAATATCATATTTCATATTATTAGCAAATGCAACTATTATCTACTATTCCATGTTAAATAAGTTCTATTTGGAAAGTTAATTACACTTTCTGAACCTTTATAGTTTCCAGCATCAAATAATCCTTTAGTATAATTTACATATTTACTCCAATTACTACAATTTTTATCTGATGAATCCCAAAGTTTACATGGATATACTTCTAGATGAAGATGAACACCCGTAACATTTCCTGTTGCACCCATATAACCAATTAAAGTATCTGGTGTTACTTTCATACCAACATATAAGTTAGCTCTTCTACTTAAATGGCAGTATACTGCTGTATAATATTTACCATTATTAGCTAAGTGTTGCGTATTTACACATAGTGCTCCTGCTGTATCATTCCAGATGGTAGAAACATAACCGTAACCAATCGAATAAATTGGTGTATTACTTCCTGTTTTACTTCCTAAATCTATTCCCTTGTGAAAACTATGTTGGCATTTTCCATTTAAACATAACCAGCGGTAACCAGTAAAACTAGTAACATACCCATTTTTTATTGGTCTATAAAAAATAGCATTTGAAGAAGTTCTTGCACAGTCAACACCAATTACATCACTTCTATTACTACAACCCTGTGATTTATAAAATTCTACTAATTTTTTTTGAGACTGTACTTCACTTTCTAAGCTTGGAGATAGAGAATTTAAATTTGCCTTCGTTTTATTTAGATTCGCTATTTCTGTATTTAAATTACCTATTTTTTCTTCTGATTTTTTTTCGTTTTCAGCAAGTTCTACTTTCTTTTTTTCATTCGTAGTAATCAAGTCTTCTAACTCTTTTACCATTTTATTATTATATTCAGTAATCTGTTCTACTATGGATAAACGGTATACCATATCTGTAACAGAATCACTACCAAATACATAGTCTAAGTAGACATTTTCTCCTTGGCTCATTTGATAATAAGTAACTAGATTTTTTGTTTCTTCTTTTTTCTTTTCAATATCTGTATTGGCATCTGCTATTTCTTGTTGAAGCTTTGTGTTTTCTGTTTTCATTGCTTCTATTTCATTTTTTAGATTTTGAATCGTAGCATTATTTTGATTAATTTGTCCAGAAATATTTCCTAAACTAGCTTTATTCTGTTCTAATTCTTTTTCTGCTTTGTATAATGCATCTAATACTTCACCATAAGTACCAGCATATACATTATTATTAATTGGTAGCATCATTAATATCGTTATTACGATTAGTAAAATTTTTAAACTTTTCTTTATCATACTTTTAAATACTTCCTAACTGCTTGATAACTACCAATCATACCAACCACAACACCAATTACTAAAACTACTAAAGATATAAAATAAATAAATGGTTCTGGTGTTATTAATTTAATTAATGGTGAAAAAATTTGACCTCCAAAATGTTTATAAATGGCATAGTAACCATAAATAACAACTAATATTGGAATAATAGAACCTATAACACCTAATACCATTCCTTCTATTACAAAAGGCATTTTAATAGAAAAGTTACTAGCTCCTACTAATCTCATAATAGAAATTTCTCTTTTTCTTGAGAAAATGGTTAATTTAATGGTGTTAATAATTAGGAATACCGTTACTATAATTAAAAGAATAACGGCTAGAATAGTTCCTTTTTCAAGTATTTTAAAGGCAGATAAGAATTTATTTATCATGGTTTCTCCATAATTAACAGAGTCGATTCCTTCTATTTGTTTAATCTTAGTAGCTGTATCTTCAATTTGTTCAATGTCATTTACTTTTACTTGAAAAGTGTCTTTTAAGGGGTTTGATGAATCATCCCAGTCTTTCATAACAGACTCTAAAGTTTCAGATGATAACTGCATTTCATTTTTTACATCTGTTTTTGATTTATATTCTATTGATGAAATATTATCAATTTGATCTAATTTTGCACGAATTACATTGATTTTATCTGATTTTACTTCACGATTTACAAAAACTACAACTGTTACATCTTCTTTAATCATTTTAGCAAAGTTATCTACATTCAAAGATGCTAATAGAGCAATTGCTACAATAATTAAAGTAATACTAATACAAGATATTGAAGCAAGAGATAAAGAAAAGTTTCTAAATACACTTTTGAAGGCATCTCTAATACTTCTTCCAAACATTCTAAATAGCTTCATTATGATATTTTCCTTTCTCTTCATCACTGATTAATCTACCTTCTTTTAAGGTAATTACTCTTTTTTTCATTTTATTAACGATATCTTTATCATGTGTAGCCATAATGATAGTAGTTCCTGTTGTGTTGTTGATTTCTTCTAATACTTTCATGATTTCCATACTTTTTTCAGGGTCTAGGTTACCAGTTGGTTCATCACAAAGTAATAGTTTTGGCTGGTTTACAATAGCTCTTGCGATTGCTACTCTTTGTTGTTCTCCTCCTGATAATTGGTCAGGGTAATTTCTAATTTTTCCTTTTAGTCCAACTAACTCTAAAGCTTTTAATACTTTTTCATTAATTTCATCTTTTTTAGTACCTATTACTTCTAAAGCAAAAGCAACATTTTCATAAACAGTAGCTTTTGGTAATAAACGATAGTCCTGGAAAACAATTCCTAATTTTCTTCTTAATTTATATACCTTACTATTTCTTAATTTAGCTACATTTAAACCACCAACAATGATTTCCCCTTTGGTAGGTTTTTCTTCACGATATAGCATTTTAATTAAAGTGGATTTTCCACAACCAGTTCCACCTATTATAAAAACGAAGTCACCTTTTTTTATTTTGAGATCTAAATCATAGATTGCTGTAACACCGTTTCGATATTGTTTTGTCACATTCTTAATTCTAATTAATTCCAAAATATCACCTTCTTATCTTTACTTTCTTAAATTATAGCATAAATTCGACAATTTTTGAAAATATTATCATGTTTTTTAAAAGTTAATTATTGGTAATTCTATTTTTTAGATAGAAATATTCTATTTTTTCAAAAAATCAATTTACTTACTGTATAACTTTTTACTTTTTAGATACTTTTTATGACTTTTGGAAAAAAAGGTTGCTTTTTTATTTTTTCGATTGTGTAAGAATGGTGTTAGGTGGTTAACTATGAAAGAATTTAATTCAGATTTTAAGAAGGTTGTATGCTACAATATTAGGAGATATCGTAAAGAAAGTGGAATGTCTGTTATGCAGGTATCAGAGATAATTGGTGTTACTCCAGAATATTTTAAAAGAATAGAATCTTTAAACGACCCTAGGAAAAATTGTTCTTTGACACTTTTATATAAATTATCTATTTTGTTTAACAAAAAATTAGATGATTTCTTTTTAGAAGATGGCATGGAAAATAAGAAAACAAAAAGAACTACAGTTGGTACAAAATAATTATCTTGTACTAATCATAGTTCTTTTTTTAATATCTGGAAAAGAAATTATATTGGAATTTTTATGTAATTCACTAAGAAGAGCTTCTTTTAAATGATCTATATGAATAGCTGATAGAAATGCTTGCTCTAGAGTTTGATAGAAATGTTTATCTTCTCTAGAAAGGTTGGTATCTTCTAGTTTTTTCTGAATACTTCTACACTCTAAAACACAAATACGATCTATAGCTAGCTTTTCATCTAGTTCTTCTGTTTTCTTATGTTTCTGCTGAAGAACATCGTTTGATGTATCAATATCTAAAAATGATAATAATGTTTTTAATTCTAGATACTTTTCGGAAGTAATAGAATTTTTTATTTGGATTAAGACATTATAATAAATGTATTTTTTATTACTATTAAGGAAAGTTTGTTTTTGATTATTTTCTTTTTTTAATAGTGATTGCATATTTTTGTATAAAATATATTCAACTTGTTTTTCAATAGGTTTTTCTATTAAATCTACTAGAGTTATATCTTCATTATTTTGTTTTAACTTTTTATATAGATATCTAAATTCTAATGGCTTTTCTTGATAAAATTCTATTAACTTTGTCATAATTTCTAAATTAACAGTTAGAATAGTCTGGTCATTAGTTGATGAATCTCTTAGTAAACTATATTTTTTCATAAGTAATTCTAATATTTTTTCCATAATAATCCCTCTTTTTTAGCGGGGCTTATTATAGCACAATCTATTCTAAAAGTAAAATTCTACTCTCCTCCATAAACTTGGTAAGAGTCTGTTACAATAAAGAATGCTTTTTCATCAATTTCTTTGATTCCTTCTTTTAATTTAAAGTATTCACGATTTGGAATTACTGTCATTAATACTTTTCTTTTCTTCTCTAAAAAGGCACCTTTTACATCAAAAATAGTAACACCATGTTTTAAGTCTTTCATGATATAGTTACATAATTCTTCCTCTTTAGAAGTAATTATATATAATGCTTTATTTTTAGATACACCAATTAATACTCTATCTAAAACAACACTATATATATAAAGAATAATAGCAGCATATAAAACCATAGTCCAACCAAAACTAAGTCCACCAATTACGACAATGATTAAATTGATAATGAAACTAATACTAGATATAGATACTTTTTTGTATTTAGAAATGATTTCACTAATAATAGAGAATCCACCATTACTAAATCCAACTTTATAAACCATTCCTGATGTTACTCCTGATAAAATTCCTACAAAAATAGATACTAGTATTTTGTCAGATAAATCTACTTGAATGTAATTACCAATATTAGCAGTTAAATCTAGAAATATTGGGTAAATAATAGCAGTTACTACAGCACCTGATGATTTTTCAATTCCTAAAAATATAAAGCCAGCAATTAATAACACAATAGAAAATAAGAAAACAACAGTTGATGGTGAAACATTAAAATAAGAATTTAAAATGATTGCAACTCCACTCGTACCACCAGTTACAATTTGAGTTGGTAGCTGTAATAAATTAAAATAACACGCTGAAATAAAAAGTGATACGATTAATATAAAATATCTACGAACTAACTTTTTCTTATGAATAGTATCTAAAATTGATAAAGCACTATCTTTTCCTTTTGATAAAATGTCCATATTATTCTCCTCCACTTACTTCATAAGCATCACAAACTACAAAGAAAGCTTCGCTATCTATTTCATGAATTCCCTCTTTAACACGGTAATACTCACGAGTTGGTACTACACATAAAATTACTTCATCTTTTTTGTGGGTATAGCCACCTTTTACACTAAATATAGTAACCCCATGATGGAGTTCATTTAGTAAGTAATCTCTAATTTTTTCATCTTCGTTTGTGATAATATAAAAAGCTTTAGAATTAGAAATTCCTAATAAAACTTTATCTGTCATTAGACCGATAATATAAATTACGATTAGAGCATACATTAACTTGGTTGCTCCAAAGAAAAAGCCACCTAGTACCACAATTAATCCATCACTAATTAACATAGCATTGCCCATACTCATATGTAAATATTTAGATAATATCTGGTTGATAATATCAGTACCACCGGTTGTGAATCCTGCTTTAAATACGAGTCCAGCACCAAAGCCATAAATGATACCACCAAAAACAGCTGATAATAAGACATTGCCTGTATCTAGTTTTATATATTCCCAAATATTTGCTGTGATATTTACAAAAATAGGAAATAAGATTGATCCAACAATAGATGCTTTTGTATCATTTTTTCCTAAAACAAGAAAGCTTACTACTAATAAAAGTAAGGAAGCTATCATGATAAAAGTAGATGCATCTATCGTAATAAATTTAGATACTATAATAGATAGGCCACTTACTCCACCAAATACTAATTCATTTGGTAATAGAAATAAGTTAAAAGCGATTGCGATTAATAAAATACCAATTACTAATTCAAAGTATCTTTTTAATTTGTCTTTTGCTTCTACTTTTTCTAAAATATGACCTTGTTTTTCAAATTTTTTAAACCACTTCATTTTTATACCCCTTTCAAATATGATTCTATAAATAAATCTATATCACCATCTAATACTTTAGAAACATTACTAGTTTCTGTATTAGTACGATGATCTTTTACCATAGAATATGGGTGCATTACATAACTTCTTATTTGAGAACCAAATTCAATATTTTGATAGTTTCCTTTAATGGCATTTAACTCTTGATTTTTCTTTTCCTGTTCTATTACATAGAGTTTTGCTTTTAACATTTTCATAGCTGTCTCTTTATTTTGAATTTGGCTTCTTTCATTTTGGCAGGTTACTACTGTTTTGGTTGGTAAATGGGTAATTCTTACTGCTGAATCAGTAGTATTTACTCCTTGTCCACCTTTACCACTTGAACGATAAACATCTATTTTTAAATCTTTTTCGTTTATGTCTACATTAATAGTATTATCAAATTCTGGAATAATATCAATAGATGCAAAAGAAGTATGTCTTTTATTAGCTGCATCAAATGGTGAAAGTCTTACTAAACGATGGACACCTTTTTCTCCTTTTAGGTATCCATAAGCATTTAATCCTTTAATTTCAATCGTAACACTTTTAATTCCTACTTCTTCTCCTTCTTGATAATCTAACACTTCTACTTTATAACCTTTTTTCTCACAATATCTTAAATACATTCTATATAAAATATTTGCCCAATCACAAGCTTCTGTTCCACCTGCTCCAGAATGGATTTCTAAAGTACAGTTATTTTTATCATAAGGTCCATTTAAAAGGAGTAATACCGATAGTTTTTCTAGTTGTTTAGTCTCATTTTTTATGTCTAATTCTAAATTTTGTAGTAACTCATCATCTTTTTCAACCAATAAAAGTTCAATTAATTCTAGATTATTTTCAGTATCTTCTTTTAATTTTTTAATATCTTGTGTTAAGTTTTTTAATTCTTGAATGTCTTTTAATGTCAGGTCTGCTTTTTCTTTGTCGTCCCAAAAGTTTGGGTTTAGCATTTCTTCTTCTTTTTCTTTTAATTCTTGAAGCTTAGAAGAGATGTCAAAGTGACCTCCATAAATCTATAATTTCTAATTTATTTTCTTCTAATTTTCGTTTCATTTCATTTATATCCATATTTATCCCTCTTTTCGTTTTCCACAGATTTGCGGATAATCAAATTCCCAAAAACTTAGTTTTCCACATACTTCAATGTTTTCTAGTTTTTCCACATTTTCTAATTTAAAGCCATAGCCATTCCAATCTTTATCATCTATAATATTAGAATATATAATACTATTTTTTTCTTTTAATATTTTTCTAGCATTATCATCTATCTTTATACAATCGGTAATGGTAGCTTTTCCTATTATGCAACCTTTTGGATATTCTAATCCTAAATACTCATACTTTTTCATAGCTTTTTTATCTACACTTTTACCAGCATGAATTAAAATTTCACCACGATAATTTGTTTTCCAAGTACGGAATTCATATTCTTTTAATCCTTCTACAATTAAGGTAGCAAATGGTTGATTGATGGTTAATGTTTTCATATAGTTCACCACTATCATTATATATAAGTTTCTGTAAAATGAAAAGAACTAATTATTTTGAAACTAGCTCTTTTACCCTTTTATTATCTATTTAAATCTTTTACTCATTACTATTTGACTTATCTTTCTATAACCTAATGACTGATAGATATAGTTTAATTCTTCCCTATTTTCTAAACAACTTGTATTAAATTCTTGGCAATAGTATTTTTCAATGAATGATTTTCTTTTTAATACATATTTTAGTAAATTAGTACCAACTTCTATTTGACTGGCATCTTTTTTTATAAAAAGTTCTTCTATATAAAGAGAATTACGAGAACTAGAAACATAACAGCCGCCTACTAATTTATCTTCTAAATATGCTCCGAAAGCTAAATATTTTTTATTTCTTAACTGGTTAGCAGAAAAAGTATTTTTAAGATCAAAATCATCTGTCCTCATACCATAAGCATCAAATCTAGCTAATTCTAATTTTTCTATATTCTCATCAGTAATTTTTAGATTTTTACATGATATCATAAGTATCTCTCCTTTTCATAATGGTGTATACTATACCATATATTTTGAAAGATACAAGCTTTTTTAATTGTTTTTGTATAAAAAACATTCTTTTTCATGAGAATAAATGATTCCAATTGCTTGGAGATATGAATAAATAATCGTACTTCCTACAAATTTCATACCTCTTTTTATTAAATCTTTGGAAATGTCATCAGATAAAAAGTTTGTTGTCTTATCGGTTTCATAAATTATGTTATCTTTAGTAAATTTTTTTAAGTAATTAGAAAAACTACCAAACTCTTTTTGAATACTTTTGAATATTTTGGCATTGTTGATACTTGCCTTAATCTTCAACTTATTTCTAATAATGTCCTTATTTTCAGATAATTCTTTTATTTTATTTTCAGTATAATTGCATATTTTATCGATATTAAAATTATCATAAGCTTGTCTAAAACTTTCTCTTTTATTTAATACACATTCCCAAGAAAGCCCAGCTTGAAAAGACTCTAGAATTAGCATTTCTAATAGATAGTCATCATTTATGTTCATTACTCCCCATTCTTTATCGTGATATTCTATATAAATGGGATTATTTAAATTACACCACTTACATCTTTTCATAATATTCCTCCTTGGGCATTTTATAATTATTTATATCATTCTTCATTTTCTAATAACTTGATTTTATTCTATATCCTAAAGAAATAATCATATCCAGATTGTAATATTTAACTTTTCTTTCAACTTTTCGATTTCCTTCTTTTTGAACTGTAAGAATTCCTTTACAGTTGATTTTTCAGCTAATTCTTCTTCATCAAAAATGTTTTTAATATGAAAACTTATATTTTGTTTAGTTGTATCGTATAAGTCTGCCATTTGCTGTTGCTATAATCATACTGTTTCATTTTCTAATTTTACATCTATTTTTGTTTTTCCATTAAAAACCTCCTGTTTAAATTTAAAAGGTGCCAACAATTTTTTTGTTTGCACCTTTATTTTACTACATATTTTTATATTTTGTGGATAAGTCATAAAAATTAAATTCATTATCAATAGTTATAATTCGATTTTTTTCTTATTTTATCTTACTTTCCACAACATTGTTTATATTTTTTCAGGAGCCACAAGTAGTGGATGCTCCCATATTATCAATACTATCTATACTTATAGTATTATTCGTATTTCCTTGTTTATCAGACTAGGTACATCTATATTATTTGTATTTATGATATTACCTGTACTATAAGTATTTCTCTAACGTGTACATATTGTGGACATTGTTCACATCCGTTTACAATGATATTATATCATAATTTGATATATCATCAAACATATAATTAAATTAAATATTAATTACAACTCATTAATAAAATTAATTAATTAGAGTATTATACAGTTCTTCAAATGAAACAAATTTTAAATTAAATACAAATGATAAATCGTTCGAGTCATAACAGGAATTTAAAACATAACAATTTTTCTCTTTTAACTAATCAAAGCTTTTACCTTTTACATGTTTATAAACATTGATAATGTTTCTGTACATATCTATTTTAGTTTTAATATCTTTGTCTATGTATTTTCCTTCTTTTTCTATCACATTTATACATGAAAACATTGCATTTAAATTTTCACTTTTGTATTTTTGATTTAAAAACATTGCTATTTCCTTTTTGGTAAATAAATATATTTGAATTATAAAACTCATAATCAAATCATATTTAATATGTTTATATACATATAATTTTTCCCAACTTTCATATATAATGTGTTTAAAATCCTTAATATCCTTATTTATATCATTTAAACTTATTGTTTCGATTACACTATTCCATGATATTATTCCACTATCGATTAATATTGATATTTGTTTTAACGATGGTTCAAAAAATTGTTCTAATATTGAATTGATATGCTGATACTTTTTTAATTAGTTATTAAATTATTTTCTTCATTAACTTGTTTTTGTAATAACTCTAAATCTTTTATATTTTTATTATCTTTTAATACTTTCATTTGTCTTCTTGCTGAATGATTAAGTCTTACTAATCTTTCACCTTGTGGTATTTTTTCTTCAATTAGTTCTGCATTTGTGTTTTGCAGATTGTTTAATATCACTAAATGAAGTAAATCAGTATAATCTCTTATATTTCCATTTTCAGCAAGTTTTGGATTTCTTTCTCTCCATTCTTTTGCTGTCATCCCAAATAAAGCAACATTTAAAACATCCGCTTCTTCAGCATAAACAAATTTCTTTTGCGCTTCTGTAAGTGTTGGAACAATATAGGTTTTTACTGCATCAGTGTGAACCACATAGTTTAATTTAGATAAAATTCTATTTGCTTGCCAATCTATTTTTTCTTGATAAGCTTCATTAGTTTTTAATCTCTCAAATTCAGTTATTAAATATAATTTAAACTCCGGAGATAGCCAACTTGCAAATTCAAATGCAATATCTGGATGGGCATATGTTCCAATACTATATCTCCCACCTTTTGAAATTATTCCTATTGCTTTAGTTCTTTTTACCCATTGTGTTGGTGACATTGCAAATGAGTTTCTACCGTATTCAGTTTTAATTTGGTCGAATTCGACCAAATTAAAATCTTGATTATGAATTTCTTCCCATAGTCCAATATAATCAATAGTATTTATTCTTCTTAACCAGTTTTTAACTGTAAAAGATGGATCACTTGAATTTTGATACTTTGCTAAATCAGTTAAAGAAATGTAATTAACATTTCCAACTCTTAGTATTCCCACCTTATTTTCTTTAACTATTATTTCTGCTGTTACTAAATCTTTTTTCAATATTTTTTTCTCCTTTCTATTTAGATTTTAAAAGGTGTCAACAAATATAATCATTGTTCACACCTTTATTTTACTACATATTTTTAATATTTTGTGGACAAGTTATAAAACTCGAACCAATTTATAATTTTTATAATTATTAGTTTTCCATTATTTTATGCTACTTTCCACAACATTGTTTATATTTTTTCCCTGAGCCACATGGCTTTTTATAATAGGTATTTTGGTAGCTTCTCATAGCATTTTGTGGCTTTTTGGAGCTATTAAATGCACTTGAGGTCTTCCGACAGCACCACAGAGTTTGACCGGAAGGTATCTAAAAAGGTATCTAAAATACTTTTTTAACGATTTTTCGCAATTTTTTAGCAAGCTTTTTATGAGATTCAAAAAAGATGATTTATCCAACCATCTTTTAACCTTAATATGCTGAAGCTTCTATTATTTTAAATGTTGCAGCTTTCATCCCATCAATTTTTGAATCTTCTATATAAGTAAAAATTTCAAAATTTTGAGTTTGACCGGCACTTAAATCATTAGCATATACATAATCTTCATCTATTCTATTTCCATTTGCATCTACAGCTTCTATATGAAATGAATATGATTTCTTTTTGTCAGTAATGTTTTTGACTGTAACGACCATCTTACTATCAGTTAAACCATATTCATCTTTAGATATTTGTAGATCTCCTAATGTAACATTTGCCTCAGTTTTTAAAACCTCTTCTGTACTATTACCGGTAATCTTATCTAATTCCTTTGATGTTTCATCAATTGCATCAGATACAGTGCTTTGCATTGCCAAAGTTATTACTATCGATAAAATTCCTAAAACTATTCCAGCAATTGCCTTCCCTTTCCCTGCTTTCTTTACAATTCCAATAATTCCAAATATTAATGCTAATATTCCTATAAAAAATGCAATATTATTTATTATTGGAATGAAAGATAAAACTACACCAATGATTCCTAAGACCATTCCAGCAGCAGCTAATCCACTGCTATTCTTTTTCTCTACGCTTTCGCTCATGCTCTACCTGTCGAGTAGACGACTCGACTACTCCTCTCTTTCTATCATAGTGAGAGGAA
>OGDF01005595.1_pt1 | contig 13201 bp, 9 predicted proteins | sample 1570141 | NCBI WGS metagenome assembly OGDF01 (sample SAMEA4370581, study PRJEB24528) | human gut metagenome | reverse complement strand
CATACGACGTTTTTCTCCGCTCAGGATGACGAAATGCGCCGCACCACCCCCGCTGAACCCTCTGAACCTGTAGAACCTACTCCCCCTCTTTCGCAAACAATCAAAGGGCAACACGCCCCCGAACCCCTCTCCCATCTATGTTACAATAGAGAAAAACCACTCATTCCCCGAAAGGAGCCCCTATGAAACGCAGCGAACCCACATTAGACGACCAGATCCGAAGCATCCACTACAAGTACGAAATCCCCCAAGACAAAGCAGAAGCCCTTCTCTCAAGCGGCCTCCGTTTCCTTGAAATCGACAAAGCCGCCCTTCTCTCCATCCTCGCCGAAGTCCCCATCGATACCATCCTCGACATGCGGAAAGATGACCCATGGGGATGCATCCAGAAAAAGCTAGGCCTCACCGCTGCGCTCTACGAAGAACGCCTCCTGCGCCACCGCGCCCGCCGCCTTCACCGCTTCTACGGCATCCCCGAAGACCGCGCCCTCCCCCTGCTGCAAGACGGCTACCCGAACCACTGGCTCCGCCTCGCCTACCTCTTAGAGCAGCACACCGGCACCTCCATGGAAGACATCCTTGCCGCGCGTAAAAAATCCGAAAAATGGAAACCCTGGGCAGAAGCACGCCTCGGCATCTCCCCCGAAGATTTCACAAAATGGATCGCCGAGACAAGGAATCCAAGTCTGCCGAAAAAGTGAAAGGAACACCTGCCCCGTTGCACCCTATGAACCCATAGAACCCACCAAACCCATGTAAGGAAAAATGATTCAATCAGCATTTCCCTAGTCCCTAGTCACCCATGACAAGAAAGGCATCCCCATGACCCACGATTTCATCTACCATAACCCCACCAAAGTCTACTTCGGAAACGGCATGCTCGCCCACCTTCCCGAAGAGATCAGCCGCCTCGGCAGCCGCGTCCTCCTCATCACCGGCGGCAGCTCCGCCAAAAAGAGCGGCCTCTTCGACAAAGTCCTCGCAGAAATCAGCAAAGCCAATGTCGACTGCTACGGCCTCTCCGGCGTCAAGCCAAATCCCGAGATCGGCCTCGTCCGCGAAGGCATCCGCCTCGTACGCGAAAAACGCCTGGACCTCATCCTCGCCCTCGGCGGAGGCTCCGTCCTCGACACCGCCAAAGTCATCGCAGGCAGCGCCCCCTACGACGCCGACCCCTGGGATCTCATCCGAAGCCGCGCCGCCATCGATACCGCCCTCCCCCTCATCACCATCCCCACCATCGCCGCGACCGGCTCCGAAATGAATGCCAGCGCCGTCATCACCAACCCCGAGACCGAAGAAAAATACGGATGGACCGCCCAGGCCTTCCGCCCCTCCGTCTCCTTCCTCTGCCCCGAAAACACCTACACCGTCCCCGCCTACCAGACCGCCTGCGGCTCCGCCGACATCCTCTCCCACATCATGGAAGTCTACTTCCAGAAAGAAGAGACCTTCCCCGCCACCGAAGCCTACATGGAAGCCATGATGCGCTCCGTCATGAAAGACGCCCCCATCGCCATGGCCGACCCTACCAATGAAGATGCCCGCGCGAACCTCCTCTGGACCGCCTCCTGGGCCATCAACGACTTCATCGACAGCGGCCATGCCGTCTCCTGGACCTGCCACGGCATCGAGCATGAACTCTCCGCCCACTACGACATCACCCACGGTCTCGGCCTCGCCATTCTCACCCCCGCCTTCCTCACCTACGTCCTGGACGAAACCACCGCCCCCCGCATCGCCCGCTTCGCCGTAGGCGTCATGGGCGTCTCCCCCAAAGGCAAAGACACCATCAAGATCGCGCAGAAAGGCATCAAACGCCTGCGGAAATACTTCAAAAAACAGCTCCGCCTCCCGACCACCCTCACAGAGATCGGCATCGACGACACCCGCTTTGCCGAAATGGCCGAAAAGACCATCGCATGGAAGGGCGCCAAAGACGGCCTCCTCCACGGCTTCACCACCCTCTCCGCCAAAGACCTCGAAGAGATCTACCGCCTCGCCCTGTGAGTACCCACCGCCGGTAAACCTCACCGCCCATAAAGCCCCGACCAAAGGGAACACACCAAAGGAGAAAACAAGCCATTTCAAAAAGCCCCTGCCAAAGGGGCTTTTTTCATCTTATCCTCCTGCATGCCAGCCTGTGTCCCGATCCTCCCTCCTATGCGGCAGTCAACCGTATGGATTGGATGAAATCGAATTTTCTAATTTTCTAAGCTGCCTATTCGGCAGTCAGCAAAAAGCCCCTGCCATATCGCGAAATATGACATTTCTAAGCTGCCTATACGGCAGTCAACTCATTTGATCAACTTAGCGCACAAGACCTCGATTTCTAAGCTGCCTATACGGCAGTCAACCAGGAAGTCCCTGCAATCTCTCGCATTCGAGCTTTCTAAGCTGCCTATGCGGCAGTCAACGCAAAGCTGATCGGCGTCCGTATGGCGCGGTGTTTCTAAGCTGCCTATGCGGCAGTCAACGCGCTGGCTTACCTGAGCCAGAACCCAATGCATTTCTAAGCTGCCTATGCGGCAGTCAACACCCGTCTCAGACCATGCTGGCCGGGACGCTTTTTCTAAGCTGCCTATGCGGCAGTCAACCTTACGAAGCAAGCACATCGCAATTATTCGAATTTCTAAGCTGCCTATGCGGCAGTCAACACCGCCGATGATGATGGCGAGCAGGTCGTACATTTCTAAGCTGCCTATGCGGCAGTCAACAAATCGAATTTTCTGCTGGCCGCGGAATAAAATTTCTAAGCTGCCTATGCGGCAGTCAACATCCACTACGTTTTCCAGGGCTTCCGTTTCATTTTCTAAGCTGCCTATACGGCAGTCAACGCACGGAGTGCGCCGAGCGTCCCGGCCAGCATTTTCTAAGCTGCCTATACGGCAGTCAACCGTATCCGGCGGCCCGCAGATCGCTGAATACTTTTCTAAGCTGCCTATACGGCAGTCAACGTAACTTTGCCGGTGCGGCGCTTGGCGCCGTCTTTCTAAGCTGCCTATACGGCAGTCAACGTATTTCGCTTGCTAATGAGCGCGCGCAGGCTTTTCTAAGCTGCCTATACGGCAGTCAACGCTGGCGCAGAAACGCCACAGGGCAATCTCGCTTTCTAAGCTGCCTATACGGCAGTCAACTCACATCGAACTAACTGAGCACGAGGAGCAGCTGTTTCTAAGCTGCCTATACGGCAGTCAACCTGGTCGAAAAGATCAGAAACACTACACATAATTTCTAAGCTGCCTATACGGCAGTCAACGGAACGCGCCAGCAGTCGATCGGATGATAACATTTCTAAGCTGCCTATACGGCAGTCAACCTGCTCTAGCTTCTCTTCCGCTTCCCAGTCTATTTCTAAGCTGCCTATACGGCAGTCAACTATCCTCTTTCGACGGTTCAGGGTATCCAGAATTTCTAAGCTGCCTATACGGCAGTCAACTAATGAAGAAAATGCCGATACTATCGGAGAAATTTCTAAGCTGCCTATACGGCAGTCAACGCGCGCTATGTTACTAAAAAAGTATATGGTAATTTCTAAGCTGCCTATACGGCAGTCAACGGCCGCAAAGGCTATAAATATCAAAGTCGGCATTTCTAAGCTGCCTATACGGCAGTCAACGTCCATGTATTTCAGACTGGAAAATGGTTCCTTTTCTAAGCTGCCTATACGGCAGTCAACGTTTTTCTGCTTCCTTTACATCGAACGTATACTTTCTAAGCTGCCTATACGGCAGTCAACCTACTTTTATTTTTCGGCGCATTGCCGCTGAATTTCTAAGCTGCCTATACGGCAGTCAACTCCCATTCACACGGGCCCGAGCCGAGACATTATTTCTAAGCTGCCTATACGGCAGTCAACGACCAGCCGCGCCGAGTACCTGTGCTGCAAAATTTCTAAGCTGCCTATACGGCAGTCAACTGTGACAAGAACAGTCACCGCCAAGAACTGACTTTCTAAGCTGCCTATACGGCAGTCAACCCGGTCACACCGTAACGAGATTTAAATTCCATTTTCTAAGCTGCCTATACGGCAGTCAACATGATCGTCAGCTTCTCAGATCGACGCCTTATTTTCTAAGCTGCCTATACGGCAGTCAACACTTCGCAGGCGCGGCGCTTGGCGCCGTCGGTTTTCTAAGCTGCCTATACGGCAGTCAACAAACTCGTTCAGAAGCTAACGAGGCCGCGGCTTTTCTAAGCTGCCTATACGGCAGTCAACCATGATTCTATCGCACGTGGAGAACTTGACGATTTCTAAGCTGCCTATACGGCAGTCAACCAATAACTGACAAGGTGACAAGAACAGTCAGTTTTCTAAGCTGCCTATACGGCAGTCAACAGGCACGGGCCGACCTAAATCCCGAAGGCATGTTTCTAAGCTGCCTATACGGCAGTCAACTTATGGCTGCACTGAAAGCAGCGGAATAGAAATTTCTAAGCTGCCTATACGGCAGTCAACGATTTACCATTCTGCCGTCCCATTTGTACATATTTCTAAGCTGCCTATACGGCAGTCAACGACCAGCCGCGCCGAGTACCTGTGCTGCAAAATTTCTAAGCTGCCTATACGGCAGTCAACGCGAACTTGCCTAGGGCTCTGCACCTGTTTAGTTTCTAAGCTGCCTATACGGCAGTCAACAGCCAGCTTTCCTGTATTCTTGTCCTTGCCAGGTTTCTAAGCTGCCTATACGGCAGTCAACTGAAGGAGAAAGCGAAAGAGCTTCGGCGCCATCGAGGGAAACCCATCTCCATCTATTTTACCCAAAGTTTCAGCAGGGCGCAAGAAAAGCCGATAGAATCGGCTTTTCTTGCATTGGTCAAAAATTTTGGTCAAAATTCAGGGACAGATGCACTATCGCTCAAGCCATAGGTGCTCAGTGTTCCGGACTGCTCTATCTGACAGGGTGTCTTCTTGATGAAGAGGGAAAAGGTCTGCGCGGTAGATAAGCTTTTCATCTGGATGAATGGCAGATCGTATGTCTCTTTTCTCTGACCAAGCAAACCGAGCGCGTCCTCATAAGAGACGCCTTCGTGCCGCCGGACGTAGCGGCGCGCTTTTCTCACCACGGATCCATCCGGCTGATATCGGCTGTAAATGCTATAGCCGGTGATGCGGCGTTCCACTATTTTTCGGATCTTTGTCAGGTGTACATAGTCAGAAAGTCGTTCCAGCCCCTGTTCGAGGTGCAATCTTTCCAATTGTTCTGCCGAGGGAGCGAGGATACGGATCTTATTTCCCAGCCCTTTGTCCTGATACGCTGGGAAGGCCAGCGCGGTCTTCACCATCCCTTCTCTTCGTTGTTCTTCAGCCAGTGCCAGATGCAGCTGGGTGAATACCTTCGTCCAAAGAAAGGATAGCGAGACTTCACCATCTGGAATGAGGGTGATATCCTGATAGTAGTTCATATTATTCCTTTCCGCTTGCTCCAAACACACCGCCACGAACAAGGACTGCCATGACATAGTCTTTGTCCGTTTCGTTTTCAGGTGCCGTTCCGGTTGACCAGTCATCAAAGAGTGTATAGAAATCTACTTTCTCTTTCGGAGAGCGGAAGGCTTTTCCGAGTGTAGTCACAGCGCCGTATGGTTCTGCTGCGATCGGGCCAAGGCCAGACTCGCCATACTCCGGATACCATGTATCGATGGTACGCAGTGCATTTCCGATCTTCTGAGAGTGCATGGCTGCCATACCATTGACCTGATACAGCACCTTGCTCTTTTTCCCGTTTCCTTTGTCAAGAATCAATTCTTCACTTGGGTATACTTCCTGTCCATGTCCCATCAAAGCGCAGGCTTCAATCTCAAGCAGCAGATAGCTGATTCTGCCGCACAGTGCATCAGCGATTCTGGCAGAGAGCTGATCCAGATCAGGGCTATGCTTATCGAAGTTCTTCAGGCTGTAGTCATATCCATTAAATGTCATGGTCTCGCCGGATGGCTTGACACGTACAATGACTTCGACTTTTTCTGCGCCCACGCGATTTCTCCAGAAGAATCGTCCACTGGCGATATTGGTGGCATAGCGATGTGCCAATTCCGAGAACCCGCTTTCCTCGATGTAGTCTTCGACCATTTTTGAAATGCCTCGGTCGTGTTCCTCTTCATTGCATACGGATGGATGCTGTACCCCGGACAGGACTTTCAGTGTAAAGCGAAGTTTTAATGTATCCTGATCCAGTTTCAAAGAGGCGCTGTCTACGGTCTGCAGATTGGCCTTTTCTACTTCTGCATTGAGCTTCATCGGATCATTCTTGACAGCTGCTTTTAAGCGATTGGAGATGGTCCCGCGCACCGACTTCTCGATCAGCGCGATCGGCTCTTCTTCTGTCTGTCTTTTTTCCCAGCTTGTACCATAGAGGAAACCATCGGATGGGACCAGTTTCTTCTCAAATGCCAGTACGCTTGCTAATGCAATTTTCTTGTTTGCCATGATTGTTCTCCTTTTTATTTTTCGTTTTTACAAATATACAGATCATTGCCTTCATCATATTCGTAGTGCCACATCAGGTCTTCGACGGAAGAGAATCGAAATGGCATTTTGAATTCGCCCAATGTGATCACAGGCTCTGCAAAGCGATGCGAGACATTCGGATCTCTCTGCGCTTTCACCTTTCCCAAGCGGGTCAAGCCTTGGAAGCCGACAACAAGGGGGATGAGCCAGCCAGCTTCTCTTCGCTTCGAGGTCCAGGCGCGTACTTCATTTTCTTCATTGATCTCTGCTTCATGGTGGATCGTCAGAAAAGAGAGAAGTGTGTCCAATGTATCTCCCTCTTCATTTCCTGCTTCTTTCAGCAGTCTGCCTCTCTCGACCACCGCGAAGCCGGGCATCAGTCGATGGAGGATCTTCTTTTCTTCCTCCGGGTGTTCCTCGCTGATAAAGTATACAACGGGCGGTTTGAAGGAAAGTATATCGCCTCCTGCTATTTTGAGAGAGGGAAGTGTCTCTCCGACTGCCTGCAGCAGTTCCTCTTTGTTATCGGCAGAAAGGCCGCTGCATTTGACCAGCAGGGATACTTTGAGATGGATCCGAGGGTCTTCGATAAAGGGCGGACGTTCAAATGTATTTCCTCCCTTTTTCCTAAGCGGATTGGATGAGATGGCTATAGAGTAATGGTAATCCCCAGGGTTCTTATAGACCTGCAGGCGGCTTTCATGGCTGATCACGCCAAGGCTGATGAAACGGACTTCACGCAAGGATTCTGCCAGCCGCACTTTTCGCTCCAATGCATGCACGGCTCCCATCCACGCTGTCATGGCAGGAAATCCGATGGTACAGAGGCTGCTTAGTGCATTGGCATTTTGTATCTGTATTTCCGGCAATAAAAGGTATGTCATGATTCGTATCTCACCTCATCTTTCAATACGATCTCCATTTGGTCCTTAAAGTTGCGCCATTCCGCGTCTCCCAAGGAGACGGCTTCTTCTCCCAAGAGTTTTTCATAGGAGAAAACTACCCATCTGGCAAAAGCAGCTGCGATCTCACCTGTCCAGGAGGGCTCCAGGCGCTCTTCCATGCAAGCATCGTCCAGCCAAATCTTCTGTGATCTCGGAAGTGCTGTATACGTCTCCTCTTCGCTCCATCCAGCAGCGCCTGCTCGGATCTGATAGGCGACCAAAAGGACGGCGTCGATCATTTCATCCACCAGATCGTGGATGGCCTTTCGTATTTCCATGGTATTCCGCTCTTGTTTCATATGGGCGTGCAGCCGATACAGGGCGCTGCTTTGTGATTTATACCAGATGGACTCTTTGAAGAAGTCCGATCTCGGCACCCTGACCTTCACCTCACGCAGAGATGGCGGCAGGGAAGAGAGAAGATAGGCCTTCCCTCCACACCGGGAATTCAATGCGCTGATATTCTGCGGCTTGGTCCCTCCAAAGCCTATCATGGTGAGTCCCGTGACTTCTTCGCAGGGCTTTCCGTAGTTCTCTGATTTCTTATTGTAGCAGTCTATTTTATGGCCATTGATCGCTCGGATCCTCTGATACATTTCCAGCGCGAGGCAGGAGGATGGCATGACCGACAGCAGATGATATTCTCCCTCCGCTATCGGGAAGTAGACCTGTCTAAGATGCGTATCTGTCGCTTCCGGTTCCTTTTGGCTGTCTTCCAGCATCTCTTGGACTTTCTTTTGCAGCTTTTCTATGGAAAGTGACAGCAGTTCCAGTTCTTTCTCAAGTTCCTTGTCTCGTGTAATGACTGCCTCCAGCACATTTTTATCGGGAGTCACTGGACTGAGCAGCAGACTGGCGCTTCCAAGATACTGCGCCGGTGTCAGAATATCCAGACTGCAGGTGCTCCCTCCGGTCGTCACATAGCCTGCCACTTTTTTCGAATGGCTGCATACGGTGGTCTTGATGTCCGGATTCGTAAATTTTCCGACATGACTGGCCAGATGACATTCATTCATATGCATGACCATCGCGTCAAACCAGTCGGCTGGTGTTTTCCCCTTTTTTGCCGCACTTTCTATGATGTATTCGTGCAGCGATGTCACTTCTTTCTTTTCTTTTGCCACGCTTATCCCTTCCTTTCCTTAAATAATCCCAGCTGATCCGAATACAGCCAATGGGTATCCCCAGACGTTTTCGGCATCGTGATTTCACCATACTTCCTTTCAGCCTGCTCGATCTGTTCCTCTTCTGACCGGGAATCTTCCATATCGATCATCTGTCTCACAGACTTTGCATAGCTTCGCTGGATCCACAGGCGGCGTTCCATTTCTTCTGTCATGCCTTCATAGTCATCAATATGCAGGATGGCCTTTCGATCGACAAGGCTGCCGTGGTCATCAAGTTCACAGAATGTTTCTTCTCCATCAGTATATCTCACAGTGAGCTTTACGTCTTCTATCGCATTTTCGCGGAAGCGTCTAAACTCCAGGGGAAGGCCTGTCAGCCACCAGTATTCATCGAGCCAGCCATGCATAGATTGTGGGCCTACGTCTGAGCGGCTGTTGAAATCCATCATCGTCTGGTGTTCGAGATCGATGAGCCGGCTTTCCGGATGGAGTTCCTCCGGCTTCCGGATCCTCGGCGCGGCATCAATGCGGCTTGCCAGATCATTGACATTGATCAGCTGTCTCATGTCATGGCTTTCCAGCTGGTACTTCCCGACTTCATAGCCGGGCCATTTGAAGGCTTTCGGTTCTCCTTTCAGTCCGCGAAGATTGTACTCCATGACAGCCACATTCGACGCTGCCTGATCCTTTGCAAGAGTGCGATGACGCATCACGCGTCCGGAAAGCTGGATGATCGAGCGATAGGAGGAGGGCTCGATCACCGCCCAGTCAAAGTCATGGTCTCTGCCGGTTTCTTCGACCGGCGTAGCCACGACGAGGAAAAGGATATTTCCCTCCCGGCTCTCATCGATATGACGGCGAATGACCGGGTCTGTCAGCTCCGCACTCTGTCCTTCTTCCCCCTTGCGGGACAATACGCTGTCCAGATATTTTTCCTGTTCATGACGCAGGAGAAGGATCTGCCGACTGTGGTAGGTCATCAGCCGCACCGCTACGTCCTGGCTCCATGTACATCGGAGCAGGTACTCTGAAAGCTCCACGCAGGGATTGATATTCGCCATGCGTACCACGCCAAAGGATACATGCTTTCCTGTCTTTCGGTCGATGATATGATTTTGCTCGTGCATTTTTTCTGCAGCCTTCCGTATCTCCTCAAAGTAATGGAGTTCCGGAGGGGCGTCCCCGTCCCGGGAGCTGCACTCGATCAGTTCACCCTTCCTTCGGACGATCTGTGTTTTCAGCTTCCGGCAGCGGCTGGCGACGAATTTCTGATGCAAAAGAGCAAAGTCTCCTTCCTTTCCCGCCTGCATGTCCTGTACGACAGCCTTATATTCGTCACACCAGAGTACGGCACAATGCTTCTTTGCTGCAAAGAAATCATTGTACACGGAAAGTCCTGCCTGATAGGCGCGATACATGCCCTCCGCCAGGTCAGGCGGAATCGTCGCGGAAGAAAGCCCTACATTCCGTCCCAGCATACCGGCAAGGTGTACCAGTCTGGCGATCGCATAGAGATCCTTTGTCGTAAAGTCATCGATCTCATCGATGACCAGGTCAGATGACATGAGCCGCAGAAAGGGGAGCATGTACCGCCCGCCTTTGATGGTCTGGACGGCTCCCATCATGTGATCGATGGTCGCTGCCAGGATAGGCTTCAGCAGCAATGCCTTGTTTTTATCCGCGCGCCGGTTCGTATCCCCCAGAAAGAGATCCATGAACTGCATCTCTCCGCCATCGAAGGTATCCAGATATTCTACATTTTCCTCCATCCATGGCTCCGCCGACTCTGCGCCGCAGTCGCTTTCTTCCTGCGATTTTTCATGGAGCGCCCGAACGGCATCTGATCCAATGAGCACAGCCAGCTCGCTCCCATCCATGTCCAGCTGCCTACAGTAAGAGTCTCCCGTCTGCAGCGTCAGGGAACGAAGCCCCAGTGCCAAGATATAGCGAAGAGATTTCCGATCCGGAGAAATGGCATTCATGATTTTTGCATTCGCTATCGTTTTCCCGCACCCGGTACTTGCCATATTGACAATGAACCAGGATGCATCTCCGGCCTGTTCCTTTCTGAATGCATGGATCTTAGCTGCCGCTTTTTCCTGCCATGCATACGCGCCCGTTCCTTGTTTCTTGAGTCCGCGTACATCATAGGCTCTTTCCATCTTCTCTGCGAAAAAAGGAAGCCTGTGTGCCGCCCTGAGCGACTGATCGCACACCTTCAGCAGGTGCTCTTCCAGATACTGCCTGCATGCACCGCGTCCATCAATATTCGCCCACAGGCGAGTCACTTTCCAGACCGATCTCGCAGACGGCTCCTTTTCCAGCGAAGACGCATAATGATCTCCGATCATCAGGCAGAGTCTGGCGTACGCAAGGATCAGGCGAAAGGCCGGCCTTTCACAAAGTGCCTGCCCTGCCATCGCCACGGACGGCAATGACCCATAGGCCTCCCGCAGACGGCTCACCCATTTGCGCACCGCTTTCTTCCACGCAGGAGATTTCTCCCAGAGAAGTCCTTCCGAAAAGCAGAAACATTTCGCCCGGAGAGCGGCAGATATCTCCTCCTTCCTTTGATTTTGATACCCCCAGTCCGCTGTCAGATGCGACCATATACTTTGGAAAGACGCCCTGCACACATTTTCATATCCTGCTCTGGCATCGCCTTTTTTATCTGCCATCCTGTGATGTGACAGGATGAGCCATGCAATGACAGAGGCCAGCGGCGGTAGCCTTCCCAGATGACACTGTCTTTCTTCCGTCAGATTTTCTCCGACCTTTTTCAGAAGCTCCGCTTCATCAAGCGTTCCAGAGATGAGAGCCTGCATCCATTTTTCATCCGTCTCTTCTGCGCCAGTGACTACGACCAGCGCCTCCAGCAGCTTGCAGGAGATCCACTCGTGCCGAAATGGATCCATCCGATTTTTCCCGCCATGCCTTCTTAACTTATCCTGAAAATAGTCATTTGTCTTTCCCCAGTCATGGAAAAGCGCAGCCACAGCTGCCAAAGCCTTAATGAGAGGCAGGTACTGCCACTGATTCTCCCATTCAAAGTGAGATACATTTTTCTGCGTCCAATTGACAGGCACCAGACCCTCTGCATTGAACTTATTCCGATTTCCCACGATCCATAGAAGGTCGCTCCGCGAGCGCGATCGGATCCATCGGCAGGATACAGCCATGCTCTTCGTCGCATTCCTCCGCAGTGCCGTTTTGACAGCGAGAAGTCCGGCCTCCGTGATCACCGTCTGCCAGGTATCATCCCCGATGCGATCGGCAAACGAGTCCAGGATCTTCCGTACGGTAAGGACCGCCTTCTTCTCGCTTTGACTGATAAAGATGACCATCATGCGGCATCACCTTCTCTCTCCGAAATGCTGGCTGACGCTTTTGACTTCACCAAACATGAAATCAAGCACTTGATGCTCCGTGAATTTTTGCAGCAGCTGCTGACGAAACTGCTGCTCCGTATCATTTTGCGCTGAGCAGATAAATGACCATGGGAGAACCACCGCATCCTTGATCAGATCTGCCACATCAAAGACCAGCGCTCCCCGCCTCGTCTTTCCGTGCATCACGGCAAAGCCATGTGGAATGCCAAGCACCCACAATGTCACAGCAGATAGACCATACGCCAGATAGTTTCCATGATTCAGGAAAGCATTCGCCTGATCTTCTCCCGAGTGATCTCTTGTAAATCCGGAAAGACCCACGGCATGTGCCGCATACTTGTAAAGCTCTTTCGTGAAACGCGCCTCGCCGCTTAAAAGCTCCGTCACGCTTTGCGCCTGCTCGATCATGCGTCGATATTCCTGGATCGCCATTTCGATTTCCATATCATCCACATAGAAACCCGCATCCTGCAGATCCTCATCCTTTTCCCAAACTCTTTCGATAAAAGCGCAGCGCTTTCTTTGAAATTCTTTGGCAGCAGACAGCCGTTTCTTCTCATCAAACCAGAAAGACAGCCATCCTTGCACATATTCCGTCGGGCGATATTCATTTTGCGGATTCAGCCACTCGATCTCTGTCCCGGCCAAGAGCGGCGTCGCACCACCACCGCAAAATCCAACAAGTACCCCCGCCCCAGAGAGCAGGCGCATCGCCGCCTGCGTAATGGAGGTACCATTTCCCAAAAGGATCACGGTCGTATTCGCGATCGGGATATTCCAATATGCATTTCCTTTCTCTGTCTCCGTCAGATAGAGGACCCGTCCATCCTTCTGCATCACACGGCATTTCGAAAGATAATAAATATTGGCCCGCTTCGAATGAAGAATGGCCTTGTATTCAGACTTTTCCATCGTGTTTTTCATAGGACCCCCTGTACGTCTGCTAATGAAACCTAGGGAAATGCTGATCATTTTCTTTTATTTTATCAGACAAAAAGAACAAAATATAACTACATGAGCAAAAACGATATAAAGTTATTCTATAACCAAGAATAGATCGCATCCCATATGCACCCTCTGCGGATCAGCTTTTCTTCCTGCCAAACTGCTTTTCTTTAGTATAGCATAGGTATTGTGACAAAAAACGACCCAAGAGAGGCCGATCGCTCATTTTTCGCAAGAGCCTCTCTTGCCTTTTACGCACCTTCTTATCCTAGGAGTGACTGGGAAACCTTATCCCAGCTGTCTTTCATACCATAGTCACCCTATCCGCCCCTTCGGGGCACCTTC
>OGDF01005588.1_pt1 | contig 13211 bp, 10 predicted proteins | sample 1570141 | NCBI WGS metagenome assembly OGDF01 (sample SAMEA4370581, study PRJEB24528) | human gut metagenome | reverse complement strand
GATAATCAAGTATTTTAACTGCTCCTGTCTCCTTATCAAGCTCTATCTCGACCATTCCTACCATGTATGGAGGAGGTGAAACAGGTGATGAATATGTCGCTGTGACATCTACAGGTATCGTGTTGTTGACCTGTGATTTTGTTGCTATATCGGAAAGACTTACGCAAACCTCCCCATTGTCTGCACCGTCCGGATTTATGATATACACCTCTTTGCCGTCAAAATCCACCTCTGATGCAGCATGACCCAGCATCTGTGCACCGATTTTCTTTATGTTTTCACGAAGCTCAAGTGCTGCATTCTGTGTGGCCATTCCTGTAATGTAGGTGGTTGATGAGGCATATGAACCTGAATCATAAGGAGAAGCATCCGTATCCGCTCCAAACACGGTTATATCATCCGGCTCGCAGTCGAGTACCTCAGCCGCCATCTGCGCAAGTATGGTATCACAGCCTGTTCCCATGTCTGCCGCGCCTATCATCATATTGTAGGTGCCACAATCTGAAAGCTTTAAGGTACACGATCCGACATCTACATTTGATATGCAGGAGCCCTGCATTGCAAGTGCCATGCCTGCCGCACGAACCTTGCCATTTCCCATATCGCGGACAGGATACTTGTCTGCCCAATGGAAATTATCCGCACAGTGCATTATGCATCTGTCGAGTGCACATGCATTGGCTGTCTCGCCAAAATATGCCGGCATAAACATGCCCTCACGGACGATATTTTTCAAACGGAGCTCAACCGGGTCTATATGCAGCTTTTCAGCGAGCTCATTGACAGTTGATTCAAGTGCAAAGATACCCTGTGTAGCTCCATAGCCTCTATATGCTCCTGCCGCCTGCACGTTTGTGTACACAACATCGCACGAAAATCTGGTTGCCTCGCAGCCTCCTGTATAAAGAGGGAGCGATTTATGACCTGAGAGTCCTACTGTTGTAGTGCTATGCTCTCCGTATGCTCCACCATTTGACAGCGTATAAAGATCTATCGCCCTTATATGACCATCCCTCATTGCTCCAAGACGCACGGTGACCTCCATCTCATGACGCGGTGACGCGATAGTCTGGCACTCTTTTCTGCTGTAGATTATCTTGCTCGGACGCTTTGTCTTCCAGGTAACAAATGCCGGATATACCTCACAGACCGCTGTCTGCTTGGCACCAAAGCCTCCTCCGATACGCGGCTTTTCAGCACGCACCATGGACTTAGGAATATCGAGTGCATTGGACAGTATTCGGCGCAGGTGGAAAACAATCTGTGTCGAGCTGATGCAGTGAAGCCTGCCGTATCTGTCTATCTCACAGTATGCTCTGCAGGTCTCCATATATGCCTGCTGCGCTGCCTTTATGCGATAGGTGTGCTCAATAATCTCATCGCACTCCGACAGAATTTTCTCTACATTTCCATGCTCATCCTCCTCATGATGAATGAGATTGCGCTTTACATCGCCTGTATTTATGCTGGATGACCAGTCATCCTCAGGATGCACAAGCACCTTGTTGTCCAGCGACTTTCTGAAGTCAAGCACCGGCTCAAGAATCGTGTACTTTACTTTTATCATGTTAAGAGCCTTGTCTACAGCCTTTTCCGATTCACCTACCACAATAGCGACAGCGTCACCTACACTTCTAACATGACGGTCAAGGATCAGTCTGTCGTACGGTGACGGCTCCGGAAAGGTCTGGCCTGCGATAGAAAAACGCTTTTTCGGAACATCCTCCCAGGTGTATACTGCGACCATGCCCGGTACCTTAAGAGCAATATCTGTCTTTACCTCCTCGACAATTGCATTCGCATAGGGGCTTCTAAGAAGCTTTATGACAAGCGCATCACGCGGTGTGATATCATCAGTAAATACCGGCTTTCCGAGTAAAAGCTGGCTCGAATCCTTCTTCGGTATACATTTTCCAACTGCGTGGTAATCCCTTCTCGCGCGGTTGAAGCTGTTTACATTAGTTTGATTTGTGCTCATCCTGCCACTCCTTTCCGATATCCTCTCCGTAGACGCCTGCCTCGAGATTAAGAGGTGCGCCCTCCTTCTTACTGTTTAAGAAATTTCTGATTGAGCGGAGCTGACTCTGATATCCTGTACAACGGCACAGATTTCCTGAAAGATATTCAAGAATTTCCTCGTCAGTCGGGTCAGGATTTTCTCTCAGAAGCGCCACAATATTTACAATATACCCCGGATTACAGAAGCCGCACTGATCCGCTCCCTGTGCAGCAAAAAATCCTGTAAACTGCTTAGCTTCCTCCTCAAGTCCCTCAAGGGTATCCACGGCTCTGCCGTCTGCCCTGCCTATCGGCATGCTGCATGACAGCACAGGCTTTCCATCCAGAAGCACTGTACAAAGACCGCAGTTGCCTGACTCACAGCCCCTCTTCACCGAAAAGCAGTTGTGCTTGCGGCAGAAGTCCAAAAGCACCATATCCTGGTCAACCGAGTCGATTATTAACTTTCCATTTAATTTTATTTTAACATCCATATACATGAATTCCTTCCTACTTAATGCCCGTGCATTGATGTCATCACACTAATAAAGCTCCCAAAGTTTCCTGCATAACTTCCATGCATCCGGTAGCGATTACCTTATATCATCGCAGATGTCAAGCGACTGTGTGACAGCGCGGCGTGTAAGCACCCGGCAGATCATCTCTCTGTACTCGGCTCCTGCTCTGATATTGCTTCCAAAACGGATATGCTCTGCAACATATTCTGCAAATTTATCTATTTTTGCATTGTTCTCGGAGTTCTCCGTCAAAGCTACATTACCGTGCGTCTTTGCATCTACTATACCATCGAGTATGCCGTCCTTATCCCACACAGGCTCTGCCATATATGGTGATGCTCCGATGACCGCCACATACCTGCCGTTTCTATTTGCCACTGCACATGTGAGCACAGGAAAGTCTGTTGACTGGTTTCTCTGGCTTAAGTATACTACGCCCTTTGCATTTTTCGGCACTATTACTGATACGAGCACATCGCGCGTGGTTCTTGGAAGTGCCGCAAACTCGTCCAAATCCATAATTCCTGCCTTGTGAAGCTGCACCTTTGCTCCCAGCGCCCTGAAAATCGTCATGACATCTGAAAATCCAAATCTGCCCCAGATGCTTCCTCCGACAGTCGCCACATTTCTAAACTGCACTCCGACGATATGTCTGACCGACTCTGCGATTGCACCGTGTGTATATGCATTCAGGGTTTCATGTGTCTCTATCTGCCTGAGGGTTGCATATGCACCGATTCTAAACTCGTTTTCATCCTCATCAATCCGGTCAAGTCCGAGATCGCACAAATCAATTGCCGCGCCAAGTGTCTTATTTTTCATTTTGAGCCAGAGCATGCCGCCCAGCACAAAATTCGGTTTTTTCTGATAAAGCTCATAGGCTTCATCAAGGCTTTGCGCCCTCACATACTGATTGTAATAAAACATATTTTTCTCCTATATCAATACATTTCAAGCTCATACATGGCTTCCCACCTAATGTCCTGCTCCTTCATAAAGGCTATGAGGCTCTCCCTGTCTGAAAGCTCTGCACGCCATGCCAGACCACAGCCCGCCGATATAGCAGACGGAAGAGGAATCGTGCGCCCCGGAATACCACATGCCTTGCCCTTGATATCCAGCTTTAACGGCGCTGTGGTAGTCTCGAAGGTAATGATTAGCCGCTTTTTCTTTTCTCTTACCAAATTATTATCCATCACATCACACTTAATATAACACTAAGGACTCACAATAAGAGAGGCTGCAGCCATTTTCTCGGCGATATCATACATGTTCGTCACCTCTCCGACTGCAAGCTTATCTGACAGCTCATAGTAATTCAGACATGTTCCGCAGGTAAAGATTTTCACGCCACGATTCTTAAGCTCCTTTAAATCCTCAAGGCACTCTGAGCCATCACAGGTCAGCTTTGCTCCTCCATTGTAGAAAAGCATGGTTTCAGGCGGATTGTCCTGCTGCGAAAGTGCATAGATGAAGCCCTTTATGAGTACACTGCCCAGCTCCTCGCTGCCCTCTCCCATATAGGAAGAGCGGATTACAACGACTCTGTTATCTGTAGCCGGCCTGCATGTGTACTGTGAAGCTTCGTCTGTATCCGAAAACGCTCCTGTGTTAAGAGTCTCAATTGTCAGCTTTACACTGTAGCTTCCGTCGTCGAGCTTATTGCTGTCGCAGCTATAGCCCTTCTGTGCAGCCATCTTTTTTAAATTTTCTACTGCAATTTCATTGTCCACAAGTGTCTCCACTGTGTCCGGCTGTGTGAGAGCCTCAATTGCCTTCTTTGTCTTTACTACCGGGATTGGACATGTATCCCCGATTGCATTTACTGTAATCATATTTATAATCCTCCCTATGTTATTTAACTTGTCAACCCTCAAAATGCAGGGCATGCAGCCTGTCAGCATATTTACATAAGCTATGATAGCTTAAAATCAGTTCACATATATCGGCACATCGCAGCGCTTAACAAATCGTCCCACCTTTGCAGCCGGAAGCCCTGCGGCTTTAAGCTCATGCAAAAAGGTATCTGCCTCAAAGGCTTTTACTGCAAACAGCAGTCCTCCTGAGGTCTGCGGATCGAAGAGCACCTCCTCCATTGAGAAAGGTATATTTTTTGCAAAACGCACCTTGTCACCTACATGGTTTCTGTTGCGCTGCGCCGCTGCCGTGAGGAAAAACTCATCTGCGCATCGCAGTGCTCCGGTAATGACCGGGATGGAAATCGAGTCGATAAGTGCTGTTATATCGTCATTTAACATCTCGCTCAGATGTCCTAAAAAACTAAAGCCCGTGACATCTGTGCATGCATGTATTTCGAAGCTGTGACTGATCTCTGATGCCGCGCGGTTTAGTGTGGTCATGGAGCTTACCGCATCCTCAATTGCACCTAACGGAGCTTCCCCGACACGGTTTGCGTTGCACACAAGCCCAACTCCGAGCTTCTTGGTCAGTATAAGCACATCTGACGGCTGCCCTGTATTGTTGCTGTAGATGTGTTTGGGATGAACTGTGCCCATGACAGAAAGTCCGTATTTCACATCGCTGTCTGCTATGGAATGACCACCTGCAAGTGTACCGCCTGCCTCTATCACCTTGTCAGCGCCTCCCTGCATTATTTTACCGAGTATATTCAAATCCATTTTCTCAGGGAAACAGACGATGTTCAACGCACTCTTAACTGTGCCGCCCATCGCATAGATATCACTGAGCGCATTTGCGGCCGCTATCTGTCCAAACGTATATGGATCATCAACCATCGGTGGAAAAAAATCAAGCGTCTGGACTATCGCCGTGTCATCTGAAATTCTGTACACTGCCGCATCATCGCTGCTATCATATCCGACGAGCAGATTGCTGTCTTTTTCGCCCTTTGGCAACTTTGCTAAAACATGACTTAACAAATCCGGACCAAGCTTTGCAGTACAGCCACCGCCTTTGCAAAACACTATTTCCTGTGGCATGTTTGCTCCTTTCAATTGTTTAATACTGTTTATCTCAATGCCGCAATCTGCATAAGCGCTTCAGCGGCCTCATTTATCTCATCATTTGTATTATAATATGAAAATGAAAATCTCACCATACCCTGTTTTTGTGTTCCAAAGAATTTATGCATCAGTGGTGCGCAGTGTATGCCGCTTCTTGTTGCAATGCCATACTCATTCATAAGTATATCCGACACCTCAGCAGAATCCATATCAGCTATATTTACTGAAACAATCGCACAATGTGCTCCATTATCGGGCAGCATGTCGAAATCCCCATATATCCTGATTCCCGGGATTATCTTTATTTTCTTTAGAAAAGCCTTCATCAGCATATACTCTTTAGCATATATGTTATCCACACCAATTTCTTCAATCGCCTTTATTCCTGCCAAAAGCCCTGCAATTCCCGGGCCATTTAAGGTACCGGCCTCAAGTCTTGTCGGAAGCTCCATAGGCTGGCTCTCAAGAAAGCTGAGCACGCCGGTGCCACCGCTTTTAACCGGCTTTATATCTGCTCTTTCTCCCACATAAAGTCCTCCGGTCCCCTGTGGACCCATCAGCCCCTTGTGCCCTGTGAAGCAGAGCACATCAATATTCATGTCTTTTACATTTATCGGAAGCACACCGGCTGTCTGCGATGCGTCAACTATAAATAAAAGGTCATGCTTTCGTGCGATTTGCCCTATTGACTTAATGTCCACCACATTGCCTGTGAGATTTGAAGCATGTGTGCAGACGATGGCTTTTGTTTCCGGACAAATTGCAGCCTCTATATCCCGCGGGGAAATTATCCCTCTTTTTATTCCTTCATCACTGCATGGCACAATATCCACGCACACTCCCCTCTCCCTTTGCATATAAAGAGGTCTGAGCACCGAATTGTGCTCGAGCTGTGTCGTAATCACATGCTCCCCCGGCTCAAGCAGTCCGTGGATTGCAATGTTGAGCGACTCAGTGGAATTTGCCGTAAAAACAAGTCTATCCGCATCCTCCCCGCCGAAAAATTCTGTAAGGCACATTCTGGCCTCATATATTTTCCTTGACGCATCAAGCGATGCATCCGACATTCCCCGACCTGAATTGCCGCAGTGCTTCATTGCATCAAGCACAGCATCATATACCGCATCCGGCTTTTTAATTGTTGTGGCAGCGTTGTCCAGGTAAATCATAGTATGTCCTCATTTACTTCTCATCCAAGCAGATAAAATTTCTTTATATAAAGCTCATCATTTATATTTTTGCTAAGCATATTTGCTTCTGTATGCTTTGGAAGATTTGCATAAATTGTTGAATCATTATTTAATTCACACGATACTTCCCATGTTTTTAGTTCTTCAACTATTTTGTAATCTTTAATCCTGATTATATTTTTATTGTTATATGCAAGTACCGATTTTGCTTTACTTGCAGATATTATTATATCCTGAGGGAAAACACCTATGTGTGATATGTTGTCCGTATCCATCGCAAGCTGTTCAATCTGCTCATCAGTGACCTCAAATACGCTATCCCATTCCACGGCAAGAACATGATGCTTATCCTGCCATTTCACCTGTGATATATTGTTGCAGCCCACAAGCAGTGCCTGCTCCACAGACATAGGCCGCATGAAGAAATCTTTTTTGTCGCGGACTGCACTCAGCATGCCGCTCTCAATACTTCCGATACGCTCTGCCAGACGATACACCTCATCGCGATTGTGTGACACAAAGATAACAGGATTGTGAAAATCGGAAAGCATCTCCATAAGCTCTGATTCCATACTTCTTTTCACATGCTCATCCAGTGCCGAAAAAGGCTCATCGAGCAGTATACACTCCGGTTTAGCCGCAAGCATGCGAAGCATTGCCACGCGCTGCCTCTGGCCTCCCGAGAGATGATCCGGATATGTGTCTGCCATGCCATCAAGCCCATACCGCTTCAGCCAGACCTTCACCTTTTTTTCATCGCGATGTCCCATTGCTATGCATATATTTTCCATCACGGTCATTGTAGGAAAAAGTGCATAGTCCTGAAACAGATAGCCTACCCTGCGCTTACCGGGGTGCAGATTTATGCGATTTTTTGAGTCATACAGCACCCGGTCATTTAATGATATAAAGCCTGAATCAGGAGTCTCTATCCCTGCTATACACTTGAGTGTCATACTCTTTCCTGAGCCCGACATACCAATTACGGACACAATCTCGTCCGTAAGCTCCATGTCAACCGAAAGCATGAAATTATCCAACTGTTTTTTTATTTTTACTATGAGCGACATTATTTTTTCTCTTTCTCTTTATGCCCTTGCTTTTGCCGCATATCATATTTATCGATACAAGGCATGCAAACGAAATCGCTATGATTACTATGCACCAGAAGCCCGCTGTGGCATAGTCACCACTTTGGATGACCATTGCTATCTGCTGTGATATGGTCGATGTCTTTCCCGCTATATTTCCGGCAAGCATTGATGTGGCGCCGTACTCACCGATAGCTCTGGCAAAGGCCAGTGTGACACCCGATATGATGCCGGGCTTTGCCATCGGCAAACGTATTTTCCAGAAAACCTTCCACTCACTTATGCCGAGAGTGCGCGCCGCATATATGACATTTTCGTCTATCTGCTCAAATGCCGCTCTCGCATTTCTGTACATGAGAGGGAGTGCAATGATGGTCGCTGCAACCACACAGCCAAGCCACGTGTGTACTACCTGTATACCCATGCTATTGCTTAAAAAACTTCCAAAGGGACGTCTTGTACTGAAAATCCTTAAAAGGATGTATCCAGCCACGGTAGGCGGCAATACCATCGGAAGTGTCAGCAGTCCATCCCAGAATGCCCTCACTCTGCCCTTTGTGTTTATAACAAGCTCAGCAAAGGCTATTCCAATAAAGAATGAAAAAACCGACGCTACTATTCCTGTTTTTAATGTTATCCAAAGCGGTGCGAAATCAATCGTTCCCATTATTCATTTACCGTAAAATGATATTTCTCAAATACTGACATTGCCTCATCTGTCTGAAGATATGCAATAAATTCCTTTGCGGCTTCAAGCTCGTCTGCTGTAGTGTTGTCACCCTTTAAGGCTGCTATCGGATATATAACATCACCTGTTAAGCTGTTTGGAAGCTTTTCTATAATGTCAAGCTGATTCTCGTATCCGAATGTATCTGAGTAATAAACTGTTCCTATTTCGTTTGCACCCTCAGCTACGGCAGATGCAACTGCACCTACATTTGCACAGCTGTTGATTTCCAGACCGCCAAGTGCCTTTGAGATATCAGAATCTGAAATATCCTGTGGCTTTGAAGCATCTCCTTCAACCATTTTTGAATTTACAAGTGCTACTCTGGTGTACTGTCCTACAGGAACTGTTCCGTCAGCAAGTGCCATATTTTTAGCATTTGAGATGTCTGCAAAGCTGGTAACTGCCGTTCCACTATTCTTATATGTAACAAGGCACACCTGATTATTTAAAAGGTCAACACGAGTATCATCAACCACGCTTCCTGCTTCATAACCATTCTGAAGCTCATCCATCTGTGCCACTCCTGCTGAGAAAAAGATATTGCACTTCGCGCCCTCTTTAATCTGTGCCATCAGAGTTCCCGAACTGTCATAGTTGTTCTTGAAGTTTACATTTGGATGCTCCTTGGTGTAGGCTGCACAAATTTCATCCATAACACTGTTTAAGCTCTTTGCCGCAAAAATCGATAAATCTACATCTACATTACCGCTCTCTGCAGTATCCTTCTTTCCGCAGCCTGCAAAAAGTCCTGCTGTAAGAATGAGTCCAAACATAAGTCCTGCATATGCTGCAAATTTTCTCTTTAAACCCTTGCGCTCCTTTACTGATTTATCAGTGCCTGTTGCTCTTCTTAAAATCACACTTTTAATCTCTCTTTTCTTTTTATTTATTCATCATTTGATCTGCTCCAGCAGCACTGAAATGCTACCTCCGCACACCATTCCCTCATTCTCGGCATCGTCAGTATTCATGCTGACATCAATCAGCTCACATTTGAACTCCTGATTGCGAAACAGCCTCCTGCAGCGGCTTATAACTAAAGCCTCCGCACAGCCTCCGCCTATTGTTCCAACAATACGGTTGTCTGAGCTCACAAGCATCTGTGTGCCAACTCCGCGCGGTGCACTGCCGTTCTTTTTTATGATGGTACACAGTATGTACTTCTCATCCGGGGAGTGTGTAACTGATGCACAATGCCCAGCCACCTCAGTAAGTGCGTCAAGCACTTCGTTATCTATCTGAGTGCAGCTTGTACGCTCATTTTTACACTTTACTATCTCGCTTATCACCGAAAGAGCAATTTCCTCCGGTGTCTGTCCACCTATTGCAAGACCTATTGGAGAATGTAATCCTGATATAATTTCCTGTGAAAATCCCGATTCTTCAAGGTCTTTTTTCACTATCACAGCTCTTTTCTTTGAGCCCATCATACCCACATAGGCATAGGACTTTGTGAATATCTCTGTGAGGCATTCCATATCGAAGCGATGTCCTCTTGTCATGCATACATAGTAATCATCCGCCTGCGGCTGTAGCTTGGCGAGAGTTTCTTTATAATCGCCGCAAATCACATGGTCTGCGCCTTGGCGCTTTGCATTGTCTGCAAACAAAGGTCTGTCCTCTATCACCCATATATCAAATGCCAAAAGCGATGCCATGCGTACAAGTGCCGCCGATACATGCCCTCCACCGCAGATTATGAGACGTGGTCTGCTGCCTATCTGCTGTCTGAACATCACAATGGAATTATCATTGTCATCTATTTCATCTGCCCACACATTGCCGTATGCCACTCTTATTCTGCCATCTATATAGAGTGCCTTTGCCCCGGCATGTGCTCCTTCTATGACTGTCAAAAGCTCACAGCGGCTGTCCACAGGTCTGTCCTTTATCGAAGCATATATGTTGGCCGGAATCAACTTCACCTCGTCACCGGCATGAATCTGACCACCTCTTACGACTACCGCAAACACACCCTCCTTTGGCATAATGCACTCGCCCATCCTCTTGTATATGGCACAATGCGAATGGCACTGCTTGCCTATCTGCGTCATCTCAAGGATGGTATCTCCTATGCAAAAGCGTGTACCAAGAGGCAGATTTCCTAAATCAAATCCTGAAATAATTAAATTTTCACCGAATGCACCGTTGTCTATCTGTGCCCCTCTTGCCCTAAAGTCATCTATTTTCTCCGCGGAAAGCAGGCTGACCTGCCTGTGCCACTTTCCGGCATGTGCATCTCCCATGATGCCGTAGTCTGCAACAAGCTCCGCCTGTGGCACCTCTCTCTTTTCAGTTCCTCTCTCTTTGCTTATATTGATTGCAAGAAGCTTTCCCATTATTTTCTATCAGCCCCCTATCCGGCTCATATTTCTTGCTGCATTTACTTCCGCAGCTTCTATCTCTGTAGTCTTTGTCTCTGTAGTTTTTGTATATGTCACTGCATTATCATTAAAATTGTGACACCTTGGCTTTGCCTTTATGGCAGCCCTTAGTGCCCGGACTATTGCAAAATCTTTTTCCACATCATCTGCAAAATCCCATGAATCAGGTACTAAATCCATCGTCACGCTGCTTCCCAGGCATGGCATAAGCCTGCCGTCAGCCGTAACACGTATGCGGTTGCAGGTGTCGCAGAACTTCCCATGAATTGCCTGAATCAGACCTACTCTGATACCAAGTTCCGGAAAAATGTAATACTCTGCCGGTCCGTTATCCGGAATTTTCCGTTTGTCATTTCCCGAATTAATTTCTTTTGTTTTTTCAGTATTTATACGGCAAGGTTCTCCATACAGTTTTGAAAGTGTACCAATAACCTTCTTATATGGCTCGACTCCGTTGGTGTGTCCTTCACCTACCGGCATCATCTCTATAAAGCGGATATCTGTACCTTTTTTTGCAACATATCGTGTGAGCGCCACCACATCTGTCTGCGGTGTGAGCACCACATTGATTTTCACTCTTATTCCGCACTCTATAGCGGCATTGATTCCATGCTTTACTTCTTCAAGCAGCGGTTTTTTTGTGATGCGTTCATATTCTGACGCATCTATAGTGTCCAGGCTCACATTTATGCTGTCTATGCCTGCTTCCTTTAACCACTTTGCATGCTGCGCAAGCAGTACTGCATTTGTAGTAAGCGATACGCTGCTGACACCCGGTATCTTTTTGATTTGTAAAACCATTTCATCAAGCTGCGGATGCAAAAGCGGCTCACCGCCTGTCAGACGAAAATGCTTAATTCCAAGCCTTGTGGCTGCGCGGACTATGCAAAGCACCTCTTTTACGCTAAGTATATTTAGTGCATGACAGTGCTCATTATTGTCACAGGGATTGCAGTAATAGCAGTTTAAATTACAGCTATCTATCACCGATATGCGCATATAGTCAATCTCTCTGCCAAATCCATCGCGCATGTTAAAAGCCCTTTCCAAAACCACAGTTAGGAAACGTGCAGACATCACAATTCAGGCAGAGGCCGCCTTCTCCAAGTCCGGCAAGCTCATCTGCATAAATCATATCACGTGCCATAAGCCTAGGCAACACAATATCAAATATCGTGCGCTTATTGTACATGGCACAGCCGGGCAGCCCACATATCGGCACCAGCCTGTCACCTGCATCATAGTACGACAGCAAAAACATGGCTCCCGGAAGCACCGGCGAGCCGTATGACACAATCCGTGCGCCTGTATTTTTGATGGCAAGCGGCGTTTTATCATCAGGATCCACGCTCATTCCACCTGTGCAGAATACAATTTCCGCTCCGGCTTCTATCGCGCGTAAGCATCCGTCTGTGATTTTTTTGTCATCATCATCAAACACCTCATGAAACATCATCTGTGCGCCAAACTCTGCTATTTTTTTTTCTATAACAGGTGTAAATGCATCCTGTATCCTGCCATGGTACACTTCGTTTCCGGTTGTAATTATTGCTGCTTTTCTGACCACAAACGGCTTAATATCAAGGATTGGACCATCCTCACATATATTAGAAGCTTCCTTTAGCTTATCTTTTTTTATGACAAGCGGTATGATTCTTGTTCCGGCGAGCTTATCACCCTTTTTCACAGTGGTATTGCCGTGCCTTGTGGCTATCATCAGCTCTCCAAAGGAGTTGACCTTTTCAAGCTTTTTGCTATCCACCTTAAGCAGTCCATCACAGTCTGCGATTACCTCTATCTTGCCCTCCTTTACGGGGGACGGATGCATTTTACTCACAGTGCCGCAAGAAACGCCTGATTGTGTGTCTGCTTCAATTTTCTTTGTGCCACATGCGCTCATACGATAAAGCACCTCCGCAGCCTCATTCTCGTGCATCATGGTCTCATCATTTTCCCATATATATATGGTATCTTTTCCGACACTAAGCAGCACCGGTATGTCCTCTTTTGTTATGATATGCCCCTTGCGAAAAACTGCATCCTTTTTCACGCCGGGAATAATCTGTGTGATATCGTGGCAGAGCACCTGTCCGACTGCCTCAGTTGTCTTCATAAGCTTCATATAATCCCACACTCCAATTATTATCTCTGTAAATATTAACTATTCCAAACCACACCTAGTACACCGACCGCACTCACTGTCATACTGCAGTAAAATATCAAGCCCATGCTCTATATTTCCCATCAGAAAATCCATGCTCTCCGACACTGCCTTCACACTGCCGGGCAGATTGACTATCAGTGTATTTTTCCTGA
>OGDF01005573.1_pt1 | contig 13246 bp, 10 predicted proteins | sample 1570141 | NCBI WGS metagenome assembly OGDF01 (sample SAMEA4370581, study PRJEB24528) | human gut metagenome | reverse complement strand
ACTTTTCACTCTTCTAAGCCGGAACGTAAACCAGTTGCTTGTCCTGGCTGAACCATTCTTCATCGAAGAAAGTGCTGAGCGGAGTGATTTCTGAAATCTTGAAGTATTGCTTCAGTTCTTCTTTCAGATTGCCGCCTTTCAGACACAGAAGTCCGTTAGGCAGAGCGTTTTGCCCCTTCTGCTTAAAGTTTTTCTTGATAATCTTCATCAGGTCAGGAAGCTGCATTACCGCACGGCTTACCACGAAATCGTACTTGCCTTTTTCGTCCTCTCCGCGCAGGTGCTTTGCCTTGAGATTCTGCAGATTGATGGCCGTAGCCACCTCGTTGCAGACTCTTATTTTCTTGCCCGTTCCATCTATCAGCTTGAACTTGCATTCAGGGAAGAGGATAGCGAGCGGAATGCCCGGGAAACCTCCGCCGCAGCCGAAATCGAGAATCTCCGTGCCCGGACGGAAATTGATGGCTTTGGCTATTGCCAGAGAATGGAGCACGTGGTGCTCGTACAGATTATCGATGTCCTTGCGGCTGATGACATTGATTTTGCTGTTCCAGTCGCGGTATAATGCATCGAGTGCCTCGAACTGCTTTTTCTGCTCTTCCGTGAGGTTCGGGAAGTATTTCTCTATTATTTCTATCATATAATTATATGTATTCTTCTTTATTTCTACTGATTTTTCTGCAAAGGTAGTGTAAAAAATCGGAAAACACGTAATAAAAACATCAAAATCTGTCAGATTATGCTCGTATATTAAGTTTTTTGCGTAACTTTGCACCCGTTTTCAATATAATTTAAGCAAAAATAGATAAAAACAGACAAGGAAATATGATAAAAGCAGCACTCTTCGATCTGGATGGCGTGGTTTTCGACACAGAATCACAGTACTCCATCTTCTGGGGAATGATAGGCAGGGAGTATCATCCGGAAATGCCCGATTTCGAATATCGCATCAAGGGACAGACTCTGGTTCAGATTTACGACAAGTATTTCACCGATGAAGCCGTCTTCGCCCACATCGAAGGTTTTACAGGCGCAAAGGAGGAACAGGCTAAGATTACAGCCCGACTGGATGAGTTTGAAAAGACCATGCAGTATGAATATATTGCAGGGTTCGAAGACTTCATCAGCGACTTGAAGCAGCATGGCGTAAAATGTGCTGTGGTAACGAGCAGCAACATTCAGAAGATGCTGAATGTTTATGAACGTCACCCGGAATTCAAGGCTTATTTCGACCGCGTGCTGACCAGCGAGGATTTCGCCGAAAGCAAGCCTCATCCAGACTGCTATCTGAAAGGTGCAGCCTATTTCGGTGTGGAACCGGAAGACTGTGTAGGACTGGAAGACAGCTTCAACGGACTGAAGGCGGTGAGAGCCTCAGGAGCCTTTACCTTAGGTCTTGCCACAACGAACAGCAGAGAAGCCATCCAGCCGCTATCCGACTATGTGATAGATGATTACAGAGGTTTCAGCTTTGCTGACTTGCAGCGCATCGTGGAGAATGCGAAATAGATTCAACGCAGAACAATAAATAAAACAAAATAAAAAATGGGATATTTATCTACTGACAAGAAGAAAATTACCACCAAGACCTTCGCAGAAATGAAGAAGGCTGGCGAGAAAGTAACCATGCTGACAGCATACGACTTTACAACAGCCGGAATTATAGATGCTGCAGGAATTGACTCTATATTAATAGGTGATTCGGCCAGCAATGTGATGGCAGGAAATGCAGACACATTGCCGATTACCGTAGACCAGATGATTTATCACGCCCGCAGCGTGGCACGTGCCTGCCAGCATGCTTTCGTGGTTTGCGACATGCCTTTCGGCAGCTATCAGATCAGCAAGGAAGAGGCGCTGCGCAATGCTTGCCGCATGATGAAGGAAACGGGTGTAGACGCTCTGAAACTGGAAGGCGGCGTAGAAATCTGCGACACCGTTAAGGCGCTGGTTAATGCCGGAATCCCGGTTCATGGCCATCTCGGACTTACCCCGCAGAGCGTGAACAAGTTTGGCGGTTATGGCATTCGCGCCAAGGAAGAGGCTGAGGCACAGAAACTTATCAGCGACGCCATTGCGCTGGACGAAGCAGGCTGCTTTGCCATCGTGCTGGAGAAGGTTCCTGCTAAGCTTGCTGCTGAAGTAAGCAAGAAGGTGAAGGCTGTAACGATTGGAATCGGTGCAGGTGACGGCTGCGACGGACAGGTTCTGGTTTATGCTGATGCACTCGGAATGACACAGGGTTTCAAGCCTAAGTTCCTGCGCCACTTTGCTCAGGTAGGCGAGGAAATGACCAAGGGTGTGAAGGCTTATATTGATGCGGTGAAGACCGTAGATTATCCTAGCGCTGAAGAGAGTTACTAACATTAACTCTCTTTTTAGTGAAGTGTAAGAGAGTATAAATACGATAGATTCATAAAAGAGTTTAGAATAATGGATACACAAAACACACCAGTACATATCAAGCTGTGGCACAAGGACTTCTGGCGATTATGTTTTGCCAATCTCTTGCTGATGTCGAGTGTGTACATGCTCATTTTTGCCATTCCTTATATCCTGCTTCAGGAGAAGTATCAGATGTGGCAGATAGGGTGTGTGCTTCTTGCATACGGCTTTGGACTTTTCCTGTTTGGCGGCTTCTGCTCTTATCTGGTGCAGCGCTACCGCAGGAATATGGTCTGCCAACTTTCCATTTTAGGTGTAGTTGTTTGCCTTTCGGTTCTTTACTATCTGGATACGTTCTGGAACATCAGGTTTCCTTTTGAGATTCTCCTGGCGGTCCGTTTCCTGTTAGGAGCATTTCTGGGGCTGGCTCAGATGTCGCTTGCCAGTACGCTGGTTATTGATTCCTGCGAGTCGTTCCAGCGCACCGAGGCTAATTATATTACCTCCTGGTTTGCCCGCTTTTCAATAGCCGTAGGACCCTTGGTGGCATGTTTTGTTTACAACTATTTCGGCATGGGCTATGTTTTCCCTACGGCTTCGTTGCTGGCTTTGGGAGCCTTCGTGTTGGTTTCTCGTGCCAAGTTTCCTTTTAAGGCACCTGCCGAAGGAATTAAGACTTTCAGCCTCGACCGCTTCTATCTGCCACAGGGAACTCCGCTTTTTGTCAATATCATCCTGATTACTTTTTCTGCGGGATTATACTTTTCTTTGCCTCATTCCTCTGGCATTTTTCTGATGATTTTCGGAGGAATGGTCTTGGCGTTCCTGGCAGAAAAGTTTGTCTTTGCTGATGCAGATCTGAAAAGCCAGATAATAGTAGGCCTGGTACTGCTGGGAGCAGCTCAGCTGATTTCGTTCGCAAGTCAGGAGTTTGCCGTAGAAATCTTGGTTCCAGCCTTGTTGGGTTTCAGCTTGGGAATTATCGGAAGCCGTTTTCTGCTCTTCTATATCAAGCTTGCCAAACATTGCCAGCGCGGCACGAGCGTGAATTCGTTCTTCCTGGCTTGGGAATTGGGATTGAGCTTGGGACTCGGTCTCGGATTCCTGTTTCATAATATTCCGGCGAGAGCGCATTTTGACGTAGATCATCCTGCATATAATATGGTTGAATCAGGGATGTTGCACTATGCACTTCTTGCAACAATCGTATCGTTACTGGTGTACAATTTCTTGGTTCATCCATGGTACATGAAGCATAAAAACAGATAAAATATTTGAAATCTCGTTTGTTTCATAAAAGCTATTCTTTAAAAGAACCTAAAAATAGCTTTTATGAAACATTTTTAATATTATTTAGATAGCTTTTTTCGCTTTTGTGGCTTAATTTGAGTACTTTTGCGTTCAGTTTTGGAAATATATTGTTTGAATTAAGAAATTAAACGTAAAAATATAGAATTATGGCAGAAGCTATTGATATCCGCGAATTGAATATCCGGATAGAACAACAAAGTCAGTTTGTTACTAATCTGGTAATGGGCATGAATAAGGTTATCGTAGGTCAGAAACACCTAGTAGATTGCCTTCTTATCGGTCTTCTCTCTGATGGTCATATCCTGCTTGAGGGTGTGCCTGGACTGGCGAAGACACTTGCAATCAAGACATTGTCACAGCTTATCAGCTCCGACTATAGCCGCATTCAGTTTACTCCTGATCTGTTGCCTGCCGATGTGGTGGGAACTCAGATTTATTCACAGAAAGATGAGGCTTTCCATGTAAAGCGCGGTCCAGTCTTCGCCAATTTCGTTTTGGCAGATGAGATTAACCGTGCCCCAGCCAAGGTGCAGAGTGCGCTGCTCGAGGCAATGCAGGAACACCAGGTTACCATTGGTGATGAAACCTTCAAACTGCCTAGTCCGTTCCTGGTAATGGCTACACAGAACCCTATCGAACAGGAAGGAACCTATCAGTTGCCTGAAGCACAGGTAGACCGTTTCCTGCTGAAGGTAATCATCGATTATCCTACACTGGAAGAGGAGAAGCTCATCATCCGCGAGAATATCCAGGGCGGACTTCCTGAGGTTACTCCTGTAACATCAGCTGAGGAGATTCTGAAGGCTCGCAAGATTGTAAACGAGGTTTATCTCGATGAGAAGATTGAACAGTATATTGCCGATATCGTCTTCGCTTCACGTTATCCTGAGCGCTACGGACTGGGCGAACTGAAAGACATGATTACCTTCGGCGGCAGTCCTCGTGCCAGCATCTCTCTTGCCAAGGCAGCCAGAGCCTATGCGTTTATCAAGCATCGCGGCTATGTGATTCCTGAAGATGTAAGAGCTGTGGCTCATGACGTAATGCGCCATCGTATAGGCCTTTCTTACGAGGCTGAGGCAAGCAATGTGACAAGCGAGGAAATCGTAAGCCGCATCATTAATAAGGTGGAAGTGCCTTGATCGTTAACAGTTTATAGTTAACAGTTTATAGTTAACAGTTAATAGTTTATAGTTAATAGTTTAGGATTTTGGATACACAAGATATCTTAAAAAAGGTTCGGAAGATAGAAATCAAGACTCGCGGACTGAGTCAGAACATCTTCGCTGGTCAGTATCATTCTGCCTTCAAGGGTAGGGGAATGGCCTTTGCCGAGGTGCGCGAATATCAGTATGGCGATGATGTGAGAGACATCGACTGGAACGTGACCGCCCGCTTTCATAAGCCTTACGTCAAGGTGTTTGAAGAGGAAAGGGAACTTACCGTGATGCTGCTCGTAGACGTCAGCGGGTCGCTCGATTTCGGTACGATGAAGCAGATGAAGCGCGATCTGGCTACTGAGATTGCTGCCACACTCGCCTTCAGTGCCATTCAGAACAATGACAAGATAGGTGTCATCTTCTTCTCTGACCGTATCGAGAAGTACATTCCGCCTAAGAAAGGAAGAAAGCATATTCTCTATATCATCAGAGAAATGCTCAACTTCCAGCCGCAAAGCCAGCGTACCGACATCGGCTGCGCCCTGGAATATTTCACCCGCGTGATAAAACGCCACTGCACAGCTTTCGTAATCAGCGACTTCTACGATCATAAGGATTTCCAGCATCAGCTGCAGATTGCCAACCAGAAACATGATGTAGTAGCCATCCAGGTTTACGACCCGCGTGCCAAGGTGCTGCCTGATGTAGGACTGCTCAAGGTGATGGATGCAGAAACCGGACACGAAATGTATATTGATACAAGTTCGAAGAAACTGCGAATGGCTCATACCCAGCAATGGCTGATGCAGCAGGAGAATCTGAAAACCGACTTTGCCAAAAGCAAGGTCGACTGGACTTCGATTGCCACTAACGAGGACTTCTCGAAGGCGCTCCTGATGCTTTTCAAGCAGAGGGGCTGATAAACCGAAAGCTCAAAGTAAAGAAACTATGTTTAAAGTAAAGAATATCATATTGTCGCTCGTTCTCCTGGGATGCTCAGGCTTAGCTCAAGCCCAGCAGGTAGAGCAACGCATCGACTCGCTCCAGATACTGATAGGACAGCAGACCGTGCTGCATCTGAAGGCTTCGGTAAAGCAGGGCGATAAGGTGCAACTGCCATCTTTCAAGCCGCAGCAGCAAATTACGCCGGGAGTGGAAGTGGTAGAGCAGAGTAAGGGCGACACTTCGCACATAGGCGACGACCGAATGGTGGTGAGTCGCGACTATACGCTGACTTCATTTGATGAAAAGGTGTACGTGATTCCTGCGCTCAATGTGAAGGTAAACGGCAAGAACTGTCATGGCAACCAGCTTGCGCTGAAGGTGCTCACCGTGCCTGTAGATACGGTTCATCCCAACCAGTTCTATCCGCCCAAGGATGTTCAGGATAATCCTTTTTCCTGGAGCGAATGGAGCGCGCTGTTCTGGTTGAGCCTATTGCTGTTAATCCTCTGTGGCGCATGGCTTTATCTGCGCAACAGACTGAAGAACAATAAGCCAATCATCACTCATATCCGCATCGTAAAACGTGTTCCGGCTCATGAAAAGGCGCTGAATCAAATCAACGTCATCAAGCAGCAGCACGTTGAGAATCAGGAAACACAGAAGGCTTACTACACCCAGCTTACCAATACGCTGAGAGAATATATCGTGAGCCGTTTCGGATTCAATGCCATGGAGATGACCAGTGCCGAAATCATCGAACGTCTGCGCGAAGCAGGCGACCAGAAGATGATAGATGAACTGAAGGAACTCTTCCAGACTGCCGATCTCGTGAAGTTTGCCAAATATGAAACTCTGGTGAATGAGAACGACGCAAATCTGGTGAATGCCATCAACTTCATCGACCAGACCAAGACAGATGAGAAACCTACAGAAGAAAAGGTGGTTCCGCAGCTGACCAACGAAGAGCAGAAGACGCAATCTCAGCGCCGCCTCATCAAGTCGCTCCTCTGGATAGGAGCCATCGTAGGTCTGGCTCTGTTGGGTTACATCATTTATCAGTCAGCCATGCTGCTGATGTAAGGCAGGGTGTACTTATGAAACGTTTCGCCGGGCAAAGCGGTTTATTCCGAAACTCTTTGCCTGGCTATAAATAGAAAAATAAAGAAATGGAATTTGCAAGTAAAGGCTATTTTCTGTTGCTCCTGTTGCTGATACCTTATATATTATGGTATTTCCTCTACAGGAAGAAGAATGCGCCAACCATGCGCATGAGCGACACGAAAAAGTATCAATATGCTCCGAAGAGCCTGCGTGTGCGTCTCATCCATCTGCCAATGGTGCTGAGATGCATCTGCTTCGTGCTCATCGTCTGTGCGATGGCTCGTCCGCAGACGCATACGGCTTGGGACAACAAGACGGTAGAAGGCATTGACATTATGTTGGCGATGGACGTTTCCACCTCTATGCTTGCCGAAGATTTGAGACCAAACCGTATGGAAGCGGCTAAGGATGTGGCTACAGAATTCATCTCAGGAAGACCGAACGACAACATCGGTCTGACTATCTTTGCCGGTGAAGCTTTCACCCAGTGCCCGATGACAACCGATCATGCCAGTCTGTTGCGCCTCTTGCAGGCAACCCGTACGGATATTGCCGCCCGGGGACTGATTGACGATGGTACTGCAGTGGGAATGGGATTGGCCAATGCCGTGAGCCGCCTGAAGGATTCTAAGTCAAAATCGAAGGTTGTGATTCTTCTTACCGACGGCAGTAACAACATGGGTGAAATCTCGCCAATGACCGCAGCAGAGATTGCCAAAAGCTACGGAATACGTGTTTACACCATCGGTGTAGGAACCAACAAGGTGGCTCCTTATCCAATGCCTGTGGCAGGAGGAGTACAGTACGTCAATATTCCGGTAGAGATAGATACGAAGACGCTGAGCGACATTGCGCAGACAACCGATGGTAATTTCTATCGCGCTACGAACAATAACGAGCTGAAGAAGATTTACAAGGACATTGATAAACTGGAGAAAACCAAGTTTAATGTCAAGCATTTCGCTAAGCGCTATGAAGCTTATCAGCCATTCGCCTTGGCAGCTCTCCTGGTATTGCTGGTAGAAATCCTGCTCCGCATCACCTGGTTCAGAAGAATTCCGTAATCCGGAAACTGAAATATTTTGCTGATTATCGGAGATATTCCGCTATCTTTCGGAGATATTTTACCAGTTATCGGAGATATTTTACTGATTATCGGATAATCGAATAGAAGATATAATTAGAATAGAAAATGTTAAGATTTGAAGATCCTATATTTCTCTGGCTGTTGTGGATTATACCAGTACTGATTCTGATCAGGCTGATAGGATGGAGAAGAAGAAAGGCTAAACTGAAGAAACTCGGCGATCCGGAGCTTCTGAAACAGCTCATGCCCAACATCTCTAAATATCGCCCTACAGTTAAGTTTGTGCTGATGCTTGCAGCCTTGGCGCTTCTCATCGTGATGGTAGCTCGCCCGCAGATGGGCAGCAAGATTTCTCACGATAAGCGACATGGTATTGAAACCATCATCTGCCTCGATATTTCAAATTCCATGCTCTGTCAGGATGTGGTTCCATCCCGTTTGGACAAGAGTAAGATGCTTATCGAAAATCTGGTCGACAACTTTAACAACGACAAGATTGGACTCATCGTCTTTGCAGGCGATGCGTTCGTGCAGTTGCCAATCACGACCGATTATGTTTCGGCAAAGATGTTTCTCCAGAACATAACCCCTGGTCTTATCCAGACACAGGGAACCAATATCGGAGCTGCCATCGATTTGGCTTCCAAGAGTTTCACCCAGCAGGAGAATGTGGGCAGAGCCATCATCGTTATTACCGATGGCGAAAACCATGAGCCTGGCGCACAGGAGGCAGCGGCTGCTGCCAACAAGAAAGGAATCAATGTCTTTATTCTGGGCATAGGTAACACCAAGGGAGCACCAATCCCTATGGGCGACGGCTCTTATCTGAAGGACAATGCGGGCAACACCGTAATGACCGCCCTGAATGAGCAGATGTGCAAGGAACTTGCCCAGGCAGGCAAGGGTCAGTACATTCATGTAGATAATACCAGCGATGCGGAAAGAGCATTGAATGATGATATTGCCAAATTGCAGAAAGGCGATGTAACGAGTGTGGTTTACAGCGCCTATGATGAACAGTTCCAGGCTGTAGGTATTCTCGTCATCCTGTTGCTTATCATCGAAATCTGTCTGCTGGAGGTAAAGAATCCTCTGCTCAGAAACATCAAGTTTTTTAAGAAAGACATCAGGAAGCCTTTCTGATAAACGTTTATACATTATTATATAATAAGAATGAGATATTTAAGATATATATTGGTTTTTGCCCTGATGGTGCTGGGCTTGGCGAAGGTGGGAGCACAGAACGACCGCAACTTCATCCGCCAGGGAAACCGCGCCTATCATAAACAGAAGTGGGCTGCAGCCGAAACGCAATATCGCAAGGCTATCTCCAAGAACCAGAAGAATGCGCAGGCTGTCTATAATCTGGGTTGCGCCCTGATGATGCAGCAGAAGGATTCGATGGCAATGATACAGTTTGAGAATGCTTCGAAACTTGAAACGAACAAGATGCGACGCGCCAGAAGTTACCACAATATGGGTGTGGTCATGCAGCAGCATCAGCAATATGCGCAGGCCATAGGATGTTATGAGAACGCCCTGCGCTGCAATCCGCAGGACAATGCAACCCGATATAATCTTGCCCTCTGCAAGAAACTGCTCAAAAACCAGAAGCAGAACAAGCAAAACGATAAGAATAAGAACAAAAAGGATAAAAACAAGGACAAGAACAAAGACAATCAGAACAAAGATCAGAATAAAGGCAAGAACAAGAACGACAAAAACAAGAACAACCAGAATAAGAACAATCAGCAGAATCAGAACAATCAGCAGAATCAGAACAATCAGGACAAGATGAGCAAAGATAATGCTGAACAACTCTTGAACGCTGCCATCCAGCAGGAGAAGGATACGAAGCGCAAGATGCAGAAAGCGATGAGTCAGCCTCGCAGAAAGCAATATGAGAAAAACTGGTAAAAAGTAAAATAATACAACGAGCATAATAAATTTGAACATGAAACATATAGGTTGGTTTATTATTATATGGGCAATGCTTCTGGGCTTCAGTTTGCAGCTGAAAGCCCAGCGTATCAGTGTGTCGGCACCAACACACGTGGCGGCGGGCGAAAACTTCCGTGTGGCCTATACCATCAATACACGTGATGTAGAGGAATTCCGTCTGGGCGGAGTAGGAGAAGGACTTGAGGTAATCGCAGGTCCTTACACCTCATCGCAGTCCAGTTATCAGATGATCAATGGCCATACTTCCTCTTCATCGTCGGTAACCATTACCTATACGCTCTACGCAGCTAAGAACGGAACCTTTGGCATTGGTGCCTCTCATGCCATCGTAAATGGTAAAAAACTCTCTTCCCATCCGGTTAAGATTACGGTTTCTGGCCATGCTGCACGCAACAACGGTGCACCTTCCATGCACGGACAGAATGATTATAATGAACCACGTATGCGAACTGCCGGATCAAGAATATCAGGCCGCGACCTCTTCATCAAGGTTACAGCCAACAAGCGACGTGTTCACGAACAGGAACCGGTGCTCCTTACTTATAAGGTTTACACGCAGGTAGACCTTACCCAGTTGGAAGGCAAGATGCCTGACCTGAAGGGATTCCACAACCAGGAAGTTCCGCTGCCTCAGCAGAAGACTTTCCATACTGAAACCGTAAACGGCCGACCTTACCGATGCGTTACATGGAGCCAGTATGTTATGTATCCGCAGATGACGGGAAACCTCACTATTCCAGCCATTACCTTCAAGGGAATCGTAGTTCAGCAGAACAGAAATGTTGACCCGATGGAAGCTTTCTTCAATGGTGGATCCGGCTATGTTGAAGTAAAGAAAGATATTATAGCTCCTAGTGTGAAAATTCAGGTTGATCCGTTGCCTCAGCGCCCTGCCAACTTCTCGGGCGGTGTAGGTAAATTTAATATTACTGCTTCCGTCGACAAGAAGGAAGTAAAGGCTGGAGAACCTATCACCATTCGTGTAGTGGTAGGAGGAATCGGAAACCTGAAGCTGCTCAAGCAGCCTGTCATTACCTTCCCTAAGGATTTTGACAAGTACGATGCGAAGGTGACAGACAAGACCCGCCTTACAGCCAATGGCGTAGAAGGCAATATGATTTATGACTTCCTGGCTGTACCTCGTAATCAGGGAAATTATACCATTCCTGCGGTAGAATTCACCTATTATGATACTTCTGCTAACAAGTACAAGACAATCAAGACCCAGCCGTTTACGCTGAACGTAGAGAAGGGCGATGGAACTTCAGACAATGAAACATCAGATTTCAGCAACAAGGATAAGGACATTCACGCGCTGAAACTGGGCAAGTCTAAGCTCCATGATATTGACGATATGTTCTACGGAAGCTTCGGCTACTGGACCAGTCTGCTGGTTCCATTGGCAGCCTTCTTTGCCCTGCTCATAGTCTTCCGCCGCCGTGCCCTCGAGAATGCCGACCTTGTAAAGGTTCGTTCCAACAAGGCAAACAAGATAGCAACCAAGCGCCTGAAGAAGGCTCATCTGCTGATGCTCGGTGGCAAGCAGGAAGAATTCTACGATGAAGTGCTCCGTGCTTTGTGGGGCTATGTAAGCTACAAACTCAACATGCCTGCCGAAAAGCTCTCACGTGAAAACATTCAGGCTATGCTCGAAAAACATTGTGTAGAGGAGAGAACTATCGAGAAGTTTACAACTGCACTCGATGAATGTGAGTTTGAACGCTATGCGCCGGGCGACCCTGCCGGCAATATGAACCGTACATTCGAATCAGCAATGACTGCTATTATGGATATAGAAAATGCTATCAATGCAACGCGTAAGCAGCGCAAGAAGAGTGCAACCGGATATTCGTTCGTCATGATGATCATGGTAATGTTGGGCTGCTCGGTTTCTGCAGGCGCTGTAACCAAGAACAATGCTGATACGGAATATCAGAAAGGTAACTATCAGCAGGCCATACGCGACTATGAGGAAATATTGAACAACTATGGTGTTTCTGCCGAAGTTTACTATAACTTGGGCAATGCTTATTACCGTACAGACAATATTACCAAGGCTGTGCTCAATTATGAGCGTGCCCATCTGCTCTCGCCAGGCGATGAAGACATCAGCTTCAACCTTCAGTTTGCACGTAGCAAAACCATCGATAAGATTACTCCGGAAAGCGAGATGTTCTTCGTAACCTGGTGGAAGGCGCTGGTTAACTTTACGAGTGTTGACTGTTGGGCTAAGACAGGCATCATTGCCATCATCATGGCGCTGGTTCTGGTCTTGGTTTATCTCTTCGGTCCGCATATCGTGTTGCGCAAGATTGGTTTCTTCGGTGGAATCTTCTTCGTGGCAGTCTTCCTGCTGAGCAATCTCTTTGCTTACCAGCAGCGGCAGATGCTCATTAACCGTACGGGAGCCATCATCATCGCTCCTTCGGTCAATGTGAAGAAGACTCCAGCCAAGACGAGTGCTGACCTCTTCCTGCTGCATGAAGGAACCCGCGTTGATATTACCGATAAGGCGATGAAAGGCTGGCGTGGAATCAAGGTTGGAGACGGCAGAGAAGGCTGGATTGAAAACAAGGCAATTGAGGAAATCTGATTAAGATAAAATCTGATTTAAATAAAGAGAATGGATTTTAGTAGGATACAAGATTTTGACATGCAGCTGTTGCATGTGTTTAACGGCAGCGAGAATGTCTGGCTCGATCAGATGGCGATGGCGCTTACGTCGGGCTGGACATGGATTCCGCTTTATATCGTCCTCTTCGTTGTTGTGATAAGAAACAACGAGATGATGGGGCAGATCGCGCTCGTGGTTGGAGGAGCGGTGCTCTGTATCTTTCTGGCTGATGGACTGGTGGATGGAATCATCAAACCGCTGGCTGAAAGATGCAGACCTTCCAGCGACCCGATGTTCAAGTATACGGTTCAGGTGGTTGACAATATGCGCCTCAAGAGTTTCAGCTTCTGTTCGGCTCATGCAGCCAATACGCTTTCGTTAGCTATCTTCTTCTCATTGCTTATCCGCAGCAAACTGGTTACGTGGACCCTGTTATTATGGTCGCTCGTTAACTGTTGGACCCGTCTTTACCTGGGTGTTCATTATCCGGTCGACATTCTTTGCGGTCTGGCTATCGGAGCAGTGGTGGGAGTTGTCGTTTATCTTATCTACATCAGGATGTATTACCGCATCTCCCCAAAAATTAAGTATATTTCCAACCAGTATACGAGTACGGGTTACGACTATGATGATGTAGATAAAATCATGACCGTAGTGATATTTACCCTTATCATGGTTGTG
>OGDF01005569.1_pt1 | contig 13251 bp, 10 predicted proteins | sample 1570141 | NCBI WGS metagenome assembly OGDF01 (sample SAMEA4370581, study PRJEB24528) | human gut metagenome | reverse complement strand
AGCGCCGAGGCGGGTTAGCGTTCTGCTTCCGGGACATGTGATGCCCACGAACCCGCTTGTCTTTTTGCTAAACCGGTTTCGTGATGGTTAGAGTATACACCACCCGCGCGAAAAAATCAAGTGTTTTCCTGTGTTTTTTTATAAAAATTTTTTCCGGATTCTCCATTCCTCGCGTTGTAAACGTTTTCATTCCTGTGTTTTCAAGGGTTTGCGGGATTTTTTGCGAAAACGTTTCGACTGATTCTCGAAATCGTTTCAGCAGGAAATTTCGGTCAAAAAATGACCATCCAGTCGGATTTGCTGGATGGTCGCAGGGAGGATTTTCGGTTTTGGGGATTTTGCCGGACGGTGCGCGGGCATTCGGCGAAAACGCGCCGACGAATGCTCAGCGTCCTGATTTCACCGCGCGCCGTCCGCCTGCCTGTTCATTCCACTTCTTCCAGCTTCCGCAGTGCCCGCTTCGTGTTCTCTCCCGCCCGAAGCTGCGCCCCGACCCGCCGCGCGTTCGCCGCGTAGCGCTGGTAGTCCTCCTCCGGCATCGTGCGAATCAGCTCCGGCAGCTCGCGCAGGCTGTTCAGCGCCACGCCGACCTGCTCCCGCGCCACAAAATCCGCCGCCGCGGCGTTCTTCGCAACAATCACCGGCAGTCCGCCCGCGAGGTATGTTGACAGCTTGTGCGGGCTGTTCAGCAGGGCGTACGCGCCGTACAGGCCAGTCAGCCCGTCAAGGCTGTCGCCGTCCCACACGATGCCGAACGCGCCCGAAATCGTCTCCGGCAGCTTCTCCGGCGCAATTTCGCCGTGGTATTCGATGCGCGTTGAGTCGCTTCCTGCCCAGTTTGTTCCATATAATTGCCATTCCAGCGGAACCTTGCCAATATCTTTCAGGTATCCGCTCTTGTCCGCGGCGAGGTTGCCCGCAATCGCGACCATGCGGCTCTTCTCCCGCACGGGGATTTTTCCTTCCGACAGGCAGTCAAACGCTTCCATCAGAATCATCGGGCACGTCACGCCCACTGTCCGCAGGTAGCTTTCCATCCGCTGGCTGTGCACGATGAGCGCCTCGAACCCCGGCAGCAGCAGTTGGTCGCTCCCGCGCGCGGCGCTTCCCCCAATCCGCCGGAGCGAGTCGAGGTCGTGCACGAGCGCGGCAGTTTTCACGCCCTTCCAGCGCAGCAGGTGCAGCGCCAGCCGCGCCACGCCGTAGCCCTTGACCGGGAAATACGGGTACTGCACGAGCAGCAGGTCGCCCTGCCGCATCCGGTAGAACGCGCGAACCCAGTCGCCAAGCGTCTTTGCGCCGACTTGGATAGCCTGCCAGGCGCTGCCATTTGCGCTGTCCGGCGCGTGGAGCACGAACGGCGCGTACCCCATTTCAGCGGCAATCCGCTCGATGTCCGCGCGCGCCTTGTTCAGCGCCGGCACGCCCGATGCGCCCGTTTTCGGGGTCATCAGGAAGCGCCGCTGAAACCGTTTTCTCTCCGTCAGGGCGATGAGCTTGTCCTCCAGCCGCTGCGCCGCGGTGCCTATGTCGTAGCCCGCGTCGGCGATGGTCTGCGCCTCGTCGCGGCGGATTTCGTGGCGTTCCAGCATGTTCAGCATATGTTCCGCCCAAATCGCCGGATCTTCCGCCGGAATAAACTCCACGTTTCGCGTCAGTTTCGTTTCCCTCGGCACGCTGGCGGATAGCAGACATGGCAGCCCTGCCGCCTGCGCTTCCAAAGCCGCCATCCCGAAGCCCTCAAAGTGCGACGGCATGACGAACAGGTCGAACGCCTGCAACAATCGGTTGACGTCATCGCGGTTGCCGAGGAAGAGGACTTCCCGCTCGATGCCGAGGGTGACGGCTTTCGCCTCCAGCTCCGTCAAATCCGGGCCATCGCCGACGAGCACGAGCCGCGCTTTCTCCTCGCGCTCATGCAGGTGGCGGAAGGCGTCCAGCAAGAATGTTTGGTTTTTCTGGTACTGTAAGCGCCCAACATGACCAACTACGAGGCAATCTTCCAGCCCATACTGCTCGCGAACCTCGCGCCGAACCTGCTCCGAGAAGCGGAACATCTGCGCGTCAATGGCGTTCGGGATGACCTCGCAGGGCAAATCCATGGCAGGGCACGCCCACTTCGCGCTCTCCATCGAGCACGCCCAAAGGACGTTGGCGTAGCGGCTGAGGGAATGGTGGTTGACGCGATGCAGGAAGCCCTGCACATGTCCGATGACTGATTTATCCATATTTCGCGGATTATGGCAGTGCGCGATTCGCACCGGAATGCCCACTTCCGCGGCCTTTTTCAGCGGCGTCATGTCGTTGAACATGCACTCATTGTCCCAGATAATATCGTATTCGTGCCCATGTTCGCGGAAAAAGTCGTTGATTTCCCGATAATAGCGCATTATATCGCTGCTCCGCCGGGTTATTGTGTATATTTTCCCGATTTTTTCCGCTTCTTTTTGGCACGCAATCGGGCTAAAACGGCACAAAAAGTCGAATTGAACGCGTTCGCGGTTCATTTTTCCACAATACGCCATTAAAAAGTGCTCAATTCCGCCCGTCGTCGCCGTCCAGCCCACGACAAGCACCCGCAGTGGTTTCATCGTCATACTTCCTTTCATAAGCGAAGGAGACGCGAGGGGACGCTGTCCCCTTCGATCCCCTGCAATGGCTTCGACCCTTGACCCATTCGCGCGATTTCGTTGGCTACGTTTGCATACAGCTTCCGCGTGCTGATTTTGCGCCGATTTACAATCTGCTGATGTCGATTGACGAATACGCTGTCTACCATTTTCGCCATCATCGGCGTGCAAGCGCGGATATGCCATGACTTTCCAACTGATGAAAGCGTCGCCGCAGCGACGGATAAGGTCGTCCCGCCCGCGATAACCCGCAAGTTACTGCTGATTTGCCTCTCGCCGTCCGCAGCACGTCCTGCCGTGAAAAATCCCTACCTATTATATTGCGCTTTCTGCCGATACACACGCCTGCTGATTCTGCCTTCGCCGAATCAGAATCGCCCGCCGTGCCAGCGGATACAGCCCGCACCGCAGCATCAGCAGCACCGCCTGCGCCTTTGACCGCGGCAGCCACCGCACACGGCGCAAATCCGCGCGGAACGCTTCCCGGCACAAGCGGCAAATCGCCCCGCACTGGCGCAGCCCGTCGCGAAAGCCGCCCTCCTGCACCACCCCGTGCGTCAGCATCAGCAGCAGGTGCATCAAGCGGTACTGTGCTGCCGCGTCCGGCATGTCCAAATAGTTTAATGTTGGCTGTGCCGCCGTGAGCGTTCGCAGATATTCGCGCACCACGTCTGCCGCGCTGTGCACCGCCGAATCCGCCCGCAAATGGTAGCAATAGGCGTTCACCTGTGCACGCGCAACGGTTTTCGTGCCGCGCAGCACCCGCATCATCCACTCGCCATCCTCCCCAAGCCGCAGCGATTCGTTGAACCTTTCGTTACATATTTCCCGCCGCAGCAGCCAGCCGTGCGTGTGTAAATGCACGGTTGGATTTCGCAGCGCCAAGTCCAGCATATCACGCGAAGGGAGGGTTTGAACGGTGCATTCCGGCACATCAGGGGCTTCCGAACGGGTCACAAGGCCCTGAATCGCTTGCGAATCCCCCGCAAGGGTGAGCAGATTGCCGATTGCGTCGGGCAGCAGCACGTCATCCGCATCAAGAAAAGTGAGCCATTCCGACGCTGCCGCTTGTAACCCTGCGTTTCGTGCGGCAGACACCCCGCGGTTTTGCTGATGAATCACCGCGATGCGCGGATGGTGCGCCAGCTCGTCGCACAAGCGCGCTGTGCCGTCGGTGGAACCGTCGTCCACAAGGAGGATTCGCACGTCCCCCTGCATGAGTGCAGACGTAACCGCAAGTTCAAGCGTATCAAGTGCATTGTACACAGGGATGATGATATCGACCATCGGATGGCTTCACCTCCCAAAACGCAAATTTGTAACCATTCGTTATTTCGGAAGCGCTTGTGGCTTCAGCCGCCGCGCCTGTGCATCCACCGCGCCCATCAGCAGGCAGAGCCAATACAGCATTGGCGAACCCGTCGATAGCATCGTGAAGCAGTCCACCAACTCGCAAACCAACAGGTAAATTACCGGGATGGGCAGCATCAGCACCCAAAGCGGCTGATTGCGCTTGGAAATCCGCACTGTCTGCATGAGGAACATGGCAATCACGGTCAGCAGAATCATCAGGCCAGGAATCCCCCAGCTGACAAGCGTCTGTAAGTACAGATTGTGCGCATGTTGGAAGTATTTTGTGCCGGGAGGCGTGTACAAATTCATCATTCCTGCCGCCAGCGGCGCGCTTGTTCCCGTCAGCAGCAGCTCCGGCTGTGCTTTGAGCAGCCGAAGCGCCCCCTTCCAAATCCCCCAGCGTCCGTTGAATGCGTCCGTAGTGTCAATGCTGCGGTGGACGGGTGTGCTGTCCAATATAACTTCCTGTTCAGCAGAGGCTTCCGTCATCAGGTGCGCCGGGAACTCCAGCAGGTTCACGTTGTCCAGCGGGCCGGGCGCGACGGACGGGGCAAGCAGCGTCAACACCCCCGTCAACAGCCCATAGCAGAGGATAATCCCCGCTGCCATCAGCATAGGAAGCATAAGCCTATGGTTTAATTTCGACGGCATATGCACCTTCGCACCGAGGAGCGTCCACACGCAGAAGCCCGCCGCGACGCCGAGCGCCACGAACGCCGTCCGGCAATCCGTCAGCGCGAGCGCGCCGCATTGTACCAGAATTGCCATCACACAGGCAATTTTCGCCCGTTTCGTGCGGCTCAGCGCGAACAAAATCGCGGTCAAAAGCACGGTCATGCCCATTTTTGCGGCGGCGGTCGTAACGTAAGCATTCAAATACAGGCGGTGGTCACCGAGGTTCATGCCGATGTACCACGTCCCCTTCATGCTGAAAACGGCGTGACCGCTGATTGCCGCCCACAAGCCAATGGCTGCTTGACAAGTAATTGCGGTCATCCAGACGGCTATCGTTCCCTTCAAAAACTGCCGAAAACGATTTTCGGTAAGGCAGCCCGGCAGCGGCGCAAGCACGAGGAACGCAATGATGCCCTCCTTGAGGTACTGCCACTCAGCCGCGAGAACATTTTCGCCGCGGATAGCGCTCATCAGCAGCATCCATCCAAGCCCCGCTGTCATCGTCCAGACAAGCGGGGAGCGTTTTTTCCAGCCCAAAATCAGCGAAAGAATGGCGGCAATGATACCAAAGTCGCCCAGATACGGCATAATGGTGAACGTCCATGAAAATTCTGTCATTCGCGCGAGGTTCCACCAGAGGTAGCCCGCCGCGACTGCCATATAACCCCAGCGGGCAATCCGCCGCCCCGTTTCCTGCTTCATGCGCCACCTCCGCGTTCATTTCAACCTATATTATAGCATTTTTTTGCTGCTTGCGCAAGTGGGCGCGTTCTTGCTGAATTCATCACGAAAATAGTTATGATTTATATTCTAATTGCTGATCTTTTACGAAACCATATGTTTCGTAGAACTCGCGTTTGAGCAGCAAAAAATCCTCCATGCGCCGCAATAGGACGTACAGCAGCGCCCTATCCTCAAACTCGCCACGCGTTGCGGGAAGCGGCTGACGCTGCATCTCTGCCAGCAGGCCATGCAGGGCGGACAACAACGATGTGCAGTCGTTTTCACGGTCATACTCGGCAAAAATGCGGCCAATCAGCGCCCGAACCTCGGCTTCCTGCGGCGGATGTCCCTGTACTTTTTGTGCGTCTTTCGTGACTTGCAGCAGGATTCTCCGCTGCTGGCGGCGCATGTTGATATAGTGAATCTCGCGCGTGGGCGCGTCGGTTAGGCTATTTTCGGCGTTTTTCGCGGCACATTCGTCTGCCTGACGGAGCGTCTCACCCAGCAAAATCAAGGGGTTACGCGCATCCGCCGCTTCCGCAAGCGCCCGCAGCGCAGTCCGCATCTGCTCATCCGCCTGACGAAGCAATGCGTCCAGGCGCCTTTCGTCCGGGTGCAGGTGCAGGTTCGTCAGGATGCCGCAGGTTGTGCCGATGATGAACAACAAACTTTCGTTGCCAACCTGCGTCCACGTCATGCCGCCCGTGCCCATAAAGTGGGAAATCAGCACGGAAATCATCGCCGTCGCGTAACCCCACGAGCAGGCATAGCACAGCGACGCGAAAACAAAAAGGTAAATTCCGAAAGCAAGCAGACCATCGCCGAAGAGCGAGAAGCACACGAAGGCGATCAGCAGCGCCGACCCGTACGCCATCAGCCGCCCCAGCGCCACTTTCATTGTCTCGCGCTTCGTACCCATCAGGCTTAAAATCGCGATAATCCCCGCCGTCGCGCTAAACTGCAGGTGTATTGCGCTGGCGACGGCTATCGCGACCGCCGCACTTCCGGCCGCCTTCAATCCGGTCAGCAGAAGTCCGCGCGTTCGGTCATTGTGCGTTCTTTTCCACATAAACACTCCTCGACGGGAAGGCGAAAGACAGCCCTTCTTCCGCCATCAGATGCATAACCGCAAGGTTAATTCTGCCTTTGAGCGCGCGGTAGTCGCCGTAACCGGGGGTGTTGACCATCATGCGGACGTTGACGTTGATGGACGAATCCGCGAATTCCTCCAGCACCGCCTGCACGCTCTGCCCATCAACGTCCGGATCTGAAACCAGAAGTTTCGTCAGGTCGCGGATGAACTGCTCCACCTGCGGCGCACTCGTGCGATACTCCAAGCCAATCGTGAACGCCCACAGGCGCTGGGTGCGCGCGTTCGCATTTTGGATGTATTCGGCGCAAACCTTGCTGTTTTCGACGGTAATGAGCACTTGGTCGGGCGTGCGAATGCGGGTTGAACGCAGCGAAATGTCCTCGACGGTGCCCTCAACATCGCCCAGCACGATGTAATCGCCGAGCGAAAACGGGTGCTCCGCAACGAGCGTGATCCCGGCAATCAGGCCGGAGAGCGTGGACTGCGCCGCGAGGGTGATGGCAAGCCCAACGACGCCCGCGCCGGCAATCAGGCTTGTGACCGGTACGCCAAGGCCGTCCAAACCGACCAGAACCGCCATCACGACGACGACTGTTCGGCATCCGTTCTCGAAAAAGCGTGACAACGTTTCGTAGTTTTCCGGCTGATCAGGGTGCGGATGACGATGCAGCATTTGCCAAATAACCGGGATGGCTTCCCATATGCCCCACGCCGCCATCGCCAGCACAAACGCCTGGTAGTACGGCATTGCGCGGGTGAGCACCACACGGATTTCGGCGCTCCACGGGATGGTTAGCAGTGCCCAACCCGCGAGTGTGACGCGGACGAGCCATGCCGCCGGGCGCAGGAAGCAGCGGAGAAGATGCCCCACAAGCGCTGGAATGCGGTCGCTAATCCGCTTTTTTACAGGCGTCAGGACGCGCTTCAAGAGCGGAACGGCGAAAACGGCTGCCAGCAGAAGAAAACCTGCGAGTAAATAATGCTGGACTTCGGGTGTCATGGCGCGCTTCTCCTTTTAATAGGTAGAAATTACGCAGGAAAGGGGAAGCCATTGCGCTCCCCCTCTGTGCTTACTTGCTCTTTTTCTTGCCGATGGACATGATTTTCTCTTTCCACTGGCGCAGCAGCGACATCCGGTGTCCCCTCTCACGCGGGTCATCGGGAATCTCGTCGCCTGCAGCGGATGCGGATACAGATTCTTCTACGTCCGTATACCCCTTCTGCCGCAGGCCGTGCCGCGCCGCCGACCGCAGAATGCCGTAAATTGTGGCGAAAATGGGAACGCCGACGACCATACCGACCAAGCCGAAGAGATCCCCACCGACGACAATCGCGAAGAGAACCCAGAGCGCCGAGATGCCAATCGAATCGCCGAGAATCATCGGGCCGATGAAATTGCCATCCAACTGCTGGATAATCAGGATCAAAATCAGGAAAATCAACGCCTGCCACGGATCGAGGAAGAGCAGAATCACCGCGCCGGGTATCGCGCCGATGAACGGGCCGAACACGGGGATGATGTTCGTGATGCCGACGATGATGCTGATGAGCGTCGCGTACGACAAGCCGAGGATGTTCATGCTGACAAAGGTCAGCACACCAATAATCGCAGAATCGAGGATTTTTCCGGCGAAAAAGCCGCCGAAATTGCGGTTTGCGTCATGGCAAATCCGCAGGGTCGTTTCCGCGGCGCTCTTCGGCAGGAACGCGCGCGTCAGTACCCGCGCGTGGCGGAGCAGCTTATCCTTCTGCAGGAGGAGGTAGACACTGCTGGCAATCGCTGTAAAAATGGTCACGACACCCGACGCGACGCCGCCGACGTAGCTGATAATTTGCGGCACGCGGTTCGTAATCGCCTTGACAATCGTGCCAAGCAGGTCGCTCATGCTGGCATTCAGGTTCTCCACCGCCGTAACCGCAAGGCTCAAATCCACGCCCGGCGTTTCCGCGTCAAGTTTCTTGAGCATATTCAGCAAATTTTGCGCATAGCCGTCGAAATTCTGGTAGAACATGACAACGCTGCCGACCATTTGCGGAATAATCAGCACCATCAGCAGCGCAACGATTGCCAAGCCGACAATGTACGCCAGCAAAATGGCGAGTCCGCGGCACTTTTCGCGTTCGCGGAAGAGGTACTTCATCGCCGCTTTAACAATTGGGTTAAGGCAGTAGGCAATCACCACACCGCCCGCGAACGGCGCAAGGATGCCCAGAATGCGGTTCACACCGTTCAGGAAGGACTGCGCGTTGAGCAGCGCCATGTAAAACGCAACCGCAATCAGCGTAATTCCAAGGTAATCGAGGTTGCTCTGCGGCTTTCGGCGCAGCCACTTGTTCTGGTCCATCAAAAATCCCCTCGCTCTCTACCTATTATAATAGTGCAGAAACGCCCGGCTGTCAATCGCTTCGATTCATTTTTAACGTTTTTTTCATTTTTCGGACATCAAAAAGGGCGCATTCCCGCGAATGCACCCCATTCTGACAACTATTGATTTTGTGAATGATGCCGTCCACTGAAATTTAACTTTTCAGCAGAATTTGCTCCACTTCCGCCAGATTTTTTGCTGTATAAGTTGCTTGTTGGCAGCCCGTGTTCTTCCAATCAACAAAGATACTGTCGATTCCAGCGTTGACCGCCGCGGGGATATCCGCCGTCGCGCTATCGCCGACCATGACAGCTTCGGTCTTGTCCGTGCAGCCACATTCGGCAAGGGCAATTTCAATCAGGCGCGGATCGGGCTTGCTGACGCCTTTTTCGCTGCTGATGACAATGTTATCCAGCAGCGGCGTGAACACGCACCGGAAAAGTCGGTTGCGCTGGATGACGCTGTCACCATTACTGACCAGCACGATTTTCATCTGCCCGTGCAGGCGGCGCAAAAACGCCTCCGCGCCGGGCATGAGGTCAGCGTGCGTGCCGAGATAGTGGCTGTAGCGCAGAGCGAGGCGGGGCGCGCAGACGTTTTCGGCGGGGTATTCTGCCAGGAGCTGGGCAAAACGGGCGATTTTGAGCGCCGCGTGGGTGGTTTCGCCGCGTTCGAGTGCCTTCCAGAGTGCGTCATTGATGGCGCTGTACCGTGCGCAGACGGCATCGGTCGGTTCAATCCCGGCTTCGGTGAGCGTCTCGCGGAGGGCGGCGTGTTCGGCGGCGTGGAAGTCCATGAGGGTGTTGTCGTTGTCGATGAGCAGATAGCGATACTTCATAGCTGTCTCTTCCTAAACTCTTGGGTATTATCGTGCGTTACTCGTCCCGCTCCGGCGTATAGGGCAAGTCGCGGTCGGCATTCTTTTCCTTCAGGTAGTCAATGACCCAAATGTTGCCGTCCGTGCGCATCCGGGTCAGCCCTTTATAACCCAAAAGGTACGAAATGTGCTTTTTGTCGCAGTAGTTGACGCTGCCTTTGATGACGTTCGCCGCGCCGTTGATGAAAATCAGCTGCGGGTTGATGGCTTCCAGGAAGTCATCGCGCAGGCGCACCTGCCCGTGGTGCGGGTACTTGAAGATATCCGCGTTCAGCCCGATTTCCGGCGGATTCGCCGCGAAATACTGCTGCGAACGGTTCTCGTTGTCGCCAGCGAAGAGCATCCGGCGGTCGCCGTACTGCACCATCAGCATGGCGGACTGGTCGTTCACGCCCCAAGAGGACTTGTGGTACTGAATGACGGTCATCTTGACGCCGCCGTCCTCCCCCAGCGTGAAGGTGTCGCCGTTGCCAATCTGCTCGATGGGGATGTTGTTCGCCTTCATGAATTTAACCGCGCTCTTCATCCGCGCGTTAAAATCTTCCGGAAAGGTAATCAAGAACTTGGAGATCGGCGCGTATTCGTTGACGAACTGAAATCCGTCGATATGGTCGTCGTGCGGATGGCTGTTGTAGGCAATGTCGATGTGGTCGATGCCGAGGGTATCGCAGGCGGTGTAGATGCGGTTGCGCATGGTCGCGTTTTTGGTCGATGCATCTATCATCATGACCATGCCGTCATAGCGCAGGAGGATGCAGTCGGAGGAGTAAACGCGCGGAAAAACGATTTCGAGAATCTTCGCGCCATCCTCAAAGTGGTATTCAGCGTCCGGATTTTCAACCAGATTGACAATGACAGGCGTTTCTGCCATCGCGAACGTCGGCAGGAGCATTGCCATCATCAGGAGTAACAAAAGCAATTTCTGGATTTTCTTCATCGGAGAAGCCTTCCTTTCCTGTACTTCCCTTCCATTGTAGGCGTTCGGGCGGTGTTTGTCAAGCCGCCGCGAAGATTATTGCAAATCAACCGCCGGTTATTCTTCCATCGTGAGATTCTGCAAAATCCACACCTGCCCGTCGGTTTGCAGCAGCAAGCCGCATTCATCCGTGTGCGCGGCGGGAATCGCCATGGCATCCAGCTGCGCGAGGGCGTACGGCGCGCGGGTCGGTTTAGCGGTAATGATGGCGAGTTTGGGCGCAATAGCGGTCAGAAGCGCCTGATTCATGGCAGCGTGACCGTGGTGCGGGTACTTGAGGATATCCGCGTGCACATCGTCGCTGGAATCGAGCAGCGCCTGCTGACCCATGCTTTCGAGGTCGGCGAGCATCAGCATCCGGGCATCCCCCAGCGTCACGAGGGCGAGCAAGGAGCGATTATTAACGGTCTTGCCGGTATTTTCCGGAAGAATCAGCGTGATTTGCGCGTGTCCGAGCGTCAGCATTTGCCCATCCGATGCATTTTCGACCGGCACGCCGCATTCCGCCATTACCGCGAGGGTATGCTGCATCTGCACATTTTCGTTCGCGGGGAACGACGTGAGGAAGCGCCCAATCGGCATCCGGCGGGCGATGGCCTCGAAGCCGGGCTGATGGTCGTGGTGCGGATGGGTGGCGACGACCCAATCCAGCCGCGTCACGCCGAGGGTTTCCAGCGCGGTTTGGACGGCGGATTCCTCCGCGTATCCGCCCGCGTCAATCATCCCGGCGTGGCCGTCGCAGACGAGAATGGCGGCGTCGGCGAAGGTCATCTGGGGAAAAGCGACGGTGAGGACGGCTGCGTCGGACGGAAAGCGGGCGTCGGCGTCGTGGGCGCGGAGGTCAAGGACAGGGACATCCGCCAGCGCGGCGGACGAGAAAATCAGGAGGATCAGGAGAATAGAAATTAACTTGCGGGTCACTTTTTGCCCTTCTTGAGCGCCTTGCGCTTCTCTTCGAGACGGTCAAGTTCCTGCTGGAGCTTCTCGCGTTTTTCGCGCATATTCGCCTGCAATTCGTCGTGCTTCGCCTTCAGGCGGGCAAGGCGCGCCTTATTGTAGAATTGCACTTCCGGGAAAGCGTGCAGCGGGTGGCGGAGCAGGAAGCCCTGCGCCATGAGCGCCTCTCGAACTGCCTTGGTGATGGCTTCGGTGTTGTCCGCGCGGACGGATTCTGCCGCGCCGCGAATCTTTGTCAGCACGCCCGCGGAAATCGCGACGTCCGCAATCAGCAGCGCCGTCAGCGTGATGGTAATGGCATCCAGCCAGACGGGCGGGATTTTGGCGAACAGCCCAAACGCAAAGGGTTTCAGCACCTTGACGACGAACACGCCCATCACCCCGAACGCCAGCAGGTTGCTCGCGCACACGCGCCCGTTGATGTTGAAGCGCTTCTGGGAGTAGTCCCACCAGCGCGCGTGGAACAGTTTTTCCATCAGCCAGCTGGTGATATATTCCAGCGTGCCGCAGAGGACGAGGGCAAGCAGGAATGTCGACTCGACCTGCGTTGTCCACAGGGGCAGAAAGTACGCCATCAGCACAGCGCCCGTGCCGTAAATCGGGCACAGTGGGCCGAGCAGAAAGCCGCGGTTGATGAAGCGCCCGAACTGCACGAGCTTACAGGTGACCTCCATGCACCAGCCGAGGAAGGAGCAGGCGAAGAAGAAGAGGACATACATTTCAATTTCTATCCACAAGGCGGTGATTCCCCTTTCGATATGGGTTCATAAGTGAATCATAGCACAAGACGAGGGATTACGCAAGGGGGGAGACGAGGGGCTTTGCCCCTAACCCCCACCAGAGGCTTTGCCTCTGGACTCCACAAGGGACTTCGTCCCTTGACCCTTTTCGCGATTCAGTTGATCGCACGTTCATGCTTTGCCCGCGTGTTGATTTTTGGGGGAACCCAAGGGGCGCTGCCCCTTGACCCTGCAAGGGACTTCGTCCCTTGACCCTTTTTCGCGATTCAGTTGGTCACACGCTCATGCTATGCCCGCGTGTTTATCCACAGGATACCCACACTGTCCCCCGTATCCACAAGTTACGGCAAAGACCAGTAACAGGAGTGTGCACTGCGAAGGTTTCCAAAGGGCGAGCGCAAAGCCCTTTGGTCGCGTCCGCAGACGCGAAATCCCCGCATCGCGAAAAGAGGTTATGGGGGAAAATCGCAAATTCCCCTATCGTTCATTTTACCACGAAAATCCGCATTTGAAAAGCCCGAAAATTCCCCCAATTCCTTGCCAAGTACGTCATGGTGCATCAAAATAGGGCTGCAAAAGCGCATTTGGCACGCTTGCAGCCCCGCTGATTTTATTCCGCCACAATCGCAATGGCGCTGTAATTGTCCGCTTCCTCGTCGAAGCGCTGCGCATTGGATGCGGGAGAACGCGGTTTGGGCGGCGCTTGAGCGGAAGAAAGCGTGCGCATAACGGCAATCAGGGCGCGTCAGCATCTCCTTCCACATACCCCGTCGCCACGCCCTCATACGCATTCGTTGCCGGGTCGAAGGATTTGCGCGCCTGCACCGTCAGGCAAGTGCCCGTGAATCGCAGCAGCATATC
>OGDF01005553.1_pt1 | contig 13302 bp, 11 predicted proteins | sample 1570141 | NCBI WGS metagenome assembly OGDF01 (sample SAMEA4370581, study PRJEB24528) | human gut metagenome | reverse complement strand
ATGGTAAACCATTATTCTGTTTCCAAAAAACGCCGGCAGAAAGATGCTTTCACGCCAGGCGGCGTCATGGGAAAACGCCCGGACTACGCCACTGTCGTGTATTGTAATCTCATTCGTCGGACTTATAAACACACGCCATTGATCATCGGTGGACTGGAAGCCAGTCTTCGCCGTCTTGGACATTATGATTACTGGTCCAATAAAATCAAACGTTCCATTTTACTGGATTCCGGTGCCGACCTTCAATTGTACGGAATGGGAGAGCGCAGTATTGTTGCCATGGCAGAGGGATTAAAAAGTGGTATCAGTATAAAAGACCTGACTTATATTGACGGTACTGTATACAAAACGAAAGATCCGGACAGCGTTTACGATGGCATCATGCTGCCGTCCTTTGAAGAAATCTGTGCCAGTAAAGAGACCTATGCACGCAGTTTTTATACCCAGTACTGCAATACCGATCCGTTTACCGCAAAACGTCTGATCGAACCATATCCGAACAAATGCTATGTGGTGCAGAATCCACCCTCCAAGCCGCTGACTACCAGTGAGATGGACGCGGTCTATGCACTGCCTTATATGAGAACTTATCATCCGTCTTATGAAGAAGCGGGCGGTGTTCCGGCCATTGAGGAAGTAAAATTCAGTCTGGTCAGCAACCGTGGATGCTATGGTGGATGCAGCTTTTGTGCACTGACTTTCCATCAGGGAAGAATCATTCAGACACGAAGTCATGAATCCATTATTAATGAGGCAAAACAAATTGTCTGGGACCCGGATTTCAAAGGTTATATTCATGATGTAGGTGGTCCGACAGCAAACTTCAGGGGACCATCCTGTGACAAACAGCTCACCAGAGGCGTTTGCAAAAACCGTCAATGCCTGTTTCCAACTCCATGTCCGAACCTGAAAGTAGATCATTCGGATTATCTGAGTCTGTTACGGGAACTTCGCACGCTTCCAAATGTGAAAAAAGTATTCATCCGTTCCGGTATTCGATTTGACTACCTGATCTGTGATAAAGACAAAACTTTTTTCCGTGAATTGTGCGAGCATCATGTCAGTGGACAGTTAAAAGTTGCCCCGGAACATATTTCTGATTCGGTACTTTCCCTAATGGGAAAACCACCGGTAGCAGTTTATAACAAATTTAAAGACGAATATAAAAAAATCAATGAACGTATCGGTAAAAAGCAGTATCTGGTGCCCTATCTGATGTCTTCCCATCCGGGATCAACATTAAAAGAAGCAGTGGAACTGGCAGAATATCTCCGTGATCTTGGGTATATGCCGGAACAGGTACAGGATTTCTATCCGACACCGTCCACGATCTCAACCTGTATGTATTATACCGGTCTGGATCCACGAACTATGAAAAAAGTATACGTTACCAATAATCCGCATGAAAAAGCCATGCAGCGTGCACTGATACAGTATCGAAATCCTAAAAACTATGATCTGGTTTACGAAGCACTGCATCGGGCGCATCGTACTGATCTAATCGGATTTGGGCCGAAATGTCTGATCCGTCCGAAACCTAACGGACATCCGGGCAGTGACAGCGGATATCGTGGGCAGACGAATGGAAGATCCAACAACAGTAATCGTGGCAAAGGTTCTTACAAAGGACAGAACAATAATCCAAAAGACAATAGCGCAAAAGGCAATAACCGTTCTCAGACTGGAGCCAGACCGGAAAACGGAGCCTCCACAGCACGTCCGAAAAAGAAGAAATCCATCCGTAACGTGCATAAGAAAAAACAGAAATAAAAGTTTTCCTCTTGTACAAAAAACAGATACTTTTTCAAAAATATATTATTTACAGAAAGAAAAAACATCCTTTATGAAAGAATTTTCTATTTCATCCAAAGAAGCAGGACAGCGCATGGATAAATACCTGTTTAAAGTGTTAAATCAGGCTTCCAAAGGCTTTGTCTATAAAATGCTTCGCAAGAAAAATATTGTATTAAATGGCAAAAAAGCGACCGGTCAGGAAATTTTAAAAGCAGCGGATCAGATTAAAATCTATCTCTCTGATGAAACCTTTGATAAATTTGCTTCTGCACTGGCGGAAACATCGGAATCTGTATCCAGGGTTTCAAAAGCATCTGAAACGGGAAAAACTGCTGCAAAAACAACAACAGTGCACCATCCGAAGATTCAGATTGTCTATGAAGATGATGATATTCTGATTTTGAATAAACCGGCAGGCTTGTTATCACAGAAAGCAGAAAAGACCGATTATTCTGCCAATGAGCTTGTCATCGACTACCTGTTGAATAGCGGACAGTTGACCAGAGCAGAGCTTCGCACTTTTCATCCATCTATCTGCAACCGGTTAGATCGTAACACATCCGGGCTTCTGATTGCCGGAAAAACCATGCATGGTTTGCAGAAAATGGCAGAGGAACTGAAATCCAGAAGTATGCAAAAGTATTACCGTTGTCTGGTGGCAGGACAGATTGCAGAAGATGCACATTTAAACGGTTATCTGGTGAAAGACCATAAGACGAACAAAGTTTCCATTCAGACCAAAGAAACAAAAGATGCGTCCTATATTGAAACAGCATATCACCCGGTTCGGACATATGAGAACGCAACGCTGCTTGAAGTTCATTTGATCACCGGTCGTTCTCATCAGATCCGTGCACATCTGGCAAGCATCGGACATCCGATCCTTGGAGATAGCAAATACGGGGATCCGGTAAAAAATAAGAAGCTTCGGGAAGTCTGTGGTATCCGTTCCCAGCTTCTGCATGCGTACCGCATGGAATTCCCGGACGGAACAGTCGTTACCGCACCGGAACCAAAAACTTTTCAAAAAGCAGAGCAGTGGGCGCTGCATACCGATTCTGCGGAAAACAACAGAAAAAAGAGGTAAGTAACAAATGCATTTATATCTTATGAGACATGGAGAAACCTTCTGGAACAAAAAAGGACTGATTCAGGGTTCCTCCGACATTGAACTGACACCTTATGGAGAAGAACTGGCAAGGGATACCCGGGATGGCTTTGAAAAAGATCAGATTCATTTTCAGCGCATTTACAGCAGTCCTTACAAACGGGCAGTCCGCACGGCAGAAATCATTGCGGAAAAACAGGAAGCATCCGTTCGGGTGGATATGCGTGTACGGGAAATGTGTTTTGGAAAATACGAGGGCGCGAAAATCAAAGAAGTTCAAAAAGTAGATGAGAATATCACAAACTGTTTCCATCATCCGTCTCTGTATGTGGCAGATGAGACCGCAGATTCTTTTCAGGAACTCTACGACCGGATTGCCGCATTTTTAAAAGATGAGATACTTCCGATGGAACAGGATCCTTCCATTGAAAATATTCTGGTTGTCTGCCATGGTGCTGTCATCCGGGCATTTTTAACTTATATTCGCAAAATGCCGTTAGATGACTTCTGGACGATTCACCAGCCAAACTGCTGTGTCAACCGGATCCGACTGGAAAACGGAATCTTTACCATTGAAAAAGAAAATATCTTATATTATGACGACCCGGAACTGCTGCATCGGGGTGTACTGTAATGCCGACATGGAACTCCCGCGGACTGCGCGGCTCCACACTGGAGGAATTTATCAACCGGACAAATGAACGGTACCGTGAAAATCATCTGGCACTGATCCAGAAAGTGCCAACTCCGATCACACCGATTAAAATCGATCAGCAGAGCCGTCATATTACACTGGCTTATTTTGAGCAGAAAAGTACCGTAGATTATATCGGCGCAGTACAGGGGATTCCCGTCTGCTTTGATGCAAAGGAATGTCAGACAGATACGTTTCCATTGCAGAACATTCATCAGCATCAGGTGGATTTTATGCGGGAGTTTGAGCAGCAGGGGGGAATTGCTTTTTTCCTGATTTTTTATTCTCATCAGGATCAGTTCTATTACCTGACCTTCCGTCAGCTGGAACAGTTCTGGACCAGAATGGAAGAAGGCGGAAGAAAGAGTTTTCGCCTGGATGAGCTGGAGGAATGTTTCTTTTTTACCGGTCATAACGGACTGCTGGTTCCCTATCTGGATGCATTGCAGACAGATTTGAATCTCAGGGATTGACATTTTAAAAGTAATTTCATATAATGATTAAAGATTTTTGTGTGTTAGCATGGTAGCACGGTAAAGTGTTGCTAAAAAATACGTGAAAAAGTTGAAAATGGAACGTAAAGGGGAACTGAACAGTGATGAATCAATTATTACATACGCCGGAAGGTGTCAGAGACATTTACAATGATGAATGTGAACGCAAAATCATTCTGGAGGAACGGCTGCTTACCGTATTAAAATCTTACGGCTATCATCCGATTCAGACACCGACCTTTGAATTTTTTGATATTTTTGGAAAAGAAATCGGAACAACACCCTCCAAAGATTTATACAAATTTTTCGACCGTGAAGGAAATACATTGGTGCTCCGTCCGGATATCACACCGTCCATTGCAAGATGCGCATCTAAATATTATATGGAGCAGGCAATTCCAATCCGGTTGTGCTACACTGGCAATACATTTCGCAATAATTCCAGCTATCAGGGACGTTTGAAAGAGAATACCCAGTCCGGTGCCGAGCTGATCGGTGACGGAAGTGTGGAGGCCGATGCAGAAATGCTTGCGCTTTCCGCACAGCTTTTAAAAACGGCAGGACTGAAAGAATTCCAGCTGAGTGTCGGACATGCTGATTTTCTGAGAGGCTTATTTGAAGCTGCAAATCTGGAAGAAGATGTGATGGAAGAAATTCGAAATCTGTTATTAAACCGCAATCTGTACGGAGTACAGGAAGTGATAGAGCAGCACGTAGCAGACGAGAATTTAAAACAGTTATTTGGTCTGTTGACAGATGTAATGCTGGATAAAGAGAAAATCACTGCTGCCAAAATCTGGGCTGCGGATTATCCGCGAGTATTCCACGCTCTGACACGTCTGGAGGAGCTGGATGAGCTTCTGGAAGTATACAAAATCCGCAAATATGTTTCTTATGAGCTGGCAATGATTTCCGGATTCAATTATTATACTGGAATCATTTTTGCCGGATATACTTTTGGAAGCGGTGAAGCCATTGTAAACGGTGGTCGCTATGACAATCTGTTACAGTCCTTTGGCAAATCTGCACCATCCATCGGTTTTGCAGTTGTAATCAATCAGCTGATGGCAGCGCTGCAGCGTCAGAATGTACGGATTCCGTTTGAGAATGTAACCAAATGGTTTATTTACAGCGAACAGTACCGTCAGGATGCTATCAAAGATGCTCAGGTGCTCAGAAGCCGTGGCGAGCAGGTAGAACTGATGCCGCTGACCGAGCAGAATACCAGAGAAGTATATGAGACATACGCAGAGCAGAATCACATTCAGGATATTATTTTTTACATGTAGGAGGATCGAAACATGAGATATTTAACATTTGCATTAGGAAAGGGACGTCTGGCAAATAAGACCCTCGAAATGTTTGAAAAAATCGGTATCACCTGCGAAGAAATGAAAGATAAAGATACCAGAAAGCTGATTTTTGTAAACGAAGAATTAAAACTGCGCTTCTTTCTCTCCAAAGGGCCGGATGTACCGACTTATGTAGAGTACGGTGCAGCAGATATCGGTATCGTCGGCAGAGATACCATCATAGAAGAAGCACGCAATATTTATGAAGTACTGGATCTTGGTTTTGGGAAATGCAGAATGTGTGTCTGCGGACCGGAATCTGCAAGAGATCTGCTGCAGCATCATGAGCAGATCCGTGTGGCAACCAAATATCCGAAGATTGCAAAAGATTACTTTTATAATAAAAAGCATCAGACCGTAGAGATCATTAAATTAAACGGTTCCATCGAACTGGCTCCGATCGTCGGACTGACTGATGTGATCGTGGATATCGTTGAGACAGGATCTACCTTGCGTGAAAACGGACTGACCGTTCTGGAAGAAGTCTGCCCGTTATCTGCCCGTATGGTAGTCAACCCGGTAAGTATGAAAATGGAGCAGGAACGAATCGGCAAACTGATCTCCAATCTGCGAGAAGTAATGAACAAAGGAGAAAACTAAGATGCGTACGTTAAAACTTACAAAAGAAACCATTCAGAATATATTGACAGATCTGTTAAAAAGAAGCCCAAACAACTATACTCAGTATGAGAGCAGCGTCAATGAGATCATTGCAAACGTCCGTGCAAACGGCGATGCAGCGATTTTTGACTATACAAAGAAATTTGACAGTGCAACCGTAACCGCAGAAAATGTTGAAGTTACAGAGACTGAGATTGCAGAGGCTTATGAGCAGGTAGATCCGAAATTATTAGAGGTTATTCGCAAAGCCAAAGAAAACATTCGCGTATATCACGAAAAACAGAAACAGTACAGCTGGTTTGACAGCTCTATTCCGGGAACTATTCTTGGTCAGAAAGTAACTCCGATTGCAAAAGCAGGTGTATATGTTCCGGGTGGAAAAGCCGTATATCCTTCTTCCGTACTGATGAACATTATGCCGGCAAAAGTAGCCGGTGTAGAAGAAATCATTATGACAACCCCATGTAATAAAGAGGGTAAAGTCAATCCATCCACATTAGTTGCCGCAAAAGAGGCTGGTGCAGACCGAGTATTTAAAGTGGGTGGCGCACAGGCCATCGCAGCACTGGCTTTTGGAACTGAGAGCATTCCGAAAGTAGATAAGATTGTAGGACCGGGTAACATTTACGTTGCTCTGGCAAAAAAAGCAGTATTTGGACATGTCAGCATTGACTCTATCGCAGGTCCAAGTGAGATTCTTGTACTGGCAGACGAAACCGCAAATCCACGTTTTGTAGCAGCAGATTTGTTATCTCAGGCAGAGCATGACGAGCTGGCTTCCGCAATCCTGATCACAACAAGTGAAAAACTGGCACAAGAAGTATCCAGAGAAATAGATGGTTTCTGTGAAGTTCTTTCCAGAAAAGCAATCATCGAGAAATCACTGGAAAACTATGGTTATATCCTGATCGCACCGGATCTGGATACTGCGATTGATACTGCAAACGAGATTGCTTCCGAGCATATGGAAATCGTAACTGCAAATCCATTTGAAGTTATGACAAAGATCAAAAATGCAGGTGCCATTTTCCTTGGAGAATACAGCAGTGAGCCACTGGGCGACTATTTTGCCGGACCAAACCATGTACTTCCTACAAATGGAACTGCAAAATTCTTTTCTCCGCTGAGCGTAGATGACTTTATTAAGAAATCAAGCATTATCTCTTATTCAAAAGATGCGCTGCATGCGGTATACAAAGACATTGCACAGTTTGCGGACTGCGAGCAGTTGACTGCACATGCAAATTCTATCCGCGTCAGATTTGAAGACGAAGACAAATAATTCGGAGGACGAAAAAATGGCAGAAAAACGAATCTCACAGGTTCAGCGAAAAACAAATGAAACAGACATTATTATATCCCTGAATCTGGACGGAAGCGGCAAACAGAATATTTCCACCGGTATTGGATTTTTTGACCATATGTTATCCGGTTTTACCAGACATGGATTTTTTGATCTGAACCTTGATGTGAAAGGGGATCTGGAAGTAGACTGTCACCATACCATTGAAGATACTGGTATCGTCCTTGGCAATGCCATCCGTGAAGCTCTGGGCGATAAAAAAGGCATCAAACGGTTTGGCAGTATGATCCTGCCGATGGATGAGACACTGGTGTTATGTGCCATTGACCTGTCCGGACGACCCTATTTTGCATTTGATGCAGAATTTACCACCAACCGCGTAGGTGATATGGATACGGAAATGGTACGGGAATTTTTCTATGCAATTTCCTACTCCGCCGGAATGAACCTGCATATGAAAGTTTTGTCCGGAACGAATAATCATCATATCATAGAAGCACTGTTTAAAGCGTTCGGGAAAGCACTGGACGACGCTTCCTCCTATGATCCGCGTGTAACGGATATTTTATCGACGAAAGGCAGTTTATAACGATGAGCAAAAAGAATTTAATCGCAACCATATATTTAAAAAACGGAAAACTGGTTAACGGTTTCAAAGACTATACTGAACAGGATGATCTGATGGAGCAGATCCGCCTGTACAATGACAATGGCATTGACAAAATCTATCTCTTTGATCTGTCCGACAATGATGCGGAACATGAGCTGAATCTTCATACGATGAAGGAAATCAACCGTGTATCTGAGATTCCTGTTTACGCCGGCGGCAATATTAACCGTCTGGAGGATATCAAAAAAATATTATATGCCGGATGCAAGAAAGCTATTTTAAATCCGGTAAAAGATGTGACTGCACAGGTATCAAAAGAAGGTGCGTTACGTTTTGGCAAAGACAAACTGGCATTATCCATCCACAACGTAGATCTGTTTTTTAAACAGAAAGAAGATGTGGAAAACAACACCAGTGAGCTGATCGTGTTGGATCCGGCACTGATGGGAACTCTTGGAAACGTGACAGATATGCCATATTCCATGCTTCTGACAGAAACGGATAACGAGAGTGTCTGCAAAGCATTACAGTCAGATGATACAATTACTGGTGTTTCTTCCAGAACCATCAGTGCTTATGACGCAGATGTAATGGGACTGAAAGCATATCTGGCAGAACAGGGCATTGCAACCGGTCATCTGGAATCTTCCTGTGACTGGTCTGAGTTTAAGTTAAATTCCGATGGCATGATCCCTGTCATTGTACAGGATTACAAGACCAATGATGTGCTGATGCTTGCCTACATGAACGAAGATGCTTTCCAGACCACATTGTCCCTGGGCAAAATGACTTATTACAGTAGAAGCCGAAACGAACTCTGGACAAAGGGCATGACATCCGGACATTATCAGTATGTGAAATCCTTATCCATCGATTGTGATAAAGATACCCTTCTGGCAAAAGTATCCCAGATCGGTGCTGCCTGCCATACCGGCAACCGCAGCTGTTTCTATACAGATCTGGTAAAAGAAGAATATACAGAGAAAAATCCGCTGGAAGTATTTGAAAATGAATACAACGTTATTCTGGACCGCAAACTGCATCCAAAGGAAGGCTCTTATACGAATTACCTCTTTGACAAAGGAATTGATAAAATCTTAAAGAAAGTCGGTGAGGAGGCAACTGAGATCATCATTGCTGCCAAAAATCCGGATCCGGAAGAAATCAAATACGAGATTGCTGATTTCCTGTATCATATGATGGTTATGATGGTCGATAAGGGCATTACATGGGAAGAAGTTTTAGAGGAACTTTCCCAGCGTTAAACCCCTGTTTGGATAATTTTTAGCAATTCCGGGAAAATATGTCAACTTACATTGATCAGAATCACGCACCATACCTTACGTGCGTTTGACTTTAAAACTTTTGGCATATAAAAAAAGACAACCGCATATATAAAAAACAAAAGGCTATGATTACAAAAACGTAATGATATGCCTTTTTTGTTTGATAAAAACTTATCAAAAAGTCGTTATGTTTGAAAAAACAACAAACAGGAGGTTAGAGTATGCAGATGGAACAATATGAAAATTATGTAGAATCCATAAGAAACAGCTTTTCTTCACCTGGGAAAAAAACGTATCCGGAAGAACAGGAAAAACGTCCCAGAAGTTTTTTGGGACTTCGGTTTGTACTGGCACTTTTTTTATTTTTAGGGTTCCTTGGCATTCGACAGACGGATTTTTCATGGCATTCCTGGAATGCGGAAAAGATCACACACCAGATCCAGAGTTCCATTAAATTTCCAGAACTTCTGGATGTATTAAACCGGCTGTAACCGGTAAAAGATTGACAATATATCATAGAAATTGCGAAATGTTAAAGAATCATGTACCGCGTCTCATGTGCGTTCGACATTGAAGTAATGCCGGAAATTTTATACTTTCTTTCTTGCTTCTCCTTTAAGATAAAACTATAATAGAATTAACATTTTTAATAAATTACACAGGAGAAGGATTATGTCATATATCGAATTTGATCATATTACAAAAGAATATAATTCCGGTGGAACTTCTATTTTCGCATTAAAGGATGCTTCTTTTTCCGTGGAAAAAGGAGAGCTGGCGGTAATCCTTGGCGCTTCCGGGGCCGGTAAGACGACTGCACTGAATATCCTTGGCGGAATGGATACTGCTACATCCGGGAAAGTGCTGGTAGATGGCGCAGATGTCACCGCTTTTGGCAAACGCCAGCTTACCCAATATCGGCGCACGGACATCGGGTTTGTCTTTCAGTTTTACAATCTGGTACCAAATCTGACAGCATTGGAAAACGTTGAACTGGCTTCCCAGATCTGTGAAGATTCTTTGGATGCCGCACGGACACTGGAAAAAGTAGGACTTGGCATGCGTATGAAAAACTTCCCGGCACAGTTATCCGGCGGCGAACAGCAGCGTGTCTCCATTGCACGTGCATTAGCAAAGAATCCGAAACTTCTGCTGTGTGATGAACCGACAGGCGCATTAGATTATAACACCGGAAAGCAGATTCTTCAGCTTTTACAGGATACCTGCAGAAAGGAAAAAATTACCGTTCTGATCATCACTCACAATTCCGCACTGGCTCCCATGGCTGACCGCCTGATCCAATTTAAAAGCGGAACGGTCATCAGTGAAAGCCATAACGAACATCCGGTTCCGATTTCAGAAATAGAATGGTAGAGTAGGACAATGAAAGCATACTGGAAAGATATTTTTCGAACAATTAAACTTGAAAAAAAGAGATTTTTCTCCATTCTGCTGATCACGTTTCTTGGTGTAACCATGTTTGCGGGATTATCGGCCGGATGCCGGGATCTTCGTGCTTCAGCAGATCAATTTTATGATGAGCAGAAATTATATGACATCAAAATACAGTCCACCCTTGGTCTGACCAGCGAAGATGTAGAAGCACTTTCTAAAGTGAAAGGTGTCGCAGAAGCGCATGGAACTTACAGTGAAACAGTTTTAGTGCAGGCAGATGATCTGCAACAGAAAGCAGATGTAAAATTACTGGATGAAAACGGATTAAGCCAACCACGTCTGCTGGATGGTACGATGCCCTCTAAAGCGTCAGAAATCGCAGTATCCCAAAATTATTGTACAGATACTGGCAAGTCCATAGGCGATACCGTTACCCTTTCCCCACAGAGCAGTGAAGATGCCGATACAACATCTGCTTTAAAACAGAAAACTTATACCATTACAGCGATCATGCTGGACGCAACGGACCTGATTGCGGATAAAGGCGCAGCGTCCTTCCGTTCCGCTCAATCATCCAAATATTTCTTTTATGTTACTGACAAGGCACTTGATAGTAATGTTTATTCTGCTGTGGAGCTTCGTGTCGTGGGGGCAGAAGTGCTATCCTGCTTTTCAGAAGAATACACAGATCTGGTTTCGGACGTAAAAAAACGCATTGAAAAAGAAATCAAATCCGACCGGAAACAGGCACGCCATGATTCCATTATTGCAGATGCCGTCAGCGAACTGCAGGATGCAAAAGATGAAGCCGCAGAAAAATTTGCGGATGCCGACGCACAGATTGCAGATGCTAAGACAGAGCTGGCAGATGGCAGAGTTGAATTGCGTTCCGGCTGGCAGCAATTACAGGACGGCATGAACCAGTTACAGCAGCAGAAAACGTTAGCTGCACAGAAGTTTAAAGATGGATATGCCGAACTGGAGAGCGGCTGGCAACAGCTTCAATCTGGGAAAAAGCAACTCAATGCTGCAAAAGAAGAATTAAGCGGACATACAAATCAGCTTACACAGGCTTCCGCGACTTTACAGCAGAAAAAACAGGAAACCTTACAACAATTGTCGGATGCGGAAACACAGCTTACAAATGGCAAAGCACAGGCAGAAGCCGGAAAAGAACAGATTCAGACACAGATTTCGTCCATCCAGTCACAACTTGGAGAAGCATGGCCACAGGCTGCATGGGAAACTTATGAAACCAGTGTAACTTCCGGTAATCCGGATGCAGATGCAAGAACTCAGGTAACAGAACAGTTACAGGCATCTGTAGATGCAATCTGCACACAATTAAACGGACAGTTAGAGCTTCTGGATCCATCTGCCGAAGATTATGAAATACAAAAAGCAGCGCTGGAAGCACAGATTGCTCAGATGCAGCAGATTCCCTCCGGAATACATCAGTTATTGCCACAGTACGAGACCGTTTCCGCAACACTTGCAGAATTGGACACACAAACAGACTCTCTAAAAGAGAAAAAGCAGGAAACTCTGGCTCAATTTTCTACTGCTGAAGCACAGTTGCAGGCACAAAGCCAGCAGTTAGATGCAGCAAAACAGCAGTTACAGCAGCAGGAAACGACTTTACAAACTTCCGAATCAACACTCTCTGCCGGTCTGAAAGAACTACAAACGCAGGAGCGGAATGCAAATTCACAATTTGCCAGTGCCGATCAGAAGTTGCAGAAAAACAAAGATAAACTGACACAGGCAGAGCAGAAATTAAACGACGGTGAAAAAGAACTGGAGGACCAGATCCGGAAACTGGAAGAAGAACGTACCAAAGCGGATGATAAATTTGCAGAAGCACAGGCAGATATTGATGCGATCGGCCGGACAAAATGGTATGTACAGGACCGCAGTTCTGTGGGCAGTTACACAACTATCCAGAGCGATGCAGCTTCCATTGAAACCATCGGAAATGTATTCCCAATCCTGTTTTTGTCCGTAGCGATCCTGATCAGTCTGACAACCATCACACGTCTGGTAGAAGAAGAACGCGGACAGATTGGTATTTACAAAGCACTTGGTTTTGCAGATCGAAAAGTATATGGGAAATACCTGATCTACACCTTATCTGCATGTATTTGCGGTGGATTGTTAGGAGATATCGGAGGATTTATCCTGTTGCCGAAATTCTTATTTATGATATTTCCTCCACCGACAGGGAACATGAAGCCAATATCAGTACCATAATTAACATTGCAGACAATGTTGACATTCCAATGCTTGTAGGCGGAAATGTAAAAAGATTAGAAGATGTAAAGAAATATATATATACAGGAGCTAAAAAAGCAATATTATCATTAAAAAATAATCAGGAGCTTATTAAAGAGGCCTCTGAGCGCTTTGGCAGTGAAAATATATCAATTTTGCTAGATACTGATATTGAAAAATTATCATACAACAAAGGACTTTATTCTTTAGTGATTTCAGACAAAGTAATAGCTACAGATGACGAAGTATTACTTACTAATTGTAATGATGTATATAATCTTACACCTGATAATTCACTCTATGGTGTTTCTTCAGATATCTTTAATGAAAACTTTGACTTTATGGAATTAAAGCACAAGCTAAAGGAGAGTGGA
>OGDF01005550.1_pt1 | contig 13305 bp, 8 predicted proteins | sample 1570141 | NCBI WGS metagenome assembly OGDF01 (sample SAMEA4370581, study PRJEB24528) | human gut metagenome | reverse complement strand
GTGTCAGCCAGGGTGTCCTTTATCCGATTCAGACCGGCGGCGTATATAACTCTGGTACCGCATGGAATGGTCTTAGTACCGTAACAGAGAGCCCGTCCGGAGCAGAACCTACTGCAATTTATGCAGACAACATTAAGTATCTGAACCTTATGTCCGCAGAGGAATTTGGCGGTACGATCGAAGCTTATATGGCACCGGATGAATTTGCAGAGTGCGATGGCTCCAAAGAAATCGCTCCTGGAGTGTTCGCTGGTCAGCAGAACCGTAAGATGTTCGGCTTATCTTACAAGACACTCCTCGGCAACGATGTTGATTCCAACGATTACGGTTATAAGCTTCATCTTGTGTATGGTTGCTTAGCTTCTCCTTCCGAGAAAGGTTACTCCACTGTAAATGACAGTCCGGAAGCTATTACCTTATCTTGGGAGTTCAGCACCACACCGGTTGAGATCGCAACCTTAATTGATGGAAAGAAGCTGAAGCCTACTTCCATCCTTACCTTCGATTCTACCAAGGTCGATGCAAAGAAGCTGGCTGCTCTCGAAGAGATCCTGTACGGTAAAGATCCTTCTTCTGATGAAGCTGATGACGGAGTTGAACCGAGACTTCCGCTTCCGGATGAAGTTATCAAGATTATGACCGCAGAAGGCTAATCAGAAATAACACACAAACCACAGATGGAGTCGTATTCAGGAAAGCTGGCGGCTCCTTTTTATTTGAAAGGAGAACAAAATTATGTATGCAGTAACAAAGACTTATAAAGATTTCAACGGTGTTGAGCGCACCGAAACAAAGCTTTTTAACCTTACCGAAACAGAGGTTATGGAGATGGAACTCGGCACAGCTGGTGGAGTTGCTGAGATGCTTCAGCGCATCGTGGATGCAAAAGATCAGCCGTCTATTATTAAGTTCTTTAAGGAATTCATCTTAAAGGCATATGGAGTGAAGAGTGCCGATGGCGAATATTTCGAGAAGTCTGAAGAGATTTCCAGAAAATTTGCCTGCACTCAGTTCTACAATCTTCTGTTTATGGAACTGGCTACAGATGATGACAAAGCGGCTGAATTCGTAAATCACGTAATTCCGAAAGTCGTAGATATTAAGAGAAATTCAGAAAATCCGGCGATTGCGCCTGTAGCTGCTTCTGTGAATTAGAGAGGTGAGATCGAATGCTTGAACTTACGATACCAAAAACTGATCTGTGGGATGAGCGGAATCAGCGATTTATCCCTGTAAAGGAACAGAAGTTGCGTTTGGAGCATTCGCTCGTTTCACTTTCAAAATGGGAAAGTAAATGGTGCAAAGTCTTCTTATCTAAAGAGCAAAAGACCTATGAAGAAACCATTGACTATATACGCTGTATGACCCTCACACAGAATGTTGATCCGCTGGTCTATCAATGTATTACCAATTCTCACATTGATGCGGTAAACACCTATATTGAAGCACCAATGACGGCTTCGACTGTTAAAGAAGAAAAAGGTGGTCCAATAAATAGGCAGCAGATAACCAGTGAACTTATTTATTACTGGATGACTGCGTATCACATTCCATTTGAGTGTCAGAATGCTTATCCGGATTTGCAATGCGGAAAACAAGCCCCCGAAGAAGCGGAGCAAACGAGATTTATACAGACATCATGCGGAAGTAAATGCCGCAAACAAAAAGAAATTTAATTCGAAAGGATAGTGATAAAAATGGCGAAATCAAGACAGGCCGTCGTTAATCTTGTCAAATCCTGGGATGGAAAGAAAGAATCGAACGGCTCACACAAAAGCATTATCGATTTATATAACGACTTCTTTGAGGAAATCTGTGCTGGCAAATTTCCTCGTGGTATTCGTATGCGTTATGACTGGGCTTGGTGTGCGTGCACCTGGTCTGCGTTAGCGGCAGCTCTTCGATATGAGAGCATTATGCCTATGGAAATTTCCTGCTATTACCTCATTGAGGCAGCAAAGAAAATGGGGTGTTGGAAGGAGAACGATGCTTATGTACCTAGTCCTGGCGATGCAATTTTGTACGATTGGCAGGATAACGGAATCGGCGACAACACAGGCAATCCGGATCATGTCGGTACAGTAATCGAGGTGCATAAGGAATCCGGTTACATGGTTGTTGAAGAGGGCAACTACAGTAATGCCGTTAAGAAGAGAACTCTGTCTATTAACGGAAAATTTATCCGCGGCTTCATCACGCCAAAGTACGATGACAATACAGTTTCCGCTCCTGGATTAAGCAAGGGAAAAGATACTAAAACCATCGCTCATGAGGTGATCGTTGGGTTGTGGGGAAGCGGTGAGAATCGTAAGAAGCTGCTTACTGAGTATGGATACAACTACTCGGAAGTTCAGAACATGGTAAATCAGATTCTGAATGGATCAGCGGTAACGCCGTCCAACACCAAACAGGATCAGAACCGGTCAGTTTCAAAGAAAGTGGTGGCTACCTGTTCTGCCAAGCAGTTTAACAAGGCCTATGCTGGTGAATACAAAACAACAGCGGTTCTTTATTGTCGTAATGATGCCGGAACAAATAAGAAAGCTCTTTGTAAAATCCCGGCTGGCACTAAGGTTAAATGCTATGGCTACTACACAATGGCAAACGGAGTTAAGTGGCTGTATATCCAGTTTGTACTTGATGGGGTTCAGTATACAGGCTTTTCATCCAGTGCTTACTTAGCAAAGTAGGAGATTCATATGATCACGTTCAGACAAAAGGGTGATTTTTCTAAGCTGACTCGGTTCTTAGAGAGAGCAAAGGAATCGGTTCGTCTCGGTGACCTCGATAAGTATGGTCGAGAGGGTGTAGCCGCCCTTGCGTCTGCAACGCCAGTTGATACAGGACGGACGGCGAATTCGTGGCACTACAAGATTGAACAGAAGCAAGGTTCCGTATCGATCAGCTTTTACAACACAAATATTCAAAATGGAGTTCCTATTGCAGTTATTTTGCAGTATGGACACGCAACAAGAAACGGCGGCTGGGTACAGGGGCGAGATTATATCAATCCTGCTATCCAGCCTATTTTTGACAAAATTGCAGATGCGGCATGGAAGGAGGTTACTAAGCTATGAGTACAACCGTTGACGAACGTGTCGTCGAAATGCGGTTCGATAACAAGCAGTTTGAACAAAATATTCAGACCAGTTTATCGAGCATCGACAAGTTAAAGAGAAGCCTTAATCTCGAAGGCGCAGCAAAAGGCTTAGAAACCGTAAACGATGCCGCACAGAAATGTAATATGTCACCGCTCACAAATGCTGTCGAGACTGTACGAGTGCGATTTTCCGCATTAGAAGTGATGGCAATTACGGCTTTGCAGAACATTACCAACTCTGCACTTGCCGCCGGAAAAAATCTTGTTTCTGCGTTCACGGTAGATCCGATTAAATCCGGCTTCGAGGAGTATGAGACCCAGATCAATGCCGTTCAGACAATCCTTGCAAATACCTCTTCAAAAGGAACTACTCTCGACCAGGTAAATAATGCGTTAGATGAATTAAATCATTACGCAGATATGACCATTTACAATTTTACGGAAATGACCCGCAACATTGGTACGTTCACAGCGGCTGGCGTGGATCTGGACACATCTGTAGCAGCTATCAAGGGTATTGCGAACCTTGCAGCCGTATCAGGTTCCAACTCTCAGCAGGCAAGTACGGCTATGTATCAGTTTTCACAGGCATTAGCGTCAGGAACAGTAAAATTGCAGGACTGGAACTCAGTAGTAAATGCCGGTATGGGCGGTCAGGTATTTCAGGATGCGCTGAAGGAAACGGCTAAAGTTCATGGAATCGCCATTGATGAGATGATCAAAGATGAGGGCTCATTCAGAGAGACCCTTAGTAAAGGATGGCTTACCTCTGACATCTTGACCGAAACCTTGGCAAAATTTACAGGTGATCTCAACGAAGATCAGCTTCGAACCATGGGGTACACTGACGATCAGATCAAATCCATCATGGAGATGGGCAAGACAGCGAATGATGCGGCGACAAAAGTAAAAACTTTTACTCAGCTGTTTGACACATTGAAAGAGGCAGCTCAGTCTGGATGGACACAAAGTTGGGAAATTATCGTTGGCAACTTCGAAGAGGCGAAAGAATTACTTACCGAAGTGAGCGATACGTTCAGTGCTGTAATCAATGCTTCTGCCGATGCTAGAAACAAAATGCTTCAGGATTGGAAAGACCTTGGTGGTCGAACAATGATGATTGAAGCGGTAAAGAATGTATTTGAAGGACTGGTTAGTGTTGTTAAGCCGGTTCGGGAGGCTTTCAGCGAAATCTTCCCTCCAATGACTGGAAAACAGTTAGCTGAAATCACAGAGCGTATCCGTGATCTGACAGCAAAATTCAAAATGGGGGAAGAAAGTTCAAAGAATCTAAAGAATACGTTCAAGGGCGTTTTTGCAGTGCTCGATATCGTCGGTCAAGCTTTCAAAGCTGTTGTCGGTGGTGTTGGTGAACTGATCGGTCTTTTCTTACCAGCTGGAAACGGAGTATTATCACTTACTGGACGCTTTGGCGAATACCTTGTTAAGCTTGATGAAACTGTAAAGAAGACCGACGTCTTTGGTAAAGCAGTTTCAACTGTTGTTGATATTGTAAAGACAGTTATTACGTTTGTTAAAACTGCCGGAGAAAAAGTAAAAGAATTTGGAAAAGCTGCCGGGGAGAAGTTCGATTTTCCTGGATTTGAATTATTCCACTCATTCCTTGAACGAGTACATGATCGCATGACTCAGATCGGTGATGGTGCTGGAAAAATGAAGAGCGGAGTCATTGTTGCTTTTGAGATGATGGGAGAGGCACTGGAAAAATGTAAATTTCTCAAAGTCATGGAAGCATTGTGGACAGCTGTAAAGGTAATTGCTGGCGGTATTGCCGATGCAGTCGGGACTATGATGGGAACACTTGCCGAGAAACTCGGAAATGCGGATTTCAGCGGAGTTCTTGATATTCTTAACGGCATTGCTGTCGGTGGAATCGCAATATCATTTTCCAAATTCTTAAAGAGTGTAACAGAACCGCTTGAGGGGTTGAATGGGGTTCTCGAAGGAGTAACTGGAATTCTTGACGGTGTTAGAGGCTGTTTTGAGGCATATCAGACAAATCTTAAAGCCGGAACGTTGCTTAAAATTGGAGCGGCAATCGCTTTGCTTGCAGGTTCTATCGTTGCGATTTCTCTGATCGATAGCGATAAACTGTCAGCTTCTCTTGGAGCTATCACTGTGCTCTTTGCTAATCTGCTCGGAGCGATGGCGATTTTCAATAAAATCAGCAGTGATACCGGAAAAGTATCTAAAGCATGTACAGCGATGATTGCCATGTCAGTTGCAGTATCTATTCTGGCAGGAGCTTTGAAGAAAGTTTCGGACCTTGATTGGTGGGAGCTTGCAAGAGGCTTGATTGGAATCGCTGGTCTTACGACTATTGTTGTTGCATCATCTAAAGCCATGGCAAGCGGTCAGAAGCAGGTTATGAAAGGCGCTACCAGCTTAATTATATTTGGAGCGGCTATCAAAATTCTGGCTTCAGCATGTAATGACTTATCAAAATTACAGTGGGATGAACTCGGACGAGGTCTGACTGGCGTAGGAGTTCTATTTGGTGAGATTGCCGTATTCCTTAGAGTTGCAAAATTCAACGGAAAAATGATTAGCACCGCGACTGGAATTGTTATTCTGGCGGCGGCAATGAAAGTTCTGGCATCTGCTTGTAAAGACTTTGGTCAGATGGAGTGGAGCGAGATTGGAAAAGGATTAGCTGGAATTGGTGGATTACTTGCTGAACTTGCAGTCTTCACAAATTTGGCCGGAAATGCAAAACACGTAATGTCTACTGGCGTAGCTTTAACTGCTATTGGCGCTGCAATGAAAATCTTTGCTTCCGCTGTAAAAGATTTTGCTCAATTACAGTGGGATGAACTCGGCAGAGGTTTAACTGCTATGGGCGGCGCACTTGCAGAGGTAGCTATCGCTGTTAATCTGATGCCGAAAAATATGATTGGCATTGGAACGGGTCTTGTTATCGTCGGCGGAGCACTTGAAATTATTGCAAACTGTATGAGTAAATTCGGAGGTATGCAGTGGGAAGAAATCGGTAGAGGTCTTACTGTCATGGGTGGGGCTTTAGCTGAGCTGGCCATCAGTCTCAACTTTATGAAGGGTACACTTGGCGGATCGGCGGCATTATTGGTTGCATCCGCAGCCCTAGCTGTTCTTGCACCGGTGCTCAGTATATTGGGAGCATTATCGTGGGAAGCGATTGCGAAAGGACTTATTTCTATTGCAGGAGCATTCACGATTATCGGCGTAGCAGGCGCAGTTCTTACACCGTTGGTTCCGACCATTCTGGCGTTATCAGGAGCATTTGCGTTGATTGGCGTTGGGGTTCTTACAATCGGAGCTGGTTTACTTGCGGCCGGTACGGGACTTTCAGCACTCGCTATCGGATTCACAGCGCTGGCAACTGCCGGTGCCGCTGGAGCAACAGCAATCGTAGCAGCACTGACTGTTATCGTTACTGGTATCGCTAGCTTAATTCCGGCGGTCCTTACAAAAGTTGGAGAAGGGCTTATAGCAATCTGCAAAGTTATTGCTGCTGGAGCTCCGGCTATTGGCGAAGCCGTAAAATCAGTAATCTTAACTCTGATTGATGTTTTCGTATCCTGTGTACCACAACTGGCAGACGGAGCTTTGCGATTAGTGGTCGGTGTATTAGAAGCACTTGTTACTTACACGCCTCAAATCGTAGATCTAGCTTTCAAGTTTCTTATTGGAATTTTAGAGGGTATTGCTAGTAATCTGCCATCATTGATTAAAGCTGGAATCGATGTTCTTATGGCATTCTTTGCTGGTATTGTCGATGCGTTAAGCGGAATCGATACTGGGGCTTTACTGAAAGGAATTGCTGGAATCGGTCTGTTATCGGCTATTATGCTTGCTCTTAGTGCAACAGCGGCGCTTGTTCCTGGTGCCATGGTTGGAATTCTTGGAATGGGAGCAGTTGTCGCTGAAATGGCATTGGTGCTTGCAGCTGTCGGGCTCTTGTCGAAACTTCCGGGACTTTCTTGGCTTATTGGAGAAGGTGGAAAGCTTTTACAGGGTATCGGAACAGCAATCGGTCAGTTCGTTGGTGGAATTGTCGGCGGATTTATGAGCGGGGTTTCGAGTCAGTTCCCACAGATTGGGGCTGATTTATCCGCTTTTATGAATAATGTTCAGCCGTTCTTACAAGGAGCAAGTCAGATTCAGCCATCTATGATGGACGGGGTAAAGGCATTAGCCGAGACAGTGCTTATTTTGACGGCGGCTGATATTTTACAGGGATTGACTTCTTGGCTTACAGGAGGTTCGTCTTTGTCTAAGTTCGGAGAGGAACTTGTACCGTTTGGCGAGGCTATGCGAGATTTCTCGCTGGCTATCGGAAACATGGACGGAGAAATCGTGGCAAATGCAGCAACAGCTGGTAAAGCATTAGCTGAAATGGCAGCCACAATTCCAAATACTGGCGGATTAGTGTCGTTCTTCGCAGGAGAAAACGATATGACTGCCTTTGGAAAGCAGCTTGTACCATTCGGCGAAGCTATGAAACAGTTCGGGGACACAATTACTGGACTCGACTCAAATGCCGTTACAGAAGCGGCGATCGCCGGTAAGGCCATGGCAGAGATGGCAACAACCATTCCGAATTCTGGTGGTGTTGTGGGATTCTTTGCTGGTGAAAACGATATGGGCGAGTTCGGAAAACAGCTTGTACCATTCGGTGAAGCCATGAAAGCCTTTGGTGACGCGGTCCGTGGATTGGAAGCAGATGCAATCGTCAATTCTGCAACAGCAGGTAAGGCTTTGGTCGAGCTTGCTGATACGGTTCCGAATACTGGTGGCGTCGTAGCATTCTTTACCGGAAACAATGATGTTAATACTTTCGGCGAAAAGCTTGTACCATTTGGTGAGGCTATGAAGGCATATTCCGAAGCTATTATGGGTATGGATTCTGCGGCTGTTACGAATTCGGCAACAGCTGGTAAAGCTCTTGTAGAACTTGCCAATACAATTCCGAATACCGGAGGACTTGTAAGCTGGTTTACCGGCGACAACGATCTTGGCAGTTTCGGTGACAGTCTGGTTCAGTTTGGAAGTGGAATTAAGAGTTATTCAGATTCTATTTCTGGAATTGATACCGGAATCATGTCGAGCGTAATCACACAGGTAAATCGCCTTGTTGAGATGGCTAAGGGAATGGCTGAGTTGGATACGAGTGGTATGAGCGGTTTCAGTACAGCACTTACACAGCTTGGAAATAACGGAATCGACAGCTTTATTAACGCATTTACAGATGCGAGCGGAAGAGTGACATCAACCGCAACATCTATGTTGACAACATTCATCAATGCTGCTAATGCGCAAAAGAGCAATATGACATCTACGTTTACGACCATGATGCAGGCTGTACTTACGACCCTTACAAACTATCAAACCCAGTTCAATACGGCTGGCTCTACATTGATGACGAAATTCATCACCGGAATCAAATCTCAGGACGGAAATACCAAAACCGCAATTACCAATATTATTAGCGGTTGCGTTACTGCTATAAACAACAAGCAAATCCAGTTCAATACAGCTGGTTCAAACCTCATGATCAAGCTCATTGCCGGAATCAAATCGAAAGATTACGAGACTAGAAATGCGTTTGTAAACATTTTAAGTTCGTGCCTTACAGCTATTGCGAACAAGTATCCGGAATTTCAAAATGCAGGAATGCAGTGCATGATTAAGTTCATTGCCGGCATTAAGGAAAAAGCCGAAGAGGTAAAAACTGCCTTCACTGGAAATCTTAATGCTTCTGTAACGGCTATCCGGGACTACCATGAACAGTTTAAACAGGCTGGTGCTTACCTGGTAGAGGGCTTTGCCGATGGAATCAGTGAGAACACATATCGTGCAGAAGCGAAAGCCAGAGCAATGGCAAGGGCTGCGGCAGAAGCAGCAGAAGACGAACTAGACGAGCATTCACCTTCCAGAGTCGGATACCATATCGGTGACTTCTTTGGATTGGGGTTTGTCAATGCAATCGGAACCTATGCAGTAAAGGCATATAACGCAAGTGCGGACATGGCTAAATCAGCCAAAACAGGTCTTGGAAACGCAATCGCAAAGGTAAAGGACATGATCGACAACGGTGTTGATACTCAGCCTACGATTCGACCGATTCTGGATCTGTCAGACGTTGAGGAGAAGAGTCATCGACTGAATACACTGTTCAGTAGATCACAGGCATTGACGGTTAGCACAGGAATTGCAGCATCTCGTGGACAGGATCTTCAAAATGAAGATACCAATCCGAATACAGGAAACTCTTATAACTTTACACAGAATAACTATTCGCCTAAGGCACTGTCGAGAACAGAGATTTATCGGCAGACGAAGAATCAGTTCTCGGCGATGGAAAGGATGGTGGAAACTTGATTCGAGCAGTCACGTTTACAAACTATCTTGGCGATAGTATCCGACTTGATTTGGCGAGACCGGAGGAATCCGGTTTCATCATCAAGTCTGTAACTGGCTTGGGACCAGGAAAAGCGAACATCAATACGACAGAAATTGCTACAAACGATGGAAGCCTGTTCAATTCCTCAAGGATGCCAAGCCGAAACATTGTTATTTCTCTTGCGTATATGTGGAAGGATTCCATTGAAGACGTAAGACAGCTTTCATACAAGTATTTTCCTATTAAAAAGAAACTTACCATGCTTATCGAAACCGATAACAGGCAGGCAGAGATTGAAGGATACGTCGAATCAAACGATCCAACAATATTTAGTAAAGACGAGGGTTCGGATATCTCAATCGTGTGTCCGAATCCTTTCTTTTATTCTGCCGGAAAGGACGGACTCAATACGACCATCTTCTATGGCGTAGAGGCACTGTTTGAGTTTCCTTTCAGTAACGAATCTCTTCAGGACCCGTTGCTGGAAATGGGAGAAATCAAAAATGAAACAGAGCAGGTGGTTGCATATAATGGCGACGCTGAAATCGGTGTAACTATTACGATTCATGCAATCGGTGAAGTCAGCAATATCACAATCTATAATACCGGTACTCGTGAAGTGATGCGGATCGATACCGATAAATTGGAGAAATTCACTGGCTCTGGAATTATAGCAGGTGACGAAATTATCATCTGCACCGTAAAAGGAAACAAGTCGATTACGCTTCTTAGGAATGGAAAGACTACAAACATCTTGAACTGTCTGGATAAAAATGCAGATTGGTTCCAGCTTGCGAAGGGCGACAACATATTTGCTTATACAGCTGAGTACGGAAGTACAAACTTACAGTTTAAGATTGAGAACCGTATTGTCTACGAGGGGGTATAAGCACTATGGATGTGACGATTTTAAACACTGACCTGGATGCTGTCGCTATCGTGGATACGTACGAGTCGTTCATTTGGACCGATCGGTATTATGCCTATGGTGACTTTGAGCTGTATGAAGCAATGCGAGATGGTCTTCTTGATTATATCAAACAGGACTACTATTTGCAGAGCAAGGAATCTGAACATGTGATGATCGTAGAAAAAATTCAGATTACTTCCGATACCGAAGACGGTAACCATGTAACGGTTACTGGACGCTCATTAGAATCTATCCTCGATAGGCGAATCGTCTGGGGACAGAAGCTATTAAGCGGAAATCTTCAAAATGGAATTAAAACATTGCTCAATGAGAATGTAATTTCTCCGTCAGACAGTAATCGAAAAATTTCAAACTTTATTTTCAAAGAATCAACCGACTCGGCAATCACAAAGTTGAAACTGGAAGCTCAGTATACAGGCGATAATCTGTACGATGTCATTCAGAAAATTTGCGAGGAGCAAGGTATCGGTTTCAAGATTACTCTGAATGATGAAAAGCAGTTTGTCTTTGAGCTGTATGCCGGTTCCGACAGGTCATACGATCAGACAGAGAATCCATATGTTATATTCTCTCCGAAATTTGAGAATATCATCAACAGTAACTATATCGAATCTAAAGCTTCGTTGAAAACCGTGACTTTGGTTGGCGGAGAAGGCGAGGGTGCTGGACGAAGATATACTACAGTTGGCGGTGGTTCTGGTTTGAATCGTAGGGAACTGTTTACGGACGCTCGTGACATCTCTTCAAATGTTGGAAGCGATGACGCGTTGACCGACGCTGAGTATATGGCTCAGTTGCAGCAAAGAGGAAAAGAAAAACTTGCAGAAAATGTGAGCATTACCTCGTTTGAGGGAGAAACAGAAACAACCATCATGTTCCAGTATGGAAAAGATTTCTTTAACGGGGACATTGTACAGATTGCGAACGAATACGGACACGAGACAAAAGCTCGTATTCTTGAAATTGTTCGCTCAGAAGATAAGGACGGTTATTCCGTCTATCCGACTTTTAAGACTATAGAACAGGAAGGAGCGTGATGAAGAAGTGAGTGTAACATTTGGATTTTATAATTCAAAAGAAGGAGATCGGCGCTACGATGCTATTCAGATGTCCAGTATTTTCGATGGAATCATTCAGGACGGAATCTTGCAGCATGTCGGAACTGCAATGGTTGTAAAAGAATCGGAAGCAATGATTATCAACGTTGGTATCGGACGAGCCTGGTTCAATCACACTTGGACGCTGAATGACGCTCTGTTACCGTTAGTAGTTCCACAGTCCGAGATTCTGCTGAACCGATATGATGCCGTTGTACTTGAAGTGGATTCGAGAGAGGCCGTCAGAGCAAATGACATCAAAATCATTAAAGGAACCCCAGCATCGAATCCAATGAAACCTACGATGGTGAAGACAAATGATCGCTGGCAATATCCACTGGCGTATATTTATGTCGGCGCCGGAGTCACTTCTATTCGACAGGCAAATATCACGAACTGCGTTGGAACTTCAGAGTGTCCATTCGTAACGGCCCCATTGGACAAGGTCGAAATCGATGATTTGATTGCTCAATGGCAGGACCAGTGGAAAGAGTTCTACGAAAAGCAGACTACTGATATGGAAGAAACAAATAAGTTTTGGAAAGAGCAGTGGTCTACCTGGTTTCTGGCACAGACTGAGGAGATTCAGTCGGCATATTTGACATGGGAAGCTCAGTGGAATATTTGGTACTCGGAGCATACAGCAGATATGGAAGCCACAAGTACCTATTGGAAAGAAAAATGGGAGGCGTGGTTCAACGAATACACAAGCATCAATACTGCGGAAATGGCTGACTGGAAACAGAAGTCAGAAACAGAATTTCGAGAATGGTTTGATCAGTTACAGGCACTGTTAGATAGCAATACGGCGGCAAGCCTTGCTAAGAAGCTGCTGGAGTTGCAGGAGCAGGTAGACGTTCTCAATCAGTTCAGTTCCAACCTTGAAAACGAATACACGGTATATCAGAAGCTTTACGACAATGGATACCGTACTTACGGAGACGTGCTCGATTCTTCGGACGCACCCATTACTGACAGCAATTTGGATACGGTCATTGGACGTACATATTCCAGTGATCTTCTCCGTGACAGCAATGGTGATGTTATCGAAGGTCGGGCTATTTTTGTCATCAAATAAAGGAGGATTCATTAAATGAAAATCACAGACTACGAAAAGGTCCAGGAGTTAGCAGCAAGTAATATTTTCCTGCTTGACGGACCTAACGGGACAAAGACCATCGCGGCAGATGCTTTAGCAAAGGCGCTAATCGGTCTTTTAAGTTCCAAAGATTTTATCGGAGGAGTAAATCTTTCCGAACTCACCCAGATCAACAAGCTGGTAACCGGTAACAAATTACTCGTCGGGACTACGGACGGAAACAAGGCTATCGCCGCTGAAGATGCACTCTTTGCTATGCTGGACAGCTTTGCTCCAGTGGAGCTTCGCCGGGTTATCTTCAGAGGTAAGAATCTCGGAACAGCTCTGACAGCGGTACAGAAAGCTGCTATTAAGGATGCTTCCTTTAAAGGAATGTTCCTTGGCGATTATTGGAATATCGGAGGCCGCATCTGGCGTATCGTTGATATGGATTACTGGTACAACTGCGGTGACACTGCATTTACCAGCCATCATCTTGTTATCATGCCGGATGAAGCACTTTACAATGCACAGATGAATACTACCAATGTTACAACTGGTGGATACGTTGGTTCTGAGATGTATAAAAAGAACCTGGCGAACGCAAAGACAATCGTTAATGCGGCTTTCCAGGGTTCTGTTCTTACTCACAGAGAATACCTGTGCAATGCTGTTGCAAACGGAAGACCGTCCGGT
>OGDF01005546.1_pt1 | contig 13309 bp, 8 predicted proteins | sample 1570141 | NCBI WGS metagenome assembly OGDF01 (sample SAMEA4370581, study PRJEB24528) | human gut metagenome | reverse complement strand
GCAGGGATTGATCCACAGGGCGTTGCAGCCGAGGCTCTTCACGTAGGGCAGCTTTTCGGTGATGCCGGGAAGGTCGCCGATGCCGTCTCCGTTGGAGTCCCGGAAGCTCTGCGGATATATTTCATAAAATACAGCGTCACGAAGCCAGGATGCAGACATAACAATTCCTCCGTTTTATGTTTTTGTATGGATCATCCGACCAATACCGGAAACTGCCGGGACAGGGGCGGATGGCGGGGCACGGGAAGACTTCGGATGGTTTCCTGTGGAAATACCGCGGACTTCCGCCGCGGGTAGTCTTTCCGCTTCCGGTACGGGGAGAATCGGAAAGCGGCAAATGTATTATAGAAAAAAACGGCGGGGGAATCAAGAGAAAACCGAAAAGAAATCAAGCCGGGAAGCGCATGGGAGGGCGTTGCCGGCGGCATTTCCCCAGGACATTGGCAGTTTCAACAATTTCTGATGCAACTTTTTATGCACACTGCGCAGTTGACTTGTTACGAAAAATCGAGTATTCTTTTTTTAAAGGGAAGTGTGAAGAAAATAATCCTCTAAGCACTCCCCCCGTTTTTTTCCGGCTTTCTGGAAACGATTCCAATTGGAGGACATGGGAACATACCCGGGTATTCTCCCGTTCCGTCCGTCCTATGGAAAGCGCTTTCCGGTCTGCGGGATCAGCCAGCGAATTTATAATATCAAGGAGGAAATGTAAAATGAAGAAGATTCTCGCGCTGCTTCTGACTGTCGGCATGGTTCTTGGCCTGTTTGCCGGCTGCGGTAACAGCAACACAACCCCCGCCGGCACCGCCGCCGCCAACCCCACCGCCGCTGCCAACCCCACCGCCGCTGCCGCGGCCGATTCTCTGGACGGCACCTATGACATCACCGTCTGGGTCTCCGAGATGGCCGGTGTAAAGGAACTGACCGAGCAGCAGATCAAGGACTTTATGGAAGAGAACCCCGGCATCGTCATCAACGCCACCATTGAGGGCGTCACCGAGCTCGACTCCGCCACCCAGATGATCACCTCCGTCGAGGACGGCGCCGACCTGTTCTGCTTCGCGCAGGATCAGCTGGCTCGTCTGGTGCAGGCCGGCGCCCTGACCAAGCTTGGCACCAAGGCTGCCGCGGAAGTCACCGAGCTGAACGACAGCGGCGCCGTTGCGGCCGCCACCGTCGGCTCCGATATGTGGTGCTATCCCATGACCTCCGATAACGGCTACTTCATGATTTACGACAGCAGCGTGATTCCCGCTGAGCACGTGGACAGCCTGGAAGACATCATTGCCGACTGCGAGGCCGCCGGCCGCGGCTTCTCCATGGAGCTTGAGACCTCCGCGTGGTACAATGTCGCCTTCTTCTTCGCTACCGGCTGCCACTCCAACTGGACCATGTCCGCCGACGGCAAGAGCTTCGAGAGCGTTGACGACGACTTCAATTCCGACAACGGCGTTATCGCCCTGAAGGGTATGAAGAAGCTGCTGAACTCCACCGCTTACAAGTGCTCCAGCTCTGCCGATGACTTCTCCGCCGCCATCCCCGCCGCCGTCGTCATCGTCGGCACCTGGGGCACCAGCGCCGCCAAGGCCGCTCTGGGCGACAACTACGCCTGCACCGATCTGCCCAGCTTCACCGTGGACGGCAACTCTTACCACCTTGGCTCCTTCTCCGGCAACAAGCTGGTGGGTGTCAAGCCCCAGACCGATCCCGTGAAGACCGCCGTTCTGCAGAAGCTTGCCCTGTACCTGACCAACGAGAAGTGCCAGCTTGCCCGGTTCGACGCCGTGGGCTGGGGTCCCTCCAACAAGGCTGCCCAGCAGTCCGAAAAGGTTGCCGGTGATCCTGCTCTGGCCGCTCTGGCTGCTCAGAGTGCCTACGCTACGCCGCAGGGACAGATTGACGGCTCCTGGTGGGATATCGCCAAGGTTTATGCCACCGCTGCCAAGGAGGCTACCACCGACGAAGAGCTGAAGGCCGCGCTGGAGAGCTATGAGACCTCCATTAAGGGTCTGTTCTCCATGTCCGCCGAGGAGCGGGAGGCCTTTACGGTCATCGGCTCCATCAACGGCGACGGCTGGTCCGTGGATCTTCCCATGACCAAGCAGGACGACGGCAGCTGGCTGACCGATGAGGCCTACCAGATGGATGCCGGCGTTGAGTTCAAGGTTCGTCAAGGCAAGGCCTGGGACGTTGCCTACGGCACCGACGGCAATAACTTTGTGGTCGAGACCGCCGGTACCTACAAAGTCCGTTTGACCCTCAACGGCGAAGAAGGCACCGTGGAGCTGGTTCCCGCCGAATAAGGCAGGCTTCCATCCACAAACGCAGTGACATAGAGTTCTGAGAGGGGGAGCCGCTCGGGTTTGCCCGAGCGGCTCTTTTGAGGTCCCTCTGCCGCTGCCTTCCGAGTCCCGACGGGATTCGGAGCGTGCTCCCTGTTCCGGCCCGGTGTCCCGCCGAAGAAGGAGGAGCCCCGGCACCGCCGGCTTCCTTTTTGGGCGGAACACCGGAAACAAATGGACGCCTCCGCAACCGGCTTTTGGGCGGGCAGCATTTCCCGCCAAAGCGAAAAACGGTTCCCGGAGACAGCCAAATCCAAAAAGAATGGAGGCAGGCGGATAAACGCAGGTTTATCCCGATTGATCATGAAGAAACTGACGGATCTGGAATACCTCAGACTGAACACGTTTCAGCGTCTGTGGTACAACATTGTCCTGTTCGTTCTCGGCATCCCCGGCTGGCTGGCCTCTTTGGTCAAAGCCGTCGGAAACGGGATCGCAGGCGCTTTCAGGGGCATCCGAAACGAGCTGACGGATTGCGCCACCACCTTTACAAAGGGCAGCTGGAAAACGAAGGTATCCTACCTTGTGATGGGCTTCGGCAATATTGCCCGGGGTCAGGTGCTGCGGGGACTGCTGTTCCTTGTCTTTGAATCTGTGTTCATCGTTTATATGGTCACAACCGGCAGCTACTGGCTGGGCAAGTTCCGCACGCTGGGCGATGTGCCCCCCGGAGAGGTATACAACGAGGTGCTGGACACCTACGTCCGGGTCAACGGCGACGACTCTTTTAAAATTCTGCTGTACGGCCTCCTGACCATTCTCTTCATCATCGCTTTTGTCTACACATGGCGGCTGAACGTGAAGCAGAACCGGATCTCGGAGGAGATCCTTGCCACGGGCAAGAAGCTCAAAAGCGGAAAGGACGACCTTCGTTCCGTGCTGGACGATCAGTTCCACAAGACGCTGCTGGCACTGCCCATCACGGGCATCCTTGTCTTCACGATAATCCCGATTCTGTTCATGATCCTCGTTGCCTTCACCAACTATGACGGCGCTCACGACGGCTACAGCAACCTCTTTACATGGGTGGGGCTGAGCAATTTCAACGAGCTGATCAGCTCCAGCAGTGCGGACGCGAACCTCAGCTACACCTTCGGCGAAATCCTTTCGTGGACGCTGATGTGGGCGTTCTTTGCCACATTCACCAATTATTTCCTGGGAATGCTGGTGGCGATCCTCATCAACAAAAAGGGAATCCATTTCAAAAAGCTCTGGCGCGGCATTCTGGTTCTGACCATCGCGGTGCCTCAGTTCATTTCCCTGCTGTATGTCTCCAAGCTCTTCGATACCAACGGCGTCGTGAATGCCATGCTCCTGAAGCTGGGCTTTATCGATCAGGCCATCCGCTTCTGGGAGAATACCACCTCCGCCCGAATCCTCGTCATCGTAATCAACATCTGGGTCGGTATCCCCTATCTGATGCTGGTGAGCACCGGCATTCTGATGAATATTCCGCAGGATCTGTACGAGTCGTCCAAAATTGACGGTGCCAGTGTCTGGCAGCAGTATATGAAGATCACGCTTCCGTACATGCTCTTCGTCACGGGTCCCTACCTGCTGACCCAGTTCATCGGCAATATCAACAACTTCAACGTAATCTATCTGCTGACCAGCGGCCGCCCGGCAAGTCCGGATCTTGTAACCAGCGGCGGCAGTGCCACAACTACGGATCTTCTGATCACCTGGCTGTTCAACATTACCACCGGCGCCACCAGCAACTATAAGCTGGCCGCCGTGATTGCCATCATGATCTTCGTTGTTGTCGCGGTTCTTTCCCTGATCGTCTACAACGTGATCCCGTCTACCAGAAATGAGGAGGATTATTCGTAATGAGCAGGAATCGATTTCACATGGGAATCCGGACGAAAAGTACCGTTTCCAATACTGTGCTCTATGTGATCCTTGTCCTCATGTCCATTATCTGGCTAACGCCCTTTGCGTGCATCTTGCTGGAGTCCTTCCGGACTGAATCCACCGGACGTGTGGGCTACATCATCCCCAAGCAGTGGGGCTTTGACAACTACATCAATCTGTGGACCAAAACGAGCTTCCCCATTTGGTTCCGCAATACGCTGATCACCGCCCTGGCTACGGCGGTGCTGCAAACCCTTATGGTGCTGAGCGTCAGCTATGTTCTCTCCCGGCTTCGCTTCAAGGGCAGAAAGCTGCTGATGAACACCTGCCTGGTTCTGGGCATGTTCCCGGGCTTCGTCACCATGATCGTGCTGTATAAGGTTCTCAGCGGCATGGGGCTGACGGGAGCCAACTCCGTGCCGGGACTGATTCTCGTCTACTGCGCCAGCTCCGGCATGGGATACTATGTGTCCAAGGGCTTCTTCGACACCATCCCCAAGAGCTTGGACGAAGCGGCTCGGGTGGACGGCGCTTCCCGCTTTCAGGTGTTCTACAAGGTGATCATGCCTCTGTCCAAGCCCATTGTCATTTATACCGTCCTCACTGCGTTCATGGCTCCGTGGGGCGACTTCATGTTTGCCAAGTATATCTCCCACAATACGGAGGTGGGCATGAATGTGGCGGTGGGTCTGCAATACTGGATCTCCTCGAAGACCCTGATTGCCACCAACTATACCATGTTCTGCGCAGGCGGCGTGGTGGTGGCGCTTCCCGTCACCATCCTGTTCATGCTCCTGCAGAGGTACTATGTGGAAGGCGTCACCGGCGGCGCCGTGAAAGGATAAGGAGAGAGGAAAGCTATGGCATCTGTAAAATTAACCAACGTCAAGAAGGTCTACGACAAGAAGGTCGTGGCCGTTCACGATTTCAACCTGGACATCAAGGATAAGGAATTTGTGGTCTTCGTCGGCCCCTCCGGCTGCGGCAAATCCACGACCCTGCGGATGATCGCGGGTCTGGAGGAGATCTCCGAGGGTACCGTGGAGATCGACGGTGTGGTGGTCAACGACCTCCAGCCCAAGGATCGGGACATCGCCATGGTGTTCCAGAACTACGCCCTGTACCCCCACCTGACGGTGTTTGAGAACATGGCCTTCAGCCTTCGTTTGAAGAAGGTTCCCAACGATGAGGTGTTCAGGCGCGTCACGGAAGCGGCGAAGGTGCTGGGCATTACCGAATATCTGACCCGGAAGCCCCGGGCGCTGTCCGGCGGCCAGCGGCAGCGTGTGGCCATCGGTCGTGCCATGGTTCGGGATTCCAAGGTGTTTCTGATGGATGAGCCGCTGTCCAACCTGGACGCCAAGCTCCGCAATCAGATGCGTGCCGAAATCATTCTCCTGCGGAAAAAGATCGACACGACCTTTATCTATGTAACCCATGACCAGACCGAGGCCATGACACTCGGCGACCGGATCGTCATCATGAAGGACGGCTTCATCCAGCAGGTCGGCACCCCCACGGAGGTATTTGAGCATCCCGTGAATCTGTTCGTGGCGGGCTTCATCGGCGCGCCCCAGATGAACACCTTCCGCACGGAGCTGGTGCGGGAGAACGGCAAGTACTATGTGACGCCTATCGGAAGCCGGATTGAGGTGGACGGTGAGACCGGTGAAAATCTGGCGGCAAAGGCGGTGGACGGCCGCAGTGTGGTTCTGGGCGTCCGTCCGGAGCATATCACCCTGTCCCAGCCGGGCCCCCATGCGATTCCCTGTACCATTATCGTAAATGAAATGATGGGCAGCGAGCTGCACATTCACGCGGAGACGGAGGACGGCGCCCAGCTGGTGGTTCGGGTACCCACCCTCGGCCTGCACAGACAGGAACGGGCGGAGCTGGTCAATGGTGCAAAGATCCATGTGAGCTTCCCCGGCGAAGTCATGCACCTGTTCGATCCCGAAACCGAGCGGAATCTGATCTACGGATAAGGCTTCACGGGTAAGCACCGCACCCCAAAACTGCGCAAAAGTCGGTGCATGAAGGTTTTGTGCATCCTTTACGGTTGCTCCCGCAGGGGCTGGAAAATGGCACGTTATCCATTTTGCCATGCGTTTGCATACCAGGAAGCCCCGCGAGCGCGGGAAAAGAATACATGTTTAATCTCCCCCGGCTGTGCCGATTTTTTCGGTACTGCCGGGGGAGATTTGCGGTGACGATGGTATCCGGAGCGGTTTTGGATGGCGATGGCGGTCAGGGAGCGGAGGAGCCGAGGATCAGGGAGGTCTGGGGGGCAAGGCTCAGGACGGTGCCTTCCAGAGACGCTTCGCCCATGCCGATGACCTCCAGAATGGAGCGGCAGGGAATGTCCGTATCGGCAAGATCTACCGTAAAGGGAATGTCCGTGCTGATGTTGTGAAGAATACACAGGGTGCTTCCCTCGTATTCCACGAGAAAGCCGCCGCACTTGGCGCTGCCAAGATTCACCTGTGTATAGGTGCCTCGGGGAATTGCCGGGTAGCGGTTTCTTATAGAGATCAGGCGGCAGTAGTAGCGCAGCAGGCTCCCCTCCTGTGCCAGCTGAGACTCTACGGTTCCGTTGGTCTGCTTGGAAGAGGGATAGGTGCTGCCCTCCGGATCCCGGGGACTGCTGTCGTCTCCCCAGAGCATGGCAAGCCGCCGGTTGGCATCGGTATTGGCGGAACCTCGGACGCCCTTCATGCCGATCTCCTCCCCGTAGTACAGGAACGGCGAGCCGCTGCACAGCAGATAGAGATTGGCGGCCATCTGGGGAAAGTGGTTCGCCAGCATCAGATACCCGGCAGAGCGATCCATGTCGTGGTTGGAAAGGAAGCAGACCATCATGCCGCCGGGGTTCGCCTGAGAAATCTTGTCCTGAAAAGCGCACATGTAGCCCGTGAACCGGTTGATGTCCTGATCCTTGGCAGCGGAGGCAATGACGCCCTCGGCCTGGGCGGCGGAGAAATTGAAGCAGTTCATGGCCGGATAGTAGGCAAGGATCTCCGACTCGCCGGACCAGCACTCGCCCACAAGATAGACCTCCGGCTTCACGGCTCGGAGCTGGTCGGTGTACCACTTCCAGAACGCCGCGCTTCGGCCGGTTTCTCCATAGTAAAGATACTTGACGGCGTCAAAGCGGAATCCGTCCACGCCCAGCTCCAGATAGTACTTTGCCACGTTCAGCATTTCCTCCCGGACGGCGGGATTGTCATAGTTCAGCTCCGGCATGTCCGGGGAGAAGTTGCACTCGTAATATTCGTCCGCCGTTCCGGGAATCTTTTCGCAGGTGATCCCGGCCGGAAGCGTCTCGCCGGTGTACCAGCTGTAGTAATCGTAGTAGGGATCGTCGGGATTGGCGTCGGCGTGGGACTGGCAGAAGGACTGAAACCATTCGTGGTTCCGGGCAGTGTGGTTGATGACAAGGTCGAGAATCACCTTCACGTTCCGGGCATGGCAGGCGTCGAGAAGCGCCCGGAGATCGTCCTCGGTGCCGAAGTCCGAGTCGATCCGGTAGTAATCCGTTGCGTCGTATTTGTGATAAGAGGGGCTGGCAAAAATTGGCGTCAGCCACAGACCCTGTACCCCGAGACTGGTATCCGACAGGAGATTCCCGTCGTTCAGATAGTCCAGGTGCTGGAGAATTCCGTTCAGGTCTCCCATTCCGTCCCCGTCGGAGTCGGCAAAGGAGCCGACAAAAATCTCATAGAACACCCGGTAGTTGTCGTCCGTTTTGTCGGCCTCCGTGGGCACGGTCTCCGCCGGAGAGGCCGTGCCGCACCCTGCCAGCACCAAGGCCAGCAGAAGCGCCGCGGCGCGAAGAAGAATTTTTTTCATGTGTGATCCCGCCTTTGAACTTTTTATCCGAAAATCGTATCAGCATTCAGCACTGCGTCGGGTACGGGTCTCATACTGAACTCCGATTAAAATCTTAAAAAAGATTTTAATTGCCTGAAGGGCATTTTGTTCTATGAGACTTGTTTTGTGATTTCTTTCCTTATAAATCACAAAACAGGCAGCGCCGTCAGGCGATGCCTTCCTGATTAAAATTAAGATTTTAATCAGGAAATAGTATCAGTGGGTTCCCGTCCGGAGGAGGGAGAATACCTTCAGGGATTCCAGCGCGCGCCCCGTGCTGTCAAAAAACGCCTGATTGTCCACGGCGCTGCCGCCGTAGTATTTGCCCGCGTCCTCCGGGTCGTAGGAGGCGGCGTAGGAGCTGGCCCAGCCGGAGCCGTACTGCTCCCATTTCCGGCTGTTTTCCGCCCGGCTGCCGCCTCCGGCGCTGATCCATGCGCCCTCCCAGTAGAAGACACCGATGCCGTTTGTCGTGTCCTCCGCCATTGTTCGGACAACGTCCGCCACGGCATCGGCCTGTCCCTGTACGGTAAAGGGATAGGGTTTGGCATAGCTGCCGCCCTCGCCGATGGTATTGCCAAAGAAATCCGTATCCTCCAGGGTGTAGGCGTAGGAGGTTTCCGCTACCATGACCTTCTTGCCGTAGGCTTCGGCAATCTGAGAGAGCACGGCGGCGAGATTCTCCAGCGTCCCATGCCAGTAAGGGTAGTAGGAGGTGGCGAATACATCGTAATCCAGTCGGAAATCGTCCAGCGTTTTCGCGTAGAAGCGCATGGCGTCGGCGTTCTCCGGATTCGTGAAGTGAACGGCCACCAGTGCCTCCGGGAAAATTGCCCGGACGGCTCGGGAGCCGGCCTCCATCAGCTGGCAGATGCTCCCCCAGGCGGTTTCCCCGCAGAGACTGCCGTTGGTCTCATTGCCCAGCTGCACCATGCCTACGTCCACCTTGGCGTCCTTCAGCTGCTGAAGGCAGTCCGTGGTGTAGCGGTTCAGGGCATCGGCCTTTTCGTCGATTTCCATACCGACCCACGCTTTGGGAACCATCTGCTTACCGGGATCGGCCCAGAAATCGGAATAGTGAAAATCGACAAGAAGCTTCATGCCGTACCGGGTGGCTCGCTTGCCGATGGCGAGGGCGGTGCCGATGTCGCAGTTTCCGCCGCCGTAGCCCCGGCCGGAGCCGTCGTAAGGATCCACCCACACCCGAACCCGGATGTAATTGATCCCGTTTTCGGAAAGGATCTCAAAAACGTCCTTCGCCCTACCGTCAAAATCATAGTACCGGACGCCGCCCGCCTCCAGCGACGGCACGATGGAGGCGTCCATGCCCAGAATAAAGGCTTCGGTCATGCCCTCAATCCTCGGAACATACAGCGTGTCCGAAGTGACGACCCGCTTCTCCCCGCCGCATCCGGCCAGACACCCGGCCAGCAGGCAGACGGTCAGCCATGCAAACACCCTTTTCACGGTTCCTACCTCCGTCTCTTGCCGGATTGTGCGTTTATTTTTCGGATTTGGCGGGTTCTTCCGTTTCGGGATTCCGGAATACTTCCACCCGTTCAAGCCGGATCGTCACACGGGTCTGTCCGCCGATGGTGCAGGTAAACAGTGTCAGATCCCAGTCCCCTGCTTCCATCCCCTCCGCGTCCATGGGGTTCAGCGTCTCCCGCTCCACCACCTGGAAGGTCACCACATGCTCATCCATATCCGTAAACAGGACGGTGTCCCCGGGTTGGAGCTCCTTCAGCTTTCCGAAATGGGACGCATAGTTGTGGGCGCAGATGATCAGGTTGTCCTGATACAAGGAGCCTGAATACCGGCAGGGGGCAACCTTCAATGCGGGATAGTCCCACTGACTGATCACCGGCAGCTCCAGCTCCAGCGACGGAATGCTCAGCACGCCGATGTAGTCCCGGCCGTTGATGGTCTTCACCGGCATCTCCCGCTGGACATCCGGCAGGGATTCCGGAAGGGTCGTGGGTTCGGCTTCGTCATCGCCCGCTTCCGTGGGGAGCGCGTCGCACAGCTGGGCAATGACTTGCCGGGCGGAGTCCCGGGCTTCGTGGGACTCCCGTTCATTGTAAGCCGAAAGGAACAGGGCCGCCGCAATCAGCAGCAGCCCCGCATTGATCCAGACGGTTCCCCGGTTAGCCTTCATCCCTGGCCTCCCGGCGGCGGAACAGACCCACGGCGATGCAGGCAAGCCCCGCACAGGCCAACACCGGCACCGGCCACCACAGCTGCCCGGTCTGGGGAAGCTTCTTCCCGCCGCCGGGGGAGGGAGGCGCGGTGGGCTTGACCTCCCGTTCCAGATCGGTCTTGGGCTGGCTGGTCACGTCGTATTGGTATTCGTCCCGGTAGAGGTAAGGCACGCTCACCAGGAAGGGAGCGGTTTTCCCGTAGCCGGGAGCGGCGGTTTTCTGCACCACCAGATACAGGCCGAAGGTCAGGTCGGAAAAGGTCGCGTTGCCGTCTCTATCGACGGTCACGGGATCGGAGGTGACGGGAGTCAGCTTCCCTCTCAGCTCCGCCAGCCGCCCCGCCAGATCCGGGGACTCGATGTCGCCGAATTCGGGAATGTCCGCCTGAATTTCTTTCACGGGGACGAAGCTGTAGTTGCCGTCGTCCTCCGCCACGTCGCCCACCTTGTACAGGGCAAGCGTGCCGCCGCGGACGGCTTTTCCCTTGTAGGTCATGGAGACGGTGATGCTGCAATGGCCGTTCCGGCTCTCATCCGGAACCGCGTGGGCGGCGGCGGACAGGGGCAGAGCAAGCAGGAAAAGCAGCGCCAGCAGGCCGGAAATAACATGCTTTCTCATGAAAAAACCTCCTATTTCTTTCTGCGCCTGGGCAGCAGCAGAAGGATCAACAGAATCAGCAGCATGGGGATCGCCACGACGGGCGCCACCAGCATTGGCTCTAACTGGACGGCGTCGGCGGTGACCCGCACGGTTTTGACTTCCTCGATATTGTCGATGCGGTGTCCGCGAACCAGCAGCCGGTGGGTATTGATGCCGTAGGGGGTGCAGGTCACCAGGGTGCAGTAGTCCTCCCCCTCCGCGATTTCCAGCGCGGCGGTATCCTGCGGCTCCACGATGAGGATTTGATCCACCTCATAGGTCAGGATCTCATCCAGCACCCGCAGGAGGAAGGTATCCCCCTCCCGGAGCTTGTCCAGGTTGGTGAACAGCTTGGCGCTGGGCAGACCCCGGTGACCGGAGAGGACGCAGTGGGTGCTCTCCCCACCTACCGGCAGGCTGGTCCATTCCAGATGGCCGACGGCCACCTGTAGGACGGGATCCTCCGTGCCGTGGTAGATGGGCAGGCTCACGTCAATTTCGGGAATCTCGATATAGCCCATGACCCCCTGACCGGATATGTCCAGCAGGCTTTCGTATTTGGCCTTCTGCTCCTGGGAGAGGAGGAAGCTGTTGCTGCGACTACACAGGTTCCGGTTATACTGCCGGGCGGCGTCCCAGATGGCGTCATAGCTGGCGTTGTCGAGAGCGGCCACGTTTTCGGCGTAGGTGGTAATGGCCTTGGTCTGGTGGAAGGAGTTCCAGTAGTCGCTGACGGTGGGGTACAGCAACAGGGACAGCCCTATGAGCAATAGGATCACCAGAACAATGGTGGATAGATGTTTTCGCATACAGGGTTCTCCTTGTGGCTGTGTGCCGGGGAGGGGCGCTCCCCGGCACAGGACTTAGGTATAGAAAGCGGAATTACAGAGTGTGTACTCTCAGGAATTAACGATTGGCATCGCTCATGCGCTTCTTGGTGACCAGCAGGACGACCGCGCCCAGCACCAGGACAGCGCCCAGTACATAGAAGACGGTGGTGCCCATGCCGCCGGTGGAGGGCAGCTCAGTGCCAGCCTTGTTGACAACAACAACGGGCTTTGCAGCTATGGCATCAATATCGACCTTAACCTCAGTTACATTAGTAGTCTCATTAGTGATCTTGCCGTTTTCGTCCAGATACACGATGGTATGCGTGCTGGTTTCACCGGTCTTGACAGCTTCGGCAGTGACAGGGGTAGTCAGCTTGTTATAGCCGTCAGGAGCTTTGAACTCCGTAATTTCATAGTTACCGGATGCAACACCCTTCACAACGATCACGCCGCTGGCAGGTGTGGTGATCTGGTTCGTAAGGCCTTCGCGAGCGGTGGTGCCGGCATAGATGTAAGCGCCATCGGTGGTGTCAGCAGCAGGCTTCACATAGAACGGGAACTGGAACACAGCGCCGGGCAGGGCTACGCCCTTATTGTTGACCTTCTTCAACGCAATGGCATAGGTGAAGATGGTTTCATTCTTTTCTATCCCGTCGGGATCAGGCTGTTCACTGTCCTTAGTAGTCCACCTTACAGTGACCTTGTTGGTGTTGCCAGTGCCAGCAATGGCGGCCTTGTCAGTTACTTTAGCGGTGTAGGTGATGGTGACGGTAGCACCATTGTTATACAGGAACTTGTTATTGGTCTCGTCATACCAGTCAATGACGATCTTCTTATTGGTAAACTGGGCAGTGACATCATGCTGGTCACCGGTGGTCGTGTCCTTGCCATCATTGTCTACAATGATGCTGGTGACTTCCACATCGGACAGGAAGTCGGGCAGGGTATCCTCGATGGTATAGGAAACGATTTCCTTTGCAGCCTCACCAGCGCCATCATAATTGGAGGTCTTGAAACTAACGGTATAGGTGACCGTGTCGCCAATGGAGACATCATTACTAGAGGCAGTTTTAGTCAAGTTGCTAGGTGAAGAACTATTCTTGTCAACAATGGTAGCATTTGGCATTGTTGAATCAACGCTGATAAGCTGCTGACCCTGAGTAGTAGTCACAACATAATAGCCATAAGCCAGTCCTTTAAAGTTCAGGGCTGAGCCGTCACTTACGGCCGTTGAAGTGGCTGTTTCACCTGCCGCCCAAGCCTTCAGGGCGGCTTTCAGCCCATCACTCATGCTCTCCCCACTTTTGGCAGCCGGAGTAGCGCTGATATAGCGATTTTCATCCGCAGTGAAATAAGTTTTCAGGTCTTCGGGAACTGTGCCGGTGTAAGCGATACTCTTGCCGTCCTCGCTCACGGTCGCGTCAAACAGTTTGTAAATGGCGTAGGTTTCGCCCTTTGCGGCGTTGGAAATGGTAATGCTGCCGTCGCCAGCCGTACCCGTTACATCTTGGGCAAAGACTGTGGTGGCCAGGGCGAAGACCATGACCAGGGCCAGCAGGAGACTGGCGAGTTT
>OGDF01005544.1_pt1 | contig 13311 bp, 12 predicted proteins | sample 1570141 | NCBI WGS metagenome assembly OGDF01 (sample SAMEA4370581, study PRJEB24528) | human gut metagenome | reverse complement strand
TCATCGTCCGTTTTCTCTATCAGAAAAGTAACTGGACTTCCATTCTTCGACAGGGATTTCCCCTCATTTAAGGAATCTGTTTTTATGCAGTTTCATTTTTTATGTTATAGTGCTCGTAACATTGTGAGAAGCCTCTAAGAATTGCAAAGCAATTCTTAGAGGGCAAAACGCTGGTTTCTTTTTTAGTTCATTGCCTTATGCAGAGCCTTCGGTCTTTTCATCAATCAATCTCCTCCAGACAGGTTTCAATCGGTATTCCTTGTTTATAATCCACCTTTCCACGAAAAGCACCAACATATCATAGAACATTGATGCCTTTCGCATTTTGTTTTCTTCTGATATTTTTAGTTATTTACATAATGTTTTGCTTGAGCATTCCACATTTCTGAATACCTGCCCTTGATTTTAACTAATTCATCATGCGTTCCCACCTGTACTATCTCACCGCCATCCATAACGATTACTTTATCGCAGAATTTACATGAATAAAGCCTATGGCTTATAAATATCGTCGTTTTATCCTGAGAGATATCCTTCATCTTTGTAAAAATCTCATACTCTGCAAACGGATCTAGTGCTGCTGTCGGCTCATCAAGTATAATCAAAGCCGCATCTTTATAAATGCCTCGCGCTATGGCTATCTTCTGTGCCTCACCACCGGACAGTTCCACGCCCTCATCATCATAATCCTTAAACAGGGATTGCTCTAATTTCTCAGGGTACTCCTCAATCTTTTCCCTGATTCCGACTTTTTCCAACGCTTTCCAAACTTTTGACTCGTCATATACTTTGCCTGCTGAAATATTGTTACCTATCGGCAGAGCCAGCAGGCTGAAATCCTGAAATACAGCCGACAGCCACTTTCCGCATTCATTTCTATTTCGTGCTGTTACCACTGTATCATTAATCTTAATAGAACCTTTTGTAACATCGTACAATCCGCATATCAGCTTTACCAAAGTTGTCTTGCCCGAACCGTTGGCTCCGACTATTGCAATCTTTTGTCCATTTTCTATGAAAAGAGACACATTTCTAAGTGCATAATTCTTAGAGCCCGGATACTGAAACGATACATTGTCAATATTTACCTGTGCATAATTACAAGCAACAGATTTATCCGCAGCATCGGCTTCTTCTTCCAAAGAAATATAATCGAAGTATCTTAGCAAATGCTCATTATTATTTCTAAGGTCAGTAAATGTCATCGCAAAATCCGTCAGTGCCTTGATAAGCATTGTAACAGCAGAATATGTAAGCAATACATTACCTATCCCTATACTGCCATTTATCGCCTTAGCACCAACAAGGATATAGACAAATCCACCTGTAAGAGCACTTAACAAAAGCATGATTCCGTTATTTTTGCTCGAAGCATCTTTTTCTCTCTTGTCACCCTCTGCAAACGGAATATAACACTTATCCAAGACCTCGTCCAAAATCAGATTTTTCTGAGCATACAGACGAACATCTTTGGCTGACTTATCGTCAGAAAGGTATTCCAGCTTGTAATAGTCTGCATACCGATTGTATCTAGCACCGTTTTTGAATACATCAAAAGAAACATCAAATATTTTGCTCGTCATTTTCGATGATATGGCTGCAGAAATGATAATAATAACTGTCAACGCCAAATATCCCCAGACAGAATTTGCAAATCCAAACAAAGTGTTGTCAAATCCCAGTGTAGTTCCCTTAACACCTGCATTAAATGCCAACAGCACAATCGCAGTCGCTGCTGAAAACAAAGCCTTAAAGATTATTTCACAGTCCCAGTAAAGACTTCCCATGCCTGCACCTGAACAACTTATGCTTCCAGATACTTCATCACGCAATTCTCTAATCTTTTCATTTTCCAAAAGACTAAATTTCATAGCATTTGCTTTCTCATTAAGTCTAATCTCATGTGCCGGAAACAATTGGTTATAACCAACCGAAATCCGTTTATTGATAACTGCCGATACTATCGTAAGTATCAATGTCAGCATAATTGCAACAGTTACACTCACAGTCAATACCCATACCCGCTGCTGCGAACTGAGCTCACTTATAACTATAGATGTCATGCAGATACCAATATACGGTATTAGCATGGTTATCGCAGAATATACGAACAACAATTTAAGCTGTCCCGGAAGAAATATCTCAAATTCATTTATTCCGCGGTTAATCAATTTAATGTCATCTAAGAAGGTTCTGCCGTTCTTTTTCATATTGCCAGCACCCCCTCCTGATAATATCTGCTCTGTATCATATACATATCATGATACAGACCACCCTTATCCATAAGTTCATCATGTGTACCGGCTTCTCTGATTTTGCCGCCATCAATAAGTATTATCCTGTCACAGAACCTTGTAGAGGACAGTCTGTGCGAAATAAAGAAAGCCGTTTTGTTCTTAGATAACTCGTTATATTGCAGATAAACATTCTGCTCCGCAATTGGATCCATTGCGGCTGTAGGCTCATCAAGAATCAAAACAGGAGATTCCTTATAGATTGCTCGTGCCAACAAAAGTTTTTGAACTTCACCGCCTGAAAATTCCGTTCCATTTTCAGTGATATGCCTTACTAACGGTGTCTCCAGTCCCATTTCCAATGAAGCAATCTTATCCTCAAGCCCTACAAGAGTTACAATACGAGCCAGCCTTTCTTCATCAACTTTTTTATCATTCATGACAATATTTCTCTTAATACTGACAGGCAGCAACACAGATTCCTGAAAAACTGCGGATATTGCCTTTGAACAATCTTCCCATGCAACAGATGAAATCGGGATTCCATCAATCAATATCTGCCCGTCTGACGGATGCAGCAAGCCACATATTAATTTGATAAGTGTAGTCTTTCCGGCTCCATTGGAACCAACCACAGCAATTTTCTCACCCGGTTTCACTTTTAATGATACATTATCTAACACATTATTCTCACCGTCATAAGAAAACGAGACACTATCCAGTTCTATGCTCGGAGCGCCGGAAAGTTCCAATTTCTCCTCAGAACCAGTCTTTCCGTCCGGCAAACTAAGAAACTGTCTGAAATCAGTTACATTATTATCACTTTCCCGAAATGCACCAACTCCTGTCGTTATCTGCGCTAACCACTCACCAAGACCATTTACTGCGGCTGCATACAGTGCGAAGCTGCCAATAGTAATGTCACCTTTAAGAGTAAGCCATATCAATATCAGATATACTAAACCATCTCTCAGCAATACGACTATACCGTTGACGATAACAACAAACAATTGATAGCTTTGAACCTTATCATCTACTTTTTTCTTATCAAGCCTTGCCATTCCAGCCATCTGACTAATCCACTCTCTCATGGAATATACTCTGATGTCCTTAGCTATGCTCAAACCTCTGGTGTTATATGCAAAATAATTCATTTTTCGTTCTGCTTTTGCAGCATCGTCCTTTAGCATCTGTTTTTTCTTCTCTGCATAAAGAGTCACAACCATATTTACTGCATATGCTGTGATAAGAGCAGCAAGGACAAGAGGATGAACATATATGAGCATCACACCATATATCATAATGCCGATAAAACTCGTTAATAATTCCAATAATCTTGGAATATATGTACCTATGCCCCATCTTGTTGTTCCCTCAAGTGTCATTCTCGCCTTACTTGCAGACTGCTTTCCAAGCTCTGATGTAAATACTTCGTAATCCATGGTTGATACTTTCTCAACCCACAATTTGTTGAGCTGTATCAGTACAAATGAATTCATATTGTGATCCATCGTATTTTTTGCCAACAGTTCGACAACAGACGAAACAGCAATAACAACCGTTACAATAATAATATTTATCAAAAATGTATATTCACTTCTAAAATTTCCAAGTGAATCAATCACAAGTTTAGGAATAAATATCGAAGCCAACGATTTTATAATCCCGGCTGGCACTAAAAACAGCGATAAAATAAATCCTAACTTATCATAAATGAAACTCTCTTTACAATAAAAATAAAAATTGTTTAAAATTCCGTACTTTTTGCTATATATCTGCAAATATTTTCTTGCAATATTATCCTGAAATATCATGGTATTCTCCTTATTAAATAGTTTATTGCACCATTCTCTGCATAAAACTACTTAACATAGTTTCATGCCATCAGATATTTCTAATACGCCAAAATACCACCATAATTGTACCTCACTTTCAATCAGTTTAAACTTTAATAAAACATTTTAAGTCATCTGCATACCTAAACACCAGAGTCAATCATTTCTTTTGCACGATATAAAATAGGTAATTCTCTGTTTGCTACAAGTTTTCCTAATCTTGTATTTGCCCTGTATTTATATTCTTTAACTGCATCTTCATAAGGTAATTTCAATGTAGACAAATGAAAACAATTTATCTCATCTTCGGTCAGATTTTTATCACCAAACGAATTAACTCTACACAGAAAATAATTATTGATATTATGTCTATGAATAAGGTTATAATAATCACTTACAACTCCGATTTTGCATACCACTTCTACCTCTGCACCCAATTCTTCTTTTAATTCCCTTTTTATAGCAGCAATCAGGTCTTCGCCCTCCTCTACACCACCTCCAGCTGTTTCAATCAATGTTGCTTTTCCAAAGTCATCATCTCTCTTTGCTCTTACAAAATAGAAATATCCGTTTTCATCGTAAACAATCGCTCTTGCGATATTCCTGTCATGGTCAATATAATCATATTTCCATTCGGTATCCTGCAAATTAATTTTTAGTTCTCTATGCATATTTTCTAATCCATCTTCCTTTTTGTAGCATTTACTTATCGATAAAATTCTGTCCTTCTAAGATCTGTATATGGTCTGTCTTTCCTGATTTTCACAGAGTCAGAAAGATCAATATCCGCATATAAAATCTGTTCCTCATCCTTTGCTTTTGCAACAACATTTCCTTTTGCATCAATGACAATGGATTCTCCCGAAAAGTCCATCTGTCCTTCCGTTCCTACCCTGTTACACATTGCAATAGCCACGCTGTTTTGAAATGCCTGTACTCTTAATTCCCATTCAAACATTTCGGATGGCTCTGCTTTTGTGTTCACTGTCGGAATTACAATCAAATCTGCTCCCATCAGCATTTCTGTTCTGATACTTTCAGTATAATGCCTGTCAAAGCAGACTACAATTCCTATCTTCCCATATATCGTATCAAACACCTTAAATCCATCATCTGACGGAGTATAATAATCCTGTTCGTAAAATTTCTCAGCCTGTGCAACATGAACCATTTTCTGAATACCCTGTATCTTACCATTTGTTCCGATAAATAAACTTGCATCATATGGCTTTCTGTTTTCCTCCAAATATATATTGGGTATGGAAATAATAGAATTTTTCCTGCTTGCCTCCTGAAGCTGCCGTACTTCTTTTGAATCAATTTTAATAAGATATTTTTCAACATCTTTGCCTTTATATTGAGGAAAGAACTCTGTCAATTGAACTTCCGGGAAAAGAATCATATCTGCATTATGATTCGCAGCTTCTTTGATTAATTTGATACTTTTATTCAAATTATCCTGCATATTTTTGTATGTTTTCATCTGTGCCAAAGCAATGCGCATGATTTTCACCTCTTGTTTCTTTACAATGCCCAGTTTGTATTATTCTACCGGATAAAGTGCGTTTCTACCAGTTATTATATCGGCATTATTTGATACATTAACAATTCCGGCTGACAAACTGGAATTTCTATCGCTTTTATTCTTTAAACTGCCGAAAATAAATAAGTATGTTTTCGTATTTGTGCAAATGGATAAAATCACTGTTGTGGATACTTATGTAAAAGCAGACGTAAACCGTGGAACCTTCTACAAATATTATAGAGATGTTCCCGATTTATATGATAAAACAGAAGACTCTCTTGTCAAAGAAATATATGCATTGTTGGAAAACACAAACAGAACAGATAAAATGTCCCAATGCCAGCAGTCAGGACTCAGAGCTGCTACTCGAATATGTACTTGGTGGATGCTTTCATGTCGTATCCTACTGGTTGAAAAACGGAATGCAGATTTTATTTAAATTCCTGCACCATACAATTTATTGCTGATACAAATTCTTCTTTTACCTTTTCATTATCATCTGTGCCATCATATAAGCTGTAATAGAAATACAAAATTGCATAAAATCTGACTGCTTTGTCTTTAGCATCTGTAATTCCCATGCTTTCAAATAAATCTTTCACATAGAAGGCAGGACCAGCCACAAGATACTGCTGATATAAACTCTGCATCTCTTTACTGCGGAACTGCTCTATTGTCAACATCTTCCGAAACGATGATGCGAAATCATCCTCAGTCCAGTATTCAAACATAGACTTACTGTATTTCACAAAATCATCAAACGACACTGTTTCATACTTTTCCGGCATTCTCTCTTTACCCTCTTCCGGCATATCATAATCTGATGCCTGTTCACCATCCTGCTGCTCCATCCTCTTGACAATACAGTCAAAAATATCTCTTTTGCTTTTGTAATGACGGTATAATGCCCCTTTTGTTATGTCAAGCTCTCCTGCTATCTGACTTACTGAAACAGCCTCATAACCATCTCTGGCAAACAGATGCAATGCCACAATTAATATTTCTTCTTTTCTATTACCCATGCAAATTTCCTCCAAACGAATTAACTTTACAGTGAATTATTTTTTCGACATTTCCTTTGCTTTTATAAAAATGAGGTTCAAATCCACAGATTATTCTCAGCTGACTGTTTCGTTTTAATTCTCTTAAAAGACTGGCAACAGAGTCATGATCGAAAATAAAACTCGCAACAAATGAATTCCACAGTGCTGTAACAGACCATTCATTTCTGCCTTTTCCACGTATCTTTTGCAGTTTTTGAATCAGTTTTTCGTCTGGTAAAGCAGCAAGAATTGTCTGTAGCCGAAATAAATCTCCTAAATTTTCTTCAAAAGTATCGTCAAACAGTGATAATTGTGATATTATTTTCATTGAAAAACACTCCTTTCCTAATGTTGGTTTACGCACTTACATTATACAACTTTAATTGTTTGAAAGGGTGCTTTTTTTATATTTTTTACACACAACATAAATTACCTGTCAGCATATGATTCATTTTTCTATAATAGGGCACTTCAAACTCGCCAGTACTTGTATCCTGTTTTTTAGGATACTATGTACTGCTACGAAGTTTGTGTAGCGAAAGCGTGCCCTTGTTAGAAAATGAATGCATATGCTGACCAGGAACAATACCATAGTGGTCGTATTTTAGTATAAAATCAAAAAAAATCGTTCAAAAGTAACTGTTTGTGTTGCTTTTTGTGGCGATTCTTTTTATGAAGTTTTTTGAAAGTCTTTTATTCCTTAGATTTCGCGACAGCGAAATCTATTCAGTTATATTTTCTTGCTCTTTTATCTCTTTTGCTGCATTTTCTATTACCATTCAAGATGAATAAAAAAAGAGGCTATGTACTTATATAGCCTCTTTTACTTATGTTTCAGTTATCGCTTACGATTACAATATCCCTGTTTGAACTTCTATAGCGAAACTATTCTATATGTCGTCAGATAATTATTTTTCTTCTTGTCTGCAAGCACTGTGGATACTTTAATCTTGGCACTCTTTCCTTTTGTCAATGTGTAGCTGCTCTTTGTGCATTTACTTTCTTTACATTGGTATTTTTATAACTCTTATCTGCACCTAATATAACTTTAGTTCCTTTCATTATACAGTACCAATCGTACCGTGAAATAACCTTTTTTATTTACATGTTATCTCAACAGCTTTTCCATATACTTTTATTCCGTTTATAACTTTATATGCTCTGATATATATCTTCTTTTTCCCTTTTAATTTACTCTTTTTGATAGTACATGAAGTCTTTTTTACACCTGAAATTTGTTTCAAAACCACTTCATTGAAACGATATTTTTTATCTGGTACAAATGAAATCTTGTAACCTTTAGCTCCTGACAATGATTTCCAGTTCACCTTGACATTGCTTCCTTTTATTGTTGCTTTTGCACTCTTTACTTTTGTAGGTGCTGTACCAAGATTTTTAAATTTATAACCACGAGAAATCACATATTTTTTTATATCAGCTATAGGAGATAAATCATACTCATAATCTCCTGTATTTTGATATCCATATACAGTTGCACCCTTACCTACATTTATAATTTCTATATATCTTATAGTGGATGGAAGGTATATCCTATCAATTTTTGTTCCTGTCTCACCAAACAAGTTTCCATATATTTTTACTCCGTTTACACCCTCAGTATATTTAACTTTTTTCAACGAAGTGCAGCCATTGAGTACAAATGTCTTGTTAATTGATATGGTAAGCTGTGTTAGTTTTCTTGCTGAACAAAATACAGCCGAATCTGCCTTTTTCACAGACTTAGGCATCACATATACACCATTCCTTGACTCTGGATATAAAACAAGCTCTGTCTTGCTCTTGTTGTACAACACGCCATCTATTGCAACATATTTTTTATTACCACTGTGAACATCAATTTTTTCAAGATTAGATGCAACATTATTGTATCTTACAAACATCTCATCCTCAGAATCATTACAGAATTCATTTGTAATAACCGAAATATCACTGACTGTTTCAGGCATTGTATACTCTGTCATTTTGCTCGGAAAAATAATGATTTCTGTTTTGTCCTTATTATATAAAACATTATTTTCAACACAAAAATTTTCATTTGAAGCATCACATTCTATTGACACAAAATGATTTTTTTCTCTGCTATCGTCACATATTTTTTTAACATCAGGGTGAAGCTTTAATGTATCATTGCCAGCACTCACCAAATATAATGTGCTGTAATCTGCTGAATAAAGTCCGCCTTCATATACTTTAAAATTTTTATTTCCATCTGCAACACAGATATCTGTTATCTCAGATGTCTCTGAAACATTCAATTTTATATCTTCAATATTTTCTGCAACATTCAATGTTCCACTGCCCGAAACCTCTGTCAATGTATTTCCTAAAACTTCAGTAGTCACCTCCGCAGATGCTTTTATGCCTCCGTTATACAGACCACACCCCAAAATTAAGGCTAATAAAATACTACCAAAAAATACTGAAAAATGTTTTTTCGTAAAAAAATACTTCATTGTAATCTCCCCTTTCCTTAAAATACATGTTATTAAGTTATTTTTTAATTATTAAATACTGCTTCTAGGTACTGAATAAATATAGTTCTGTTTTCCATTTGCATTATGTTTAGCAATACCTATATATAATGTTTTTGTATTTATGACATGAATACCTTCTATTTCATTATTATTTCCTGAAATTCAATTGCTTTTGCTAATGCCATAACCAACACCTCGGAAATTTTGATGATTAGATTATAGCATAGAAGCAAAAATATATCCAGATATTTATTTTATGTTATACTAGTTAAAATTTTTTTACTTTCTTCTCTATAATATATCACACATTTCTATTTTATCGCTGTGGCCCTTTTAAGGGCTTGTGATAAAACAGATTTCCTACAGCAGCACGCTTTCGCTTGGAGAAAAGCACAATGGATGCATAAATGGACATACTACTGTGCTGGCATATTGATATTTAGCATTACAACAACTTCCTATTCGGAAGCTGTTGTAAACGTAGGATACAATGAACTCAACTTCACTCTTGCATCGGCAGTTCGGAACTGCCAATTAACTTTTGCTGCGACTGTATTACGCTCGACTTCCCACGCAGCTAACTCTCCACGAAGTTTTGCAATGTTTTCAATCCTTCGTGACAAACACTGTCTGGTCATTACATTCAGTTCTATTTCTGCAATGTCAAGCCAGCTTCCATGTTTGGGTGTATAGTGAATTTCCAAACGCTTGATAATCCGTCTTGCTGCAGGTACCATTCCTGACATATTCCGAATCTGTTTTCTGATTGTCACCCGGACGCATGGGCAGTGGTTTCCTTGCATCGCCCAGTAACTGGTAAGGCTTTTCGTCCATGCATACAACTGGTCTTTCAGGATTGTATGGGAGTTCATATACATCAAGGACATCTTCCATACATGCTATAAATTCGGCATCATCTTTTTTGGGGATGCACCAGTAGTCGTTTTTGTGAGGTCGAAGTTTGTTTTTTTTAAGGCTCTTCGGATTGCCTCACGGCTGACCGGAGTATCAAGAACAATTTTTGCTTTCTCTTCCAGAAGCCGGATGGTCCACCTTGAATGTCCTTCCGGCACCGGACCACAGGCAAGTTCAATGATACGGGCTTCAGCACGTCCAAGTACATATGTATCCTCTTCTTCTCTGACAGGAACAATTATCCAATCCTTATATTATGGACGCTGCATTCCTTCTCGAACAAACAACTCAAGTGTCGTTTCTTCCTCAATTCCTTCTTACATCAGCGCAGCCTTTGCCTTGTTAAATGCTATTTTCAAAATTTTACCAAATCCTATTAATGAATAAAATTGTGCAACAAATACAAGTGCATTACCCCCTATAAGTATCTATCAGTGACATAAGCACCTCCACAAAATATATTATAATAAATATTTTAGCACAATATTCTATACGTAGATAGTACCAATCCTTTTTTACAATAACATGTCTATAAAAAATACTGTATAGTAATTCCTATACAGTATAATCATGCACATATTACAATAAAAAAAGAGCCCGACGCATCAAGCTCTTTCAAGGTGTTGTCCGAAGACGCCCACCGCAATTCATACATATAATATACCATATGGTCAAAATTTATGCAAGTTCTATCAGAAATTATTAATATTATTAATAAAATTTTGTAATTGCTTAAGATGAGAACGTTGCTGGGTTCCTAAAATTTGATTACATACATTTGCTGGAAGCTGGTTACGTAATTCATCAGTCGATGAAATAAACATATTCAAAAATTGTTTACATGTTGTCTTGGATTCTCCCATTTTTCTCAAAACATATGTCAAAAGAATAATATACGCATAAATATATTTAAAATCAAGATTTACAATTCCTACTTCTGCTTCTAACAGAGCCACTAATCTTTGATTTATCTTACCAGTTCTGAATCTTGTATCAAAAATAATATTATTATGTGCAACCGCATTTCTAAGATCCTTCAACGAATATATAATATATTCCGTTATTTTACCATCTGAATCAAGATTGTTGGGAAGGTGTAATGTTGCTGATGTATACAACTTAACATCAGAATTTGCACATGCAAAAAAAGTACCAAATTCTCCAAGCGTAAGAGATTCAAATATCGCCCATATCGGTATTGATTTATCTGTATCAAAAAAATAATTCACTGTTTTTTTATTATTTCCATAATCTCGAATCAATGCACTATTTATCTTACCTTTAAGCATCATTCTCTTAGCATATTGCTTGTGATACATAGCACTTCCCGGAGTATATGATTGATAATCAGTAATTGATTTGTTAAAAATAACATCCAAATTCTCCGATTTCGCGTTTTTCAAAGTTGATTCGATAACATAACTTTTTAGAGCGTTTTCAATAAACATTACTTTAGGATAAAAAATTGCCTTTAAATTCATATCAAATTTATTCAACGCAATAATTTCATCTAAAGATGTAAACGAAATTCTTTGACTTGGTATACGAATAAAACGATATCCTTTAAAACCGTGATAATACCCCATGTTTCGTAAAGCCTGCGCTTGATTACTTTTAACAGTAATATGATGTTTTGTCCTCAAATATTTCATTAATTGGTTTATTGTTAACATTACTTTCCCCTTCCATGTATGTGCTATATATTTTACAAAGTTCTCTCAAATCTCCTTCTATTTTCTTTTCATATATATTAGCACAAAAACAGCGAAACTGTATAGATAATTCATCCATACAATATCGCAGTTTTTATTAATCTTATGTCTTTATCATCTTTGCCAATGATGTAAGTAACGTAACCATCTCAGATTTCATATCTCATTTGTCTATGATAATATTATCACATTCCAAAATCAGAATCAAACAATACTGCCATCTTCAAAATGTCCACTATTTGGCAATCTAATAAGTTGATTTTCCATTATAACATCTCAGTATTTCCATATTTTTCATAGTGTATTTTGTTTTCAGGAATATCTGTCAAAGAGTGTCCCTCAGGATGCACTGCCGGAATTCCTAATGATAAAATAGCTTCCAGATGTATTTCTTTCGGATATCCTAAAATTCTTCGCAGATAATCTTCCGTAGTTTGTCCGTCAGACGCTTCTCTTAAACGTCCCTGAATCCAACAACTACCAAGTCCAAGACTATCTGCCATCAAATGCATATTAGACATTACAATAGAACAATCCTCTGTCCACACATCTGATTTTTCTGTATTGGCGACTACCACGATTGCAGCCGAAGCATTTGCAAGCATTTTAGCCGAACCGATACGGCACTCGGACATCTCTTTCAAGGTGTCCTTATTCTGTACCACAATCAACTCCCAAGGTCTGATGGAACGGCTGGAAGGGGATAATAATCCTGCATTTAATACCATCTGTAATTGTTCCTTTGAGATTTCTTCACCGGTATATTGTCTGATACTTCGTCTTTTTTTCAAAACATCTAAAAACTCCATTTATGCTTCCTCTTTTACTCGAATGATATAATCCTTTTTACGTGGGGCTGCTTCCTTTATTCCTTCCGGTAATCCATAACCAAGAATTACATTTCCAATTCCTTCATAGTCACCTGTAATTCCCCATTTTGCAAGAAGTGCTTTTCCTTCTTCTGAATCAAAAACTTCTCTCGCTCTGTAAATATAGCATGAATCTACACCTACTGCATGAGCTGCATTTAATAAATTTGCAATGACCATATTTCCATCATCTACATAAGTTCCTCTGCTTCTTTCTGCAAGCACAACTAGTACTGTTGGAGCACCATAAAATGGATCTGTGTTGTTTCCAAGCACTTTGGCATTTAGTTCTGATACATAATCCCTTGTCTTTTTATCCTGAATTACAACAATGACCGGACATTGTGCCCCCATTCCTGTCGGCGCATATGTTCCTGCTTCAAGTATTTCATTTAACTGCTCCTCAGAAATCTGGTCCGGTTTATATTTACGGCAGCTTCGTCTTGTTTTTAAATCCTGTAATGTTTCTTTCATGTATGTTTCCTCCTTATTTCAGGTTTCTATGTTTATTATACTCCTATGTTGTTATATAATAAACAATGAGATTTTGTTAAATTTATATTTTCCTTTCCCGTGACCTGATACTGGTTCAATAATATCCGCCTGCACCAAATTGGAAAGAAATTTCGAAGCACCTGAACTTTTCAGTTCAAGAAGTTCCATAACTGCACTTCTTCCAAATA
>OGDF01005542.1_pt1 | contig 13320 bp, 8 predicted proteins | sample 1570141 | NCBI WGS metagenome assembly OGDF01 (sample SAMEA4370581, study PRJEB24528) | human gut metagenome | reverse complement strand
GGTAAAATATACCGCAAACTGGGGCTTGCAGATTGCGGAAATGATTTTTCAGACATGCTCTAGCAATATCAACCGGGAAGATCTCCACGGATCCGGCAGCGGTAATCACTTGGTGTGATTCCCATGATACGGTGAAAGATTTCCGTATAATAGCTGGCACCGGAAAACCCAACCTGTAAAGCGATCTCTGTGATGGTATACGAGGTATTGACAAGCAAAGGAATACTCTGTTCGATACGGTAAGTCATCAGATAATTCATCGGTGTCTGGTGGAGAAGACGTTTGCAGAGTCTTTCACACTCCCCGGGACTTACAGAGACTGCATCTGCAAGATCCTTCAAAGATATTTTACCGGTATAATGAGAGTGAATATAAGTAAGAAACGTATCCAGTGTTTTTCTGTCTCTGGATATTTTTTTGGCGGGAGCGATCGTAAAACCAGGTCGCTGACTCATTTTCCAGAGAAGTCCCCAGGTGGTGGAAAGATGGGAGAGAATCTGCAATTCCCAGGTTTCCGGTTGTTCCTGATGAAGAATTCCACACTTGTAAAGAATATCCAGAAGTATCTGTTGTTCAGGATCTTCCGGACGTATATAAAGTGCAGGAGTTGCCGGATTACCGAGCAGAGGTTTTACGTATTTTCGGAAAAGAATATTGGACTCGGTACCGTAGATAAAAGCTGGGTGAAAGATAATGGTATGAGATACTGCTGTTTCACTTCCCACAGGATGACAATCGTGCAGCTGTTTGGCATTGATCCAGAGCACCTCTCCGGGGTGGAGCACATATTCAGTTAATTCAACCTGAATCCGTACAGATCCCTGAAGCTGATAGTGAAATTCCACTTCCGGATGCCAGTGCATGGGAACATACAGGGTATGTTCCCCGCTTTCCGACACTGGAAAATAATCCATGTGGATATCAACCGGAAAATCATGGCTGCCATGAAGCTGATTTTCTTTCAGATTTTTCTGGGTGGAAATGACAGGACAGTTTGTTGACATAAGCGGTACCTCGGATTATGTTGATTTTGTTATAGAAATTGCAGATATTGTGATAGCTGAATTCCTGTGAAATTATTATACTGTCTTTTGTGTTAAAACACAAGAAAGGAAGTTCAGAATGATTTTGTTATAAAAAACAGATGAAAATCTGATTTTCAGGAGAGAGGAAGAGAAGGAGGATCTTTTATTATGGGAACAAAAAAGAATAATCTGGGGGTTCGTATCGCGATGGCGGTAATCGGAATAGCACTGACTGCTGTTTCTGTGGGGCTTCAAAAGATTTCGGGACTTGGAGTGGATCCGTTTAGTGTTATTATTTTCGGTTTTTCCAATGCCTTTCATGCGACATATCAGACCGTATATATTGTGGTGTGTGCCGTTTTGCTGAGTATAGCATTTATTTTTAATAGAAAATTACTTGGAATTGCAACGGTTGTCAATCTGTTTTTCAGCGGATTTGTTACAGACGCCACCAGAAAAGCAGTTGTAAAAGTGGTGGGGGAACATCCCTCAATGGCAGTTCGTGTTATCTTATTGCTGATCGTTGTACTGTTGATTTCTATTTCTTCAGCTTTGTACTATTCTTCAGAACTTGGGGTATCTCCATACGATGCACAGGCACTGACAATTGCAGAGAAAACAAAATTTCCCTTCCGCGCAGTGAGAATCGGTACCGATGTGGTGTGCTGTGCTGTCGGGTTTGCTCTGGGAGGAGACCTGGGACTGGCTACTCTGGTGTATGCTTTTTGCATGGGACCATTTATCCAGTTTTGCAGGGAACATTTAACGGATAAGATGGCAGCAGGAGAAATGTTTCGCAAATAAAGAACGAGAATAAGGGAAAATCCGCTGGCATGCCGGCGGATTTTCTGTGTGCACGGAGTATATTTGAAATTATATTATAAAAAACGGTGTGAGAGCAGACAGCATAGCATCCGTTGTATTTTTTTCGTGAGTTTTTCCAACGATCACGGAATAATGATTGACAGTATGCACGCAGAATGATATACTCATCCTGTTAAAAAGATAACGGTAAAAATTACCGAATATCGACCACATAGAAAAGCGTAAGGTGTCGGATGACAGAAGATTTCTGTTAATCCGGTGAAAAGGGAAACAGGTGTGAATCCTGTACGAACTCGTCACCGTGATTCGCGAGGGAAGACAAAAACCACTGGGAAACCGGGAAGATGTCAAACCGCTTGAGCGATCAGCCGGGAGACCTGCCTTTGCGCAGTACGGGAACGAAAGTTCAGGCCACGAGGAATTGGCAGTACGAAAGAAAAACCTGTTTGCTTGTATAAAAATGGTTTTTCCGGCACTTATGGTGAAAGAAACATCTATAACCGTTAAACGGTTCTGGTATCCCTGAAACTGATTCTGAAACTATAAGAAGAATTCCAAATGTAGTACCTACTACCTTCGTCTCCGGACGGAGGTTTTTTACGTTTCATGTGGGCAAGACCCCAGACAACCTTCTTCGGAGAGCCGTCCTGTACCACCGTGGTACACAATCTCAAAAGGACAAAGACAGGAGGAACCATGAGATGAAAAAGAAAATTGTAGTGCTGATGCTTTCAGCAGCTATGACCATGTCCATGATGACAGGATGTGGAAACACAGCAAAGGATGACAGTGCATCCACAACAACAGAAACAACGCAGGATGCAAAAGCCACAGAAGAAACAGAACCGACAGAAGAAGCCACAGAAGAAGCAACAGACGACAGTGCATCTGACCAGGAGGCAGCAGATAAAGTAGCAGCTCTGATCGATCAGATCTATGTGCAGGAAAGAAACGACAACACTGACGAACAGTGTAAAGAAGCCAAAGAAGCTTGGGATGCTCTGACCGATGTACAGAAAGAACTGGTAGAAGGTGAAAATGCAGACCCTGATTACTTCGGAAGAGATACCGGTGATGCATCCAAGGACGATCCGTTAAACGGAGATGACATCGGTGACAACGAACTGCTGGTAGTAAGTTTCGGTACTTCCTTCAACGGCAGCCGTGCAGCAGATATCGGAGGTATCGAGAAAGCCCTGCAGACCGCATATCCGGACTGGTCCGTAAGACGAGCCTTTACCGCACAGATCATCATCAATCATGTACAGGCCCGTGATGACGAGAAGATCGACAATATGGATCAGGCCCTGCAGCGTGCCGTAGACAATGGTGTAAAGAACCTGGTGGTACAGCCGACCCATCTGATGCATGGTGCTGAGTATGACGAACTGACAGAAGCAGTAGAAAGCTACAAAGATAAATTTGAATCCGTAAGCATCGCAGAACCACTGTTAGGAGAAGTTGGGGACAGTGACGATGCAGTCAATGATGACAAAAAAGCAGTAGCAGAAGCCATCACAGCAGAGGCAGTAAAAACTGCAGGATATGATGATCTGGATGCGGCAGAGGCAGACGGAACCGCATTCGTATTCATGGGACACGGAACTTCTCACACTGCAAAGATCAGCTACAGCCAGATGCAGAGCCAGATGAATGATCTGGGATATGACAATGTATTTATCGGTACCGTAGAAGGAAAACCGGAAGATACTGCATGTGAAGCAGTGATCGAAAAGATCAAAGAAGCGGGATACAAAAAAGTAGTGCTTCGTCCGCTGATGGTAGTAGCCGGAGACCATGCAAATAACGATATGGCCGGAGATGATGAGGATTCCTGGAAGAGCCAGTTCGAGGCATCAGGAGCATTTGACAAGATTGATACCCAGATCGCAGGACTGGGAGAGATCTCTGCTATCCAGGATCTGTATGTAGCACATAGTAAAGCTGCAATTGATGGAAAGAGCGCTTCTACAGCAAACTAAAACATATCAGATACGTAACTGCTCAGCACCCACTGTGAAGGTACTGAAAAGTTATGACAGATGAATAAAAGGAACAGCCTGTCTGATCAGCTTCTATTCAGTGACTGGTCAGACTGGCTGTTTTTTGCCAAAATCCAGAGACATACAAGTCAAAATGCCATCACCGAAGGTGATTAGAAATGCATATTGCATCGTAACTGTGAGGTTACTGAACAGTTACGATGCAACATTGACAAGTAATTGGAGCGGTGCTAGAATAAACAGGAAATACAGCATAACTGAATAAAATGTGTAAGGTGCCGGACGAAAAAATGTCCGGTGAAAAGGGAAACCGGTGAGAATCCGGTACGAACTCGTCACCGTAATTCGCGAGTTGAGGTTAATAACCACTGGAAAACCGGGAAGGGAGCCAAAGTGTCAGAGCGATCAGTCGGGAGACCTGCCTTTCACAGTACGGGAATAAGAACAGTTACTGTGCTCGGTAACTGAGAATTCAGGCCACGAGGGACTGGCAGTACAAAATTAAGAAAGTCAGAATCATACTGGCTGATTCTTGTGTAACCTGTGCCTCCGCCAATTGGCGGAGGTTTTTCTTGTATTGGACATTAATAATTGGTCCGGTGGATCAATTATGATTTTCTTTTTTATTCATTTATGTACTCATATCTGAGAACAGGAGGATTTAACATGAAAAAGAAACTGGTAGTATTGATGTTATCAGCAGCCATGACAGCAACACTTCTGACTGGCTGTGGCGACACCAAAGAAACAACATCCGAATCCACAGCAACCGAAACAGAGGCAGAAGCCACCGAAGAAGCCGCAGATGACAGTGCATCTGACCAGGAGGCAGCAGATAAAGTAGCAGCCCTGATCGATCAGATCTATGTGCAGGAAAGAAACGACAACACTGACGAACAGTGTAAAGAAGCCAAAGAAGCTTGGGATGCTCTGACCGATGTACAGAAAGAACTGGTAGAAGGTGAAAATGCAGACCCTGATTACTTCGGAAGAGATACCGGTGATGCATCCAAGGACGATCCGTTAAACGGAGATGACATCGGTGACAACGAACTGCTGGTAGTAAGTTTCGGTACTTCCTTCAACGGCAGCCGTGCAGCAGATATCGGAGGTATCGAGAAAGCCCTGCAGACCGCATATCCGGACTGGTCCGTAAGACGAGCCTTTACCGCACAGATCATCATCAATCATGTACAGGCCCGTGATGACGAGAAGATCGACAATATGGATCAGGCCCTGCAGCGTGCCGTAGACAATGGTGTAAAGAACCTGGTGGTACAGCCGACCCATCTGATGCATGGTGCTGAGTATGACGAACTGACAGAAGCAGTAGAAAGCTACAAAGATAAATTTGAATCCGTAAGCATCGCAGAACCACTGTTAGGAGAAGTTGGGGACAGTGACGATGCAGTCAATGATGACAAAAAAGCAGTAGCAGAAGCCATCACAGCAGAGGCAGTAAAAACTGCAGGATATGATGATCTGGATGCGGCAGAGGCAGACGGAACCGCATTCGTATTCATGGGACACGGAACTTCTCACACTGCAAAGATCAGCTACAGCCAGATGCAGAGCCAGATGAATGATCTGGGATATGACAATGTATTTATCGGTACCGTAGAAGGAAAACCGGAAGATACTGCATGTGAAGCAGTGATCGAAAAGATCAAAGAAGCGGGATACAAAAAAGTAGTGCTTCGTCCGCTGATGGTAGTAGCCGGAGACCATGCAAATAACGATATGGCCGGAGATGATGAGGATTCCTGGAAGAGCCAGTTCGAGGCATCAGGAGCATTTGACAAGATTGATACCCAGATCGCAGGACTGGGAGAGATCTCTGCTATCCAGGATCTGTATGTAGCACATACCAAAGCTGCAATGGATGGAAATGATGCAGCTGTTTCCGAAGAGTCAGAGGAAACAGCTGGCACACTGGAAGATGGTACTTATGAAGCAGAATTTGACACAGACAGTGGAATGTTCCATGTTAACGAAGCAAATGACGGAAAAGGTATCCTGACAGTAAAAGACGGAAAAATGACGATCCATATCAGCCTGGTATCTAAGAATATCGTAAACCTGTATGTGGGAAAAGCAGCAGATGCACAGAAAGACGGTGCAGAACTTCTGCAGCCAACAACCGATACGATCACCTATGATGACGGAAGTACAGAAGAAGTATATGGCTTTGATGTTCCGGTAAAAGCACTGGATGAAACCTTTGATCTGGCACTGGTGGGTACCAAAGGAAAATGGTATGACCACGAAGTAAGTGTAAGTAATCCGGTGAAGGCAGAGTAAGGAAATAGTTACTGAGAACGGAGTGGACAGTAACTTTGATGGTAAATCAGCCCCTTGACAAAAAAAGCAGAAATTTGTATACTACACAGGTATGATTGATTCATAAGAAAATGCATGGATAAGAACCAGTAGCAGCAAGCATCCGTACAGAGAGGCGCCGGTTGGTGAGAGGCCCGCGGGAAACTTCCTGTGAATACATCTTTGAGCTTTGCACCGAACGCATCGTGCTGGTAGGCTGCAACGGAAGGACCTCCGTTATACGGGTCAAAGTATAGATTTACCTGTACTTACAGAGGCAGGAGGTGCGAACCTTCTGTGAAATTAGGTGGTATCACGGAACCTGGCTTCCGTCCTATAAAAAAGGACGAGGCCAGGTTTTCTTATTTTACAGGAAATTGCTTTCCCGTAAAGTAAAAAAATGTTCCGCGGGAATGTGACAAGACACATTCTTTGTTCTAAATAAACACAAAAAGGAGAAAGTTTATCATGACAATTTATGACGAATTAGTTGCCCGTGGTCTGATCGCCCAGGTAACCGACGAAGAAGAAATTAAAGATTTGGTCAATAATGGAAAAGCGACTTTTTACATCGGGTTTGACCCGACTGCAGACAGTCTGCATGTAGGACATTTTATGGCACTGTGCCTGATGAAACGTCTGCAGATGGCAGGAAACAAACCGATTGCACTGATCGGTGGAGGTACTGCCATGGTTGGTGATCCGTCCGGAAGAAGTGATATGCGTCAGATGATGACACAGGAAACTATTCAGCACAACTGTGACTGCTTTAAAAAACAGATGGAGCGTTTTATTGATTTCTCTGACGGAAAAGCACTGATGGTAAATAATGGAGACTGGCTGTTAGGATTAAACTATGTAGATTTCCTGCGCGAGATCGGACCGCATTTCTCTGTAAACCGTATGCTTACCGCAGAATGCTACAAACAGCGTATGGAAAAAGGATTAAGCTTCCTGGAGTTCAACTACATGCTGATGCAGAGCTATGACTTCTACATGCTGTACCAGAAATACGGCTGCAACATGCAGTTTGGCGGCGACGACCAGTGGAGTAACATGCTGGGTGGTACCGAACTGATCCGCCGTAAATTAGGAAAGAACGCATGTGCCATGACCATCACCCTGCTGTTAAACTCTGAAGGAAAGAAAATGGGTAAAACACAGTCCGGTGCGGTATGGCTGGATCCAAACAAAACTTCTCCGTTTGATTTTTATCAGTACTGGAGAAATGTGGCAGATGCCGATGTCCTCAAATGTATCCGTATGCTCACTTTCCTGCCGTTAGAGCAGATTGATGAAATGGATAAATGGGAAGGAAGCCAGTTAAACCAGGCAAAAGAGATCCTGGCTTACGAACTGACTGCCCTGGTACATGGTGAGGAAGAAGCAAAGAAAGCACAGGAAGGCGCAAGAGCACTGTTCTCTGCTGGTAATGCAGCTAATATGCCATCCACAACACTGGCAGCCGAGGATTTTCAGGATGGTGCCATCGACCTGATTTCTCTGCTGTGTAAAGCCGGTCTGGTAACTTCCCGTTCTGAAGGACGTCGTGCCATCGAGCAGGGAGGTGTATCCGTAGACGGAGAGAAAATTACAGATATCCGTTACAACGTGAAAAAAGAGGATATTACAGAAGAAGGTCTTATTGTAAAACGTGGTAAGAAAAAATTCATGAAAATCTGCTTATAAGAAGGGTGTCACTTGCACGGGCATCACAATTGTGCTAAAGTAGAAAGATAGAGAAAAATTGTGGAAGCTCCGGAATCGTGGAGCTTCTGACAGCAATAAATATGAGGAGGAACATACAGTGAAAAAGTATGGAGTAAACGAACTTCGTCAGATGTTTCTGGACTTTTTCGAGAGCAAAGGTCATTTGGTAATGAACAGCTTTTCCCTCGTACCCCAGAATGATAACAGCCTTCTGCTGATCAATGCAGGTATGGCACCATTAAAACCGTATTTTACCGGAGCAGAGATTCCGCCGAGAACTCGTGTGGCTACCTGCCAGAAATGTATCCGTACCGGTGATATCGAGAACGTAGGAAAGACAGCCCGTCACGGTACTTTCTTCGAGATGCTTGGTAACTTCTCTTTTGGTGATTACTTCAAACACGAAGCCATCGCATGGTCCTGGGAATTTCTGACAAAAGTGGTAGGTCTGGATGAGAATCGTCTGTATCCGTCTGTATACGAAGAGGATGATGAAGCCTTCGATATCTGGAATAAAGAAATTGGTGTTCCGGCTGACAGAATCTTCCGTTTCGGAAAAGAAGACAACTTCTGGGAGCACGGCGCAGGTCCTTGCGGTCCGTGTTCTGAGATTTACTATGACCGTGGAGAAAAATACGGCTGTGGTAAAACGGGCTGTACCGTAGGATGTGACTGCGACCGTTATATGGAAGTATGGAATAACGTATTTACCCAGTTCGAAAATGACGGGGAAGGTCATTATGAGACTCTGAAACAGAAAAATATTGATACCGGTATGGGGCTGGAACGTCTGGCTGTTGTTGTTCAGGATGTAGATTCTATTTTTGATGTAGATACACTGTGTGCCCTGAGAAATAAGGTCTGTGAAGTTGCCGGAAAAACTTATGGTGTCAATCACGAGGACGATGTATCCATCCGTCTGATCACGGATCATATGCGTTCCGCTACCTTCCTGATCTCTGATGGGGTTATGCCGACCAATGAAGGAAGAGGCTATGTTCTTCGCCGTCTGATCCGTCGTGCAGCACGTCACGGACGTCTTCTTGGTATCGAAGGACCGTTCCTGGAGAAACTGAGTGAGACTGTCATCGAAGGATCCAAAGATGGATATCCGGAACTGGAAGAAAAGAAAACCTTTATCCTGAACGTTTTGCATAACGAAGAAAGTCAGTTCAACAAGACCATTGACCAGGGACTTAAGATTCTCGCCGATCTGGAAGCTGAGATGAAAGAAGCAGGAAAGTCCGTCCTTGGAGGCTCCGATGCCTTCCGTCTGTATGATACGTATGGATTCCCGATCGATCTGACGAAAGAGATTCTGGAAGAAAAAGGATACACTATTGATGAGGACGGCTTCAAAGAAGAGATGGAAGTGCAGAGAAAACGTGCAAGAGAAAGCCGTGCAGTCAGCAACTATATGGGCGCAGATGCAACTGTATACGATGAGATCGACCGCAATATCACAACCGAATTTGACGGATATGACAAACTGGAAGCTGCCTCCAAAGTAACTGTTCTGACCACAGAGACAGAGATCGTGGATTCCCTGATGGAAGGTCAGAAAGGAACCATCTTTGTAGAAAAGACACCGTTCTACGCTACCATGGGTGGACAGGAAGGTGACACCGGTGTGATCACCACTGCAAACGGTGTATTCCGTGTAGAAGATACCATCAAACTTCGTGGCGGCAAATACGGTCATGTAGGTGTGATGGAATCCGGTATGATCTCCAACGGAGATGAAGTAACACTGAAAGTAGACGAGCAGGAAAGAAAAGACACCTGTAAGAACCACAGTGCAACCCATCTGCTGCAGAAAGCCCTGAAGACTGTTCTGGGCGCTCATGTAGAACAGAAAGGTTCTCTGGTTAATCCGACCAGACTGCGTTTCGATTTCGCACACTTCCAGGCAATGACTCCGGAAGAGATTGCAGAAACAGAGGCTCTGGTAAATAAAGAGATCCAGGCTGCACTGCCGGTAACCACACAGATCATGGGTATCGAAGAAGCTAAGAAAACAGGTGCTATGGCACTGTTCGGTGAGAAATACGGCGATGAGGTACGTGTAGTATCCATGGGCGATTTCTCTGTAGAACTCTGTGGTGGTACTCATGTGGCAAATACAGCGAATATTACATTGTTCAAGATCGTATCCGAAGCAGGTGTTGCGGCAGGTGTTCGTCGTATCGAAGCACTGACAGGTAACAACGTGATCGAATACTATCGTCAGATGGAAGAAAATCTGCATACAATCGCAAAAACACTGAAGACCAGTCCTGCTGAGATCACAGAAAAGATCACACATCTGCAGAAAGAAGTAAAAGAACTGCAGAGTGAAAACGAATCTCTGAAGAGTAAGATGGCTCAGGATTCTCTGGGAAATGTTATGGATCAGGTTGTGGAAGTAAAAGGTGTGAAAGTTCTGGCATCTGCCGTTGATGGCGTAGATATGAATGGACTGCGTGACCTGGGCGATCAGCTGAAAGAAAAACTGGGTGAAGGTGTGGTAGTTCTGGCATCTGCCAAAGATGGCAAAGTAAGCCTTCTTGCCATGGCAACACAGGGTGCTATGGATAAAGGAGCACATGCAGGTAATCTGATCAAGGCAGCGGCTGCAATCGTCGGAGGAGGCGGTGGCGGACGTCCGAATATGGCACAGGCCGGCGGCAAGAACCCGGATAAGATTCCGGAAGCTATCGCAAAAGTAGCAGAACTGGTAGAGGGACAGCTGAAATAAATCCAGTCCGGAAAAAACAACAAAAAAACCGGAAAAATTTCAAAAAACCAGTTGACGAAATAAAAAAATCTGTTATAATAATTACCAGTGCAATAAAATACCCAAACAGTTGTATTATGCACAATCTACAACTGGAGGGAGGTTAGGTGTGAGACTATGTCAAACGTTATCGTAAAAGAAAACGAAACTTTAGATAGTGCTCTGCGTAGATTTAAACGTAGCTGTGCAAAAGCAGGCATTCAGCAGGAAATCCGCAAAAGAGAGCATTACGAGAAACCAAGTGTTCGTCGTAAGAAAAAATCTGAAGCTGCAAGAAAACGTAAATATAATTAATATGTGCACATTGGCGTAAGCCATGAGAAGAGGGATACTGCGAGCAGGATCCCTCTTTTACGTATATATTTTTCAAATCTTATAATTTCTTTAAGATTTGAAATCTGTATAGTCTTTTGCAAAGGCATATGATATAATTTTCGCAGAATAAAAATCTGCTTATAAGTGCAGAAAAAGAAATGAGGGGAAATTTCTATGTGGACACATGCAGTGTATGGCACGAATCTGTATCATTTTATCCAATGGTTTATCCTGTATAGTTTCATGGGGTGGGTAGTGGAATCCATCTATATGTCATTTTGTAACAGGAAACTGACTAACCGCGGATTTGCGTTTTCACCCTTTTGTCCGATCTATGCAGTAGGAGCTCTGTCAGTGTACGGAATGCTTCGTCCGCTGGCAGGTCAATATGTGGTGCTTTATCTGGCGGGCGCGGTTCTTGCTACAACGCTGGAATATATTACGGCAGTGCTTATGCGAAATCTGTTTGGACAGGTCTGGTGGGATTATACGGAGAAACCTTTTAATTATAAAGGTGTGATCTGTCTGGAGAGTACTATAGCATGGGGATTCTATACAATTTTTATGTTTGGCTTCCTGCAGAGATTTGTAAACTTCGTATCCGACAGCTATTCTGTTCGATTTGGCAGAGACCTGGCGGCAGTCGTGGTTGTGATCTATACATTTGATTTTTCGTTGCATCTGTTCAAAGCGAAAATGAACAGAATGCCGAGAAAAGTGGAAGAAATGAAAGAGCGTGTCAGTTTTTATATTGGAAAACGCTAGGAAAAATGAGGTAACTATTCCGCAGGTAACTGTGAGGGTACTGAACGGTTACAGAATGAGTAAAAAACGGGTGCTAACCCAGGGTGTGATAATCCTGAGTCAGCACCTTTTTATATTGTTCCTGTAAAGTTTCCAGAGTGAAAGGTTCTGTGCTTTCGGCATGAACGCCATGGGAGGCAGCGAGCTTGTCGGTGTAATCGGAAAGCTTGTAAACGGTATAGATATTCTGATCATGATTATAATGAGTAACCAGAGGAATCAGATCAGCATTACGGATGGAAAGAGCATCGGAGATCGGATCCCGAACAATGGTAATATCTGCCATGCCGCCAAGGAGACAGACAGGGTCTTTCTGCGTGGAAATAAAGTTTCCAAGAGAGTAATAGACCAACATCTGATGTCCGCTGTCATCTGTCAGTGTCTCAAAATTCTGTAGCGTATGGCTATGGGCACAGATGGCAATATCGACACCCTGATGTAACAGCAACTGGAGAAATGTTTTCTCCTCAGTATCTGGTTCAGTGGAATATTCTGCTCCGGTGTGAAGAAAGGCGATGGTCATATCACTGATTTCCTTTGCTTTTTTGATATCGGATATTACCTGATCTGTGCGGAGAAGATCAACTGCATAATCCGGAAGTTCATCGTAAGGTTCATTGTTTACTGTAGTTGTGTAGTTGAGAAGGGAAAAAGTAACATCCTTACAACTGATGGTAGTGATTTCACCGGCACTTTCTGCGGAATCATGGATACCGAGAAGAGCAACTTCCGGGTGACTGGTTTCCCAGTATCGGATAGTATCGGTAATACCGGTGATTCCCTTGTCAAAAACATGGTTGTTTGCCTGTTCCACGATATCGAATCCGGCGGTAACAAGTGCATCACCGATTTCCACAGGGGCTCCGAAAGCGGGATAAGAAGAAATGTTTGCATGATCGGATACAAAGATACTTTCTTCATTGACTGCGGCGAGATCTGCGGCAGAGATATCATCCCGGATGTGTTCATACAGGTGATCATAATTCCATACGGTCTGTGTGGTATCTGCTGATTCATAGATTCCCTGATGGATCAGATTATCGCCGACGGCAACAAAATGAATGGTATTATTTTCCAGTTCCTGCTGTTTTTGCAGCTCAGCTTCCTGCTTTTGTTTTATCTGTTTCCGGAGTTCGGCCTCCTGGGCGGCGGCCCTTTGATGATTGTGATGGAGTGTGACGAATAAACCGATTCCGGCAGTCAGGATCAGGCAGGAACAGGCAAGAAATATCTTTTGACGCCGGACCTGTTGCTGGCGTTTCCGTTTTTGTTCCAGTTTGCGTGATTCCCGCATCCGGCTGGTATTGTTTTGTGTGTTAGGTGTATCCATAAAGTTCCTCGTTGTTTCTCATTCTGTAAGAATTATCGGTACTATTCAGCAGGTAGCATTCCGCAAGGTGTTCTGGCATGTATTTTACCAAGATCTCGAGACATACAAGTCAACCATCACCGAAGGTGATTAGAAATGCATATTGACTCGTAACACGCTCTAGAGCGTGTCTGAAAAATCATTTCCGCAATCTGCAAGCCCCACTTTGCGGTA
>OGDF01005532.1_pt1 | contig 13336 bp, 14 predicted proteins | sample 1570141 | NCBI WGS metagenome assembly OGDF01 (sample SAMEA4370581, study PRJEB24528) | human gut metagenome | reverse complement strand
TAAAAGCCGATGGAATTTACTCTTACACTGGAATTTACTTTTTCAAGTCAGCTTTTTTGATAGTTTTTTCCAATTCAATTCCCTTTCCGTACAGAAACTTTTATTATCCACCATAGTAATCTGTTATTCCTGTAATTCCATCCAACGCTCCCTGCCTCAATAAATACACCATAAATCCTTCATCACCCCATTTTTCTCTATCTTTATGATAAATTCCATATTTATAAGATGGCTCAAATCCAAATCTAGAATATAACACTGTATTTCCACCAAGAAATACCGCTCCATATCCCATGTTTTTTGCTATTTTTAATCCCTCTTCAACAAGCATTCTCATAATGCCCTGTTTTCTATATTCCGGCAAAACTGCGCACTGCGATAAAGTCAATTCCGTAACATTTCCCTTATCCGTAATTATGTCAGTCTCATGTATGGCAACTTCTCCAACAATCTTTTCATTTTCTAAAACAGCAACAAGTGACAATTCCGGAATATACGTATCTTTCCGTCTTTCATCAGCGAAATGCCGTTTCATAAATTTACCGGTTTCTATGCCGTGTTGTCCGGAAAATGCCTCGTAAATCACATTGTCAACTTCACTGTATTCTGAATGCTCTTCTGGCCTGATTATTATTTTCATGTTTGCAATTATCTCCTTCTATAATTCTTTCACATACAAATCAGCTATTATACCAGCTGCAATAATTCATATAAACTGCTAATGCTTCCCTCAGACTTCGTTGTACGTTGTATATGAACAAATTTACAATTTGCATTACATGCTGTTTTTCTATCTTTTTCTTCATCTCCCACAAAAACCAATTCCGTAACAGGGACACCATATTTATCAGAAATCATCTGCAATCCTTTACAATTTGGTTTCCGATATCCTGCAACGCAAGAAGATACATAATAATCAAAATAACTCAGCAATTCTGAAATATCCTTTTTAAAAATTTCATCGGGCATTGCATTTGGCAGATCGGTAAGCGTCACTATGATATAGCCTTTCTCTTTCAACTCCTTTAAAACTTCTATTGTATCCGGATATATTTTTGCCGACAGTTTTAATCCCTGCCAAAATGTTTCTATACAATTTTTAATTGGCGTATCTATATTCCAATGTTCCAATGCGTTTGAAAAAATATGCTCTGCCGAATATTCCACTTCTCTACCGCTGACTCGCGGATTAAAATCCTTCAAAATTTGAACTGATTTTTGAATATCTTCCATCGAAACATTGCAATTATATTTCTGAATAATTGCATCAATCCCCTGCTGATAAAACTCTACCCACGAATACGACATTCCCTCATACTGCATTAATGTTCCGCCCAGATCAAAGACTATTAATTTCAAAATGAATCACTTCCTTAAAGTTCGTTTTATTCTACTATCTCCTTATCACCATAATATTGCATCAATATTAAAACCAATGCCGTACCAGCAAGTATTCCATCCATGATTCCGGCTGGCAGCAAAAACATCATAAGGGCAATTGTAATAGTACAATTTATTACTGATAACACGAACCCCCACATTCTATTTTTGAGCAATCCAATTGCTCCGATCAGTCTAAGAACTCCATACATCGCTCCCATAATCATCATCAAGTAAAGATTTTCCTGAAAATATTGAAACTTGAATTCAAAATATTTTCCGATATCAAATTTATCTGTTCCAAACATCAATGCAGGAATCATAGCCAAAATTCCACCGACTTCCATAAATCCACCGTGTATTATCATTAGTATTGCAGCAATTTTGTGTTTTTTCATAAAATTCTATCTCTCCATTTCTATCAATCAAATATTTCATTGTTAAAATCAGAATACAACTTACTTGGTTTGACCTTATTTCATCTTTTTTCAATTAGACCAAACATTTTACGCATCTCTATTGACCTAATATACATTTTTTTAATAAAAGTCAATTTTATCTTCTTAATTTTATGACCCAAAATCATTATTCATAAATCGGATCAAACATTTAATGATAACCTTTACTCTTTTTTTGACTTATATCACAAATTTCATGTTCAGACCAAAAATGACCCTAGAATTTTATGACTCAATTCGCATTTTTTCATATAAAAGTCAATCGCAAGGGGGATCACACATTATCGCAAAGCAAACCTCCACCTCAAAAACAAAACTCTCCCTGCAAACCAGCAGGCATCTCCCCTCTACGCTTCCTCCGTCCACGCAAGTGCACACAACTGCCCGCTTTCCTGTATTCATAAGCAAAAAGGCAGCCTGTTCCATAAGTATTTTTCACTTCGCCTGCGGAAAAACAACATTGACCAAACAATGCCGCCTGCTGATCTCCCGTTTCTGCCGATTCCCGCGATTTCTTCTGCGGCGGCACCGATTTTACTAATCGTCTCTGTGGCGACAGACAGCTGGGACACCCGGATTTCCATCGGGTCATGCTCAACCCAGCCTGCCTGAAGATAAATCTGTTCAAACTCTTTCTGCGCCATACTACAAATATTTCCCTGCTTATCAAACAAAATACAACGGGAACTTGTCGTTCCCTGATCTAATGCTAACATATATTTTTCGTCATTTATTTCCCCTCAATATCAATCACTACATATTCCGATTTACACCCCGTCTTAAACTTGATCGCCCAGTCTGAAATGCCGGAAGTAACGATAAAATTCGTCACATCGCGTGTTTCGAGACCGTAGGTTTTGTCATTTTCGCCGGACCACTCTCCCACATAATTGATTGGGAAAAATTGTCCGCCATGCGTATGTCCGGACAATACCAGGTCTACTTTGGCTGCCGCCTGATTGTCATAATCGTGCGGCTGGTGGTCCAATACAATGCTGTATTTCGAGATGTCCAGATTCTCCGTCAATTTTTGCATACTTGCCCGCGAACCTCCCTTTTGCTCTTCCGAGCGGTCCTGACGCCCGATCAGGTAAAAACGGTTATCGATCAATTCCACATCGTCCTGCAGCACATGCACTCCATTTTTTTCCAATTCTTTTATCAGGTCGTCTCCGTCATATCCACGGTATTCCGGATCATAATATCCCTTGTCATGATTTCCGAACACAAAATATACCCCATATGTTGGATTGAGTTTTGATAACGCATGACAGGCATCGATCATATCTTGTTTGGAGGTATCATCATCGACAAAATCTCCGGTGATCACTACGACATCCGGATTCGTCTGTTGCATTTCCTCCACATATTTTTCAAGTCCTTTTCCGTCAAACGTCGTTCCCACATAAGAATCCGCAAACTGAACGACACGCAGCGATCCGGTCTGTTTCTCCGTATGCAATGTATATGGCACTTCCCATACATGATTGGCAAGGAACCATCCACAGATCAGATAACCGGCCGTTAAAATGATAGCAAAAAGACCGGCAACTTCCTGTCTGCTCCATTTGGCAGGTTTGCCGGTCTTTTTGTGAAGGAGTGCGGTGACTCCATCACATAAAAGCCAGATGATGACAAGATGGATCATACATATGAGGGCATCCATCATTCCCATGGTATACCAAAGTACACCAAACATCGCAAGAACCGGCACGAGACTTCTAAGATCCGAAGCCATTTCCTGCCTTTTGATACCCTTTCCATAAAACGGAATTGAGAAATCCGTCTTGTTACATAGAAAAAGGAACCAAGTACTGCGAGAAACATTGCCAGCATAATAAAAACCCACATCTTTTGTCATCACCTCCGCTTTGTATCTTTAGGCACGAATACGTTTTACTAGTTCAGCTGCATCTTTCGTCATTTTTTCGATCTCGTCAAATTTACCTGCGCTTACGAGGTCGCCTTTTACCATCCAGCTTCCGCCACAGGCAAGAATACGGTCATATTTGAGGTATTCTTCTACATTGCCAAGGTTGATTCCACCGGTAGGCATAAATTTGAGTGTTGTGTAAGGAGCTGCTACTGCCTTGATCATTTTCAATCCGCCAGCTGGTTCTGCCGGGAAGAATTTTACGACATCAAGTCCCATCTCCAATGCTTTTTCCATCTCACTCGGTGTCTGTGTTCCCGGAGTAACCGGGATATTTTTATCGATGCAGTACTGAACTACCTTCGGGTTCAATCCGGGACTTACGATAAATTTAGCACCGGCTGCTACCGCACGGTCAACCTGCTCTGTCGTAAGAACGGTTCCAGCACCTACAAGCATCTCCGGGAATTTCTCCGTCATAATACGGATGGATTCTTCTGCTGCTTCTGTACGGAATGTAACCTCTGCACAAGGAAGTCCACCATTACACAAAGCTTTTGCCAATGGCTCTGCATCTTTTGCATCGTTCAAAACAACAACCGGTACGATACCGATTTTCTCAATTTTTTCTAATACTGCGTTCATACTATATTCTTCCTTTCTTCCGGTAATAACCGGGCATAAAAATCTTCAAACATATTTATTATACCATGTTTCCCTTGATTTTCAACCTTTCGAAAAAGATTTCGCCTTGCATTTTGTATATTTTTTTCATATTGGGAAATGATGATAAAAAAGCTATAAAGGAGTTATAAAATTATGCAATTAACAGAAAAAGAACAAAGCGTGATCAAAGAGCTTCAGACACAAGAAAAATCCTGCGTGGAAAAATACCGTTTTTATGAATCTTCCGCAAAAGATCCGGAACTGCAGAAATTATTTCATCAGATTGGAGACGAAGAACAGGAACATTTTGACTCTCTTGCTGACGTATTAAAGGGAAATGTTCCCAATGTAAAAGCACAGGAAAGCGGCACACAGGGCTACACACCATCCGTAACGTATGACAAAAATTGTAATTCCGAGGACAAAAAACACGATGCTTTTTTATGTACCGATTCCATCGCGACAGAAAAACTTGTGTCCTCCACGTACAACAATGACTTGTTCCAATTTGCCGCTTCAAACATCCGCAAATTATTAAATCACATTCAGACCGAAGAACAAAACCACGCAGAGATGATTTACAAATATAAAACTGCAAATAACATGGCTTAATTTATCCTATTAAAAGAGCAGCACAGGCGTGATCCCGTCACTTTCCTGTGCTGCCTTTTTTCTATAATACCTCTTCTTTTAATGTTTCTATGATCGAATCGTTTCGCAGTTTATACATGGCATAATACATCGATAATCCCACCAATATAAACACGGCTGCAATAACAATAAGATACGTTTTCCAAGGAACGAAAAACGGAATCGTCGCCACATTGATACGTGCATTCATATTATAACATAAAAACAAACTGACAGGTATTGCTACAATAAGCGCCCGCTCTCCATAAAAGAAACTTTCCAGACAGATCATCTTGCGGAATCCTTTTGGCGTAATTCCTACCGATTTTAACATAGCAAATTCCTTTCTTCGCAGTGAAATTCCGGTAGAAATGGTATTGATAATGTTGGCGATCGTAATCAATGTGATCAATACAATAAACCCGTAAATAAATACCTGCATAATAAATATTACGGTATTCATCGTCTGAAATGCCTCTGCATTATCAACGACCGTGCCCTCTTTATAACCACCGGTTTCAATGATCTGCTGTATCTCTTCTGTCACTTTCTCATGCTGGCTCGTTATCACTCCGAGTTTCGCATTGTTCTTGTATTTCTTCACATAAGTGCTCTCCGGCATATAGACAGAAACAGCGCCACTGGCATTGAGGCGGCAGGAAACCAGATCCGGATCATAAGAAATAAAATTCTCTATTTCTACTGCTTCCTCTCCGTCTTCCGACACAAACTTTTTATGCAGTATCTGATCGGTAAATACGTTTCCGCCGTCTTTCGTATGCTGTATATTGTTCATCAATAAGCCCTTACAGGTATCACCATAAAACGGAGCAGGATCAATATGATTTTTCCGGCACATCTCGTCAAAAGCTTCGTCATCCAGAAGATTGATGTAAACAAAAGCCTGGTCTTTAAAGGCTTTCTGATAACCGGATGTCACCGTATCTCCCGAAAATACACATTTATCCTCTGCGCTTCTGCTTGTCATATCATAGACATAACATTTTCCGGAAACGTTGAGCACCTCATCCACATCGTCTAACTGCTGTATTTTCTGCTTTATTTCTTCCTTATCTTTCTGTGAAACAAGTACCACGATCTGATGCGGCTGGCTGTCCTGCATGCCATTGGATTCTATCAGCAACTGACAGAAATAGTTGATACACAAAAACAAAATAACGGAAAAACCGATGGATCTTGTAATAATTTTTGCTTTTCTGCTGTTTCTCTTTAGATTTTTATGCGCCAATTCTCCTTCGTAGCCAAATATTTTACGAATATAAAACGGCGTACGGATTTTCTTTTTGCGGATACGTATTTCTCCCGTCTGTCGTATCGCATCCATGGGTGAAATGGCAGAAGCCCGTCTCGCGGGAACAAGAGCGGATATCAACACCGTGATAAAACTAATGAGAATGATCAGACATACACTCCACCACGGAACAACCGTGCGCATGGAAAATGTGTCCTCTGTAACTCCCTGTACCATTCCGGTCGAAATGATCTTACCTCCAACCAGATTCAGGGTGATCGATATTCCAATAATTCCAACCACGATACCAAGAATAAGTCCAGCCATCGTCTGTAAAAACACTTCAAAATATACAGAATTTCGTTTCTGTCGTTTGGTTGCACCTATACTTGCCAACATTCCGAGATAACGTACTCTCTCTGAAAGTGACATGGCAAACGTATTGTAGATCAAGACGATGGACGCTGCCATCACGATTGCCAGTGCAATTCCAATTACCGGAAGAAGGTTCTTGAATGTAGCACTGTTTTTATCCACTGCAAATTTTGTTTCCAAAAATTTAGTCTCATAATCCGTATTTTGCAGGTCATATTTTTTTACAATCTGTTTTAATTCTTTGAGTGAATTGTGGTCGATTTTTTTTAATGTAATAGAAACATCTGCGTTTTCCTTCTTTTCTGCCTCGCTCATTCCACGAATCATCTTAAAAGAACTTGTCGGCACATTCTGATGCAGAATCGCCGTCACTTTTACCGTCCGTTTTTCTCCTGCGGTAAATTTCTCTCCCGCAACGAAACTTCCGGTATAGGGCATTTCCTGTCCATCTGACTCAACGGTACGTTTTCCAAAATTTACCTCTATCACATCACCCGGTTTTATCTGAAACCGGTTTTGCTTTATTACCTTTTCTTCTAACGCAATCTCATTTTCATTTTGAGGAAGTTCTCCGTCATATTTGCATGTGATAAGCTGCTTCATTGCCGTCGTATCCGCTGCCATGACATCGCCTCTTCCGGTCCGCCGGCTCGCTTCCCCGTCAAGCTGAAAGGCATTTTCTTCGGGCAATGCCAGACTGGCACCTGCCATGCACACACGGTCGTCTTTTCTTAATTCGTCTAACTGTTTTGACGAAACATCTCCCGAAACCGACTGCCGGTTTCCATACGAGTACAGACAGATTTCTCCTGTCATATCCAAAAAGGAAGCAAGGCTTACAAATATTGCCGTGATCAACGCTACCGCAGCCGCAATTCCCAATGTCGTTACAATCGTCCGTCCGCGGTTTGTTTTCATATGGCGGAGAGTTAATTTATTTACTATATTCATCGTTCTCTCCCCCATTTCTACAGTCTTTTACCAGTTTTCCATCGCGTATTTCTATGATTCGGTCCGCAGACAAAGCAATCTTTTCATCATGCGTGATCATAATTACCGTTTGATGAAATTCTTTGTTAAACAGACGAAGCAGTGAAATGATCTCTGCGCTGTTTTTACTATCCAGATTTCCGGTTGGCTCATCCGCCAAAAGTAATGCCGGATTGTTCATCAAAGCGCGCCCGATGGAAACTCTCTGCTGCTGTCCGCCGGATAACTGATTCGGAAGATGTTTTAAACGTTCTTCCAGCCCAAGTCGCTCTACCAGATCCGTAAGCAGTCGCGGATCCGGCTTATTTCCATCAAGTAAAAGCGGCAGCGTAAGATTTTCTTCTACTGTCAAAATGGGGATCAAATTATAGAACTGATAGATCAGTCCGATCTGACGACGGCGAAAGATCGCCAATGCGGTTTCATCCAATGTAGAAATATCGGTCTGGTCTACGATCACCCGACCGCTTGTCGGTACATCCACGCCGCCAAGAATATGCAAAAGAGTGGATTTTCCGGAGCCGGAAGGCCCAATGATTGCGACAAATTCTCCCTGTTCTACTTCAAAAGAAACGTCATCCAGCGCTTTTACCAGTGTATTTCCTTTTCCATATGTTTTTGTTAAATTTTTCACTTCCAAAATATTCATTGTCATTCTCCTTTTCTTTCTGATAATTTAAGTGTAACATCGCATCCTTACATCTCCGTGAAAGAAAAATGACAATTTTGTCACACAATCATTTTATAAAACCGGATTTCAAATTCCGTTCCCTTTCCTACTTCACTTTTTACGAGTATTTTTCCCTCTTCTTTTTCCACAATGGCTTTTGACAATGCCAGTCCGATCCCCACACTGTCTTTTTTTGCCCGTTTGCCATTGTAAAACCGTTTAAATATGTGTGGCAGCTCGTCCTTTTCGATACCACATCCATCATCACGCAGAATCAGTGACTGATACAACGAGTAATCTTTCGTCTCCACATAAAGATGTCCGCCATCTTCCATATGCTCCATACAATTTTTTACAATATTACCGACTGCCTCGCACGTCCAGTTAAAATCTCCCCGGATCGTTCCTTCTAATTTTCCTTTTTCCACATGAATATTTCTCAAATCCATCGTGAGTAAATACGGCTCTATACTTGCCTCCAAAACCTCTTCCAGTGCGATTTCATCGGTATGAAATACAATTGTTCCGGCATCCAATTTTGACAATTTCAGTAAATACGTGATCAGCCATTTCATTTTCTCTAACTGTTTGTCAATCGTTTCGACAAACTGCTTCCGCTTTGCCTCGTCCTGCTCTCTTTCAAGCAGTTCGGTCATTACCATCATAGACGTAAGCGGCATTTTTAACTGATGCGAAATATTCGCAAGAGCATCTGCAAGATAAACCTTATCTTTCTCCAACATGGCATTCTGCGAACGAAGCAAAACAATTACTTTATATAAATTGTTTTTTAAAATGGAGATTTCTCCCTCTTCATTGTCTGCGATATCAAGATCGTATTTACCGGCACAGATCAGGGATAAATAGGTGTTAAGCTGCTGCAATTTGTCCCGTCGTTTCTTTATTTCCCAGCTATAAATAGTGATCAACAGAGCAGTAAATACAAAAAAGAGAACAGCACACCACGGATGGATCCATGCCATGAGTACGGTTCCCAAAATTGTAATTACACTGCCCAAAAGGATCATATGTTTCAGGCTTTTATCTTTCATTGTCGATTCGATACCCCCTTCCCCGAACCGTCTGAATGTATTCCGGTTCGGCCGGATCTGTCTCTATTTTTCCGCGCAGTCTCTTGATATACACGGTCAGCGTGTTATCATTGACAAAGTCGCCCTCCACATCCCATATATTTTCGAGCAGCTGGTTTCGGCTCAGGATCATACCCTTATGATTCATCAAGATCAACAGCAAGCGGTATTCCATCGCCGTAAGTTCAATTTCATTTCCATTTTTTTCCACTCGTCCCTCATTGGTATAAATGCAAAGTTCCTTGTACCGCAACACTCCATCTGCCGTTTCTTTCGTATACCGGCGAAGGACACTTTTCATTCTGGCAAGCAGTTCTCTTACACGGAAAGGTTTTGTGATATAATCGTCCGCCCCAAGTTCCAATCCCATCACAACATTGACCTCCTCTTCCATTACAGTCAGGATGATTACCGGAAAATCGCCCTTTTCTTTGATTTTCCGGCAGACATCGTAACCGCTTCCATCGGGTAGTGTAAGATCAAGGATATATAATGAAAAGGGGCGCTCTGCCATCAAACGCATTGCCTCTTTTACCGTAGAAGCACGCGTCACCTGATAGCCTTCCGGTTCAAGCGAATAGGTCAATCCCATCGCGATCGCATCATCGTCTTCCAGCAAAAAAATGTCCATCGCCTGTCACTCCTTATTTGATCTTTGCTTTTTTTCCTACCCCTCTGGCACGCAGAATTTTCTTATAAGCTGCCTTTTGTTTCTTGGAAAATCCACCTTTTGGCAGTGTGATCTTTGCTTTTTTATAAATTCCTGCAAATGCTTTCTTTCCGACACGCTTCATCGTCAATTTTTTCGTCTTTATCACAATGGTCTTTAATTTTTTGCAATTATAAAATGCCTTCGGTTTGATTCTACGGACATTTTTTCCGATTACCACTTTTGTAAGTTTTTTACATTTTGCAAAGGCATTGCTTTGTATCGAAATAACCGGATATTTCTTACCCTTTATCGTAATATAATCCGGAATGGTAATGGTCGTTTTCTGAGAATCAAAATTTGACACTTCGACCCCCTGCACTCCGTCGACTATAGTTGTCGTATAGGAGCTGGCACTTACCGCAATATCTAACTCTTCGTCCTCTTCCGAAACTGTATTTTCTCCACGTTCATTCGGAGAATCACTCACACTAGGAGTGGTACCTTTTCCCGGCGTGGTATTTATCGTTGGTTTTGGTGCTTCACTTGTCCCAGGCGTGGCACTCGCACTTGGCGTCGGTACGACACTGGTTACCGGCGTGGCACTCGCACTTGGCGTCGGTACGGCGCTGGTTACCGGCGTGGCACTTGCGCTTGGCGCTACACTCGCACTTGGCACTGCACTCGCACTTGGCGTTGGCACGGTGCTTGGCTCTACACTCGCACTTGGCGTTGGTACGACGCTTGGCGCTGCACTCGCACTTGCCGTTGGCACGGCGCTTGGCACTACACTCGCACTTGCCGTTGGCACGGCGCTTGGCGCTGCACTCGCACTTGCCGTTGGCACGGCGCTTGGCGCTGCACTGACACTTGGTGCTGGCGTTTCGCCGCCCCGGCTTCGATATGTATTGATAAGCCATGCCCCGGTCGCACCAAGATCTGCATTGGTAAAACCATTCACTTTATTGCATTCCGGCGAGAGCATCGAAGCACTTTCATTTTTCTTGCTGAAACTCCAGCAGCAGTAACTGATTCCATTTTCCTCAAAAAAATCGATCCAGCGGTCTGCTTCCTCGAGATCAAAACCGCCGTTTCCTGAGGCATCACAGACACCAAATTCCGTACAAAATACCGGTGTTCCTGCTTTCAGTGCGGTACGTACTTTTTCGCGAAGACTTTCCCCGTGGCTGCCCGAATAAAAATGAATCGTATACATCACGTTCGAATCATTGAGTTTTCCACCATTTGTCGCCACTTCATCGACATTCTGAGACCAGGTATTGGTTCCCACTACAATAATCGCATCCGGGTCATTGGCACGTATCGTATTTACCACATCTACCGCATACGGACGGAGCTGGTTCCACGGTGTTCCCGTAGGTTCATTGCAGATCTCGTAGATGATATTACTCTGGTCTTTGTACATTTTCGAATAGGTATCGAAAAATTGAATTGCTTCCGACTTTTTATCATTCGGATTTTCCGCATGAACGTGCCAGTCAATGATGGCATACATTCCAAGATCTGTCAGATCCGAAACGCCATCCTGAATGTGCTTGTCCAGTTTGTCCTTGGATCCCTGGGTGTAACCGCCCTGCGTCACATAACTGACAAGGCGCACCATATTAACGCCCCATTCATCGCGCAGATTCTGAAATGCGGTCTTATTTAAAAAGGTTTCACCATCGCCCCAATGCATTCCGTGGGTACTTGCCCCACGAAGGGTAAATGGCTGATCGTACTTATCCTTAACCTGCAGTCCATCGACATGCAGCGCTCCATGTTTCCCATATGGTGTATCTTCATACCGTAAATCTTTCGTCTGTCCGGTCAATGTATAATTGCATTGATACCCCTCCATATAGGTTGCCCCGGAACCGACACTTCCTTCATTGCCACCGGTGCTCTGGCTGCCGTACTCATAAGTAATTTCCGCTCCGGTAAAAGAAACCTCTCCTCCAAAACAGATTTTAAAATCATCGTTCACTTTATATGTACTTCCAGCGGCAACAACTTTTCCGTTTCCCTGACCTTTTACTACAAGTTTATCATTTTTCACCGTTGCCTGACATCCATAACTATCTCTGTATTTGGAAATATCATTGACAGAAAGTGTCAACTGCCAGTCACGGATCGATTGGTTCGAATGGTTCGTCACAGCAAGATAATACTCGCACCAATACTCATTTACCTTACTTTCCGTAAGCGTGATCTCCACTTCTCCGTTATCCGAGGAAAAACTTTTACTGCTTTCCGCTATTACTTCTTCCGCCGGCCATGGACCAAGTCCTGCCATCAAAGCAAATACCAAAATACACGCCCATACTTTTCTTACTTTCTGTTTCATTTTCCTTCTCCTTTTCTTTATTTAAGATTTTCGTATTCTTTTCTCGTAAAACGGTGATAGGTCAGTCCAAAATCATCGTCTTCGACACAATACACATACCGTTCTGTCGAATCCTTTTCAAAGTAAAATACGGAACCGAGTCCATCATGCATCATATTTTCCTGATGTAACACATCCTCTTTTTCTTTGGCAAACTGCTGAAAGCAATTACAAACATCATCCATATTGCTTGCAGGATTTTGAATTACTTTCAAAAAAGACTTCAAAAACTCAGGATCCGGTATCGTTTCTGCGATATGAATCACACCATCCTCCGGGATTTCGATGCCATATCGTTTCTTCTCTTTCCAAAAATGGAGTTTTCCAAATAAACTCGCATTTTCCTTTTGGAATTCTGTCAATATCTTCTCCAGTTCTTCCGTCGAAGCCGCCGGATCCAATTGCAGTAATTCTTTCAATGATTCCAATGGATAAAATAGATCCATTTTCTCCTTCCGCACACCAATTTTACACTGCCATTCCTTTACGGTGTCTACCATATGCTGTGCTAACTCGTTCATTTTCTCTTCCTCCCTTACTGTTCGATAATCTGAAGTGCATGCTGCAGCTGCGTATCTTCTTTCTCGGTATCGGTATCTTTTTTCTCATATTCTATCGTCTCATCCGGGTTAATTCCCTTTTTATGGATGCACTCGCCATTTGGGAGATAATATTTGGCTGTCGTTAATTTGATTCCGCCTCCACATGCATTTTTCAATGAAAATACTGTCTGAACAATGCCTTTTCCAAAGCTTTTTGTTCCGATCAGCGTCGCTGCGCCGCGTGTTTTCAATGTGCCGGCAAACACTTCCGAGGCACTGGCACTGTTTCCATTGATCAAAACGACAATTGACTTCTGATAACTCTGTTTGTCATCGGAATGATAGGTCTTATCGCCCTCTTTTTTGCTTTTTTC
>OGDF01005531.1_pt1 | contig 13336 bp, 9 predicted proteins | sample 1570141 | NCBI WGS metagenome assembly OGDF01 (sample SAMEA4370581, study PRJEB24528) | human gut metagenome | reverse complement strand
ACCTTCAAGTATATGTTTATGTCACATTATGCCACGGAAGTTTGCAAGTGTCCCTCTTTTTCAGGGATATTCAGTTGCTTACTAGGTTTTATGGATGCACAATCTTCGATGAGAGTGAAGAAAAGAAGCCGACAACAAAGTTGTTCTATATTCATGCTACCGATAGGCCAGCTGAGGGCGTTGGGTATTATGATGAGGATCTGAAGCAGTTCGTACTCAAGAAAGGTAGCGTTCTTGCCAGCGTAGTTGTCAGCAGCTACAAGTCTTCTGCTTCCCGTGATCAATTTATCTCAGAACATTGCAAGGCTGATAAGGGCCAGATTGTTCTTCTTCATGATGTGCCGATGGATAGCCCTAGTGGAGCTAGCGGTTATGTTCTTGGACGTCCTAGTAATGGCTGGGACGACTGGAAAGACTCTGAGGGGAACAAACTGGGTCAAATTATAAAAAGGTAGCTACTATGACACCGGAGGAAAAAGCCAGAGTAAAGATTGACCAGATGTTTGAGGACTCTGGTTGGCAGGTTGTGGATAGAGACTTCTATTCACCGACTATGACTGCTGCGGCTATCCGTGAAGGTCTGCTGGAGGGAAATCACGAAGCGGATTATTTCCTTTTCCTCAATGGAAAGGCAGTAGGTATTCTCGAAGCCAAAAGGGAAGAGGTAGATGTTACCTCTCATAAGGTATGTGAGCAAACTGCCATGTATGCCAAAGGTGTCCCTAGCTGCTATCAGGCATGGTCTAGACCTTTGCCGTTTGGATATCAGTCAAATGGTGAGTACACTTTCTTCCAAGACTTCCGCAATCCAGAAGGTGGCCTGAATTATGTCCACAGGATTCACACTCCCAAAGAAATGGCCAAGATGCTTGGCATTACTGATCCGTATGCGGGCCTTCCGGCATTGAGCAAGCACGAGAAGAATGCGCTTAGAGCCTGTCAGATTGAAGCGATAACAGAGTTGGAGAAATCCTTCAGGGCTGGACAGAATAAGGCTCTGATGGTTTTGGCTACCGGTTCAGGAAAGACATATACGGCTTGTCTTGCATCATATCGCCTTTTGGCCTACACGCCGATGAAACGTGTGTTGTTCCTAGTTGACAGGAATAACCTTGGCAAACAGGCAGAAGGGGAGTTCGGCATGTTCCGACTTACCGAGAATGGCGACCCATTCAATACCATATATACGGTTAACCGCCTGCAATCATCCAAGGTTCCAAGTGACAGCAACGTCGTGATATCGACTATTCAGCGGCTCTTCTCATTATTGAAGGGAGAAGATATAGTGGATACCGATGATGACGAAGATACTGTAGATTCACCTGTAGAACTTCCGGAGAATCCGACTTTGCCAAAGGATTTCTTTGACTTGATAATCATTGACGAATGCCACAGAAGCATCTATGGCAATTGGAAAAAGGTCCTGGATTACTTCTCTTCAGCAAAGATGATTGGTCTCACGGCCACTCCGGTACCTGAAACAATGGCATTCTTCAACAATAACCGCATTGTCAATTATACGCTGGAGAAGAGCATCATTGATGGTGTCAATGTGGACTGCCGCATCTATCGCATCAAGACTGAGGCCACTGAGAACGGTGGCGCAATCAGGAAAGGCGATAAGCTTCATGTAGTAACCCGCTATACGGGACAGGTCGAGACTATCAGTCAGAAGGAAACCAAACAATACACTAAGGAAGAATTGAACCGGAGCGTGGTCAACCCTGCTCAAATCAAGCTGGTACTTGAAACCTATCGGGACAGTGTTTATACAGAACTGTTTACGGATCCACAGCGTGAACCCAACATGGACTATCTGCCGAAAACGCTGATATTCGCGCTTAACGAGGCCCATGCCACGAACATTGTGAATATTGCCAAGGAAGTCTTCGGCCACACCGGAGAGAACGATCCGTTTGTTCAGAAGATAACATACTCGGCAGGGGACAGCAATGAGCTGATTCGCCATTTCAGAAATGACAAGGAATTCCGTATCGCAGTAACCTGTACATTGGTTGCTACAGGTACCGATGTCAAGCCTCTTGAAGTGGTGATGTTCATGCGTGATGTTCAGTCCGAACCGCTGTATGTTCAAATGAAGGGAAGGGGAGTCCGCACCATAGGTGATGAACAGTTGAGAAATGTGACTCCTAATGCTTTCTCAAAAGACTGCTTCTTTCTGATTGATGCGGTTGGAGTGACTGAACACGAGAAATACATTCCGACTAGTGGTGATGATGAGTCAACTGAGACCATTACTTTCAAGAGACTTCTCGAACTGATAACGCACGGAAATGTTCAAGATAAATACCTTCGTTCGCTCGCTTCGAGACTAGCCAGAATCAGCCACAAGTGTTCGGAAGAACAGAATACAAGGTTTATTGAGCTGTCAGGTGTTGATATGAAGGAGCTGTCATCTTCCATCTTCAATGCTTTGGAACAGGGCGTTTTGCCGCCTTTTGAGGATATCAATGAGCCAAACAATGAGAGGAAAGGTTTGGTCAGCAGTATCGTGAACCATCCGGAAGCCCGTCAATACCTGCTAATCCTCAATGCAGGCTTTATCGAGACTCTTATGCCAGGCGAAGACAATCTTATCTCCAAAGGTTTCTCGATGGAAGAAGCACGGGAAACGACCGAAGCATTTGAGAAATACTGCAAAGAGCATCAGGATGACATAAAGGCGTTGAGCATCATTTGGAATAATGAAGGCGAGCCATTGACATACGCCATACTTCGTGATTTGGAAGACAAACTGCGAATCGCCAATTGCCGGTTCTCCCAGAACAGACTTTGGAACCTTTATGCGCTCCTCAGACCGAACAATGTCCGCAAGCATACTACCAAAGAAGAGCAGACAGCAATAACCAATATCATTCAGCTTGTCCGTTTCGCTTACAATCAGATAGATAGGCTTGATAGTGTATATGCAACTGCATCCCAGTATTTCAACCTCTGGTGCGGCCAGCGCAATAATGAGAAAACGGCCAAGCAGATAGAAGTGATGCGTCAGGTCGTTGATTACGTGGCCTCGAATGGCGCATGCACCATAAAGGAGATACGTGAGGATGACAAGACTCGTGCGGCTCAGATTATTCAGGCATTTGGTGGTATGGAACAGGCTAATGTTGCTCTGACATCATTGTATAAATTTGTGGTTTACAGAAAAACAGCATAATATCGGTCATGACAATAGACGAGATAAAGGAACTTATCAAAATTGACGAAACTCGGACAGTTGAGCTGAAGAAGACAACAGGCGAGTTGAAGGATGCCATGCATTCCGTTTGTGCCATGCTCAACAGTGATGGAGGCCATGTCATTATTGGCATAGCGCCAAAATCACTGAAGATCATAGGACAGCAGGTTACAGATGCTACCCGTCAGGAGATAGCCAGAGAAATCTGCAAACTGGAACCCTTTGTCAATATGCCTGTCCAATATATAGATGTCCCTGACACTGACGGCAATCAACTTATTGTCCTTCATGCTGATAAGAACCTGTATAGTGACGCGCCATATGTATTTGATGGCAAGCCATATTACAAATTGGAAAGCACTACCATGCAGATGCCTCAGACTATGTATGAGGATCGTCTGCGGCAGCGTAGTCCGGAAAAGTACCGTTGGGATGCGCAGATAGCAGATGGCTACAGCATTGAAGATTTGGATGAGGACCTCATCCGTCGAGTCGTAAGAAGCGGCATAAATAACGGTCGCATTCATGCATCTGCCACCAATGATTCCGTTGAACAGTTGCTTGATAGGCTTGAATTGTTAAAGGACGGAAAGGTTACCAACGCTGCCATGGTCCTTTTTGCCAAGAAAATCCGTGACTACTCACAGATAGAACTAGGTATGGCCTGCTTCCGTGGAACAACCAAGAGCATATTTGTTGACAGCAAGTTCGCCGCCGGCAACTTTTTCTACATGCTTGATTCCGGTATCACCTTTCTCATGAACAATCTGAAGATAGGAGGCAAGGTCGTTGGATTGCTGAGGGAAGAGAAACTGGAACTGCCTATTGAAGCTATGCGTGAGGCACTTATCAATGCCCTTTGCCATCGCCAGATAGAGAGGTCCATGACCAATGTGACGCTCGCAATTTTTGATGATCGTGTGGAAATCAGCAATCCGGGTTGTCTGCCACCAGAGATTCCTGTCGAGAAGATCAAAGAACCGCACAAGTCTTATCCTCGCAACAGATCCATAGCACAGGTACTTTATCAGACTGCATATCTTGAGCGATGGGGCTCAGGTGTGCAGCGCATACTTGAAATCTGTAAGGAGTATGGCGTTCCTGAGCCGGAATGGAAGGCTACACCTTATGAAGTTACCGTAACCTTTTGGCGTGGGAAGAATGATACAAAAGATGATACAAAAGAACTGACTGAACGTCAGAATGTTATTCTGTCACTTATCCGGCAGGATGATACAATAACAATTGATGAGATGATACAAAAGACCGGAGTCTCACCGATTACAATTAAACGAGATATTGATACTCTCCGCAAATCAGGCATAATTAGTAGGAAAGGCGGCAGAAAATCAGGACACTGGGTAATTCTAAAATAAAAAGAGCACATCAATGGCATCAAATACAGAAACATCGTTGACCAAGAAGGTCTGGACACTGGCAACCACTTTGTCAGGCCAGGGCATAGGTTTTACCGACTATATCACCCAGCTCACATATCTCCTTTTCCTGAAGATGGATAATGAGAATACTGAAACCTTCGGTGAGAATAGCGCAATTCCGGGAGGCTACAGATGGAGTGACCTGATTGATTTGGATGGTCTTGAACTGATAGAACAGTATGAATCTACGCTGAAGAAACTCAGTGAGGAAGAGAACCTTATTGGAACCATCTTCGTGAAGGCCCAGAACAAGATTGACAAGCCGGTTTACCTCAAAAAGGTCATAACCATGATTGACGAAGAGCAGTGGCTTGTCATGGACGGTGATGTCAAAGGTGCCATTTACGAAAGCATTCTGGAAAAGAACGGACAGGATAAAAAGAGCGGGGCAGGGCAGTACTTCACTCCTCGATCTCTTATATCAGCTATGGTCGATGTGACCAGACCACAGATAGGTGAGACCGTCTGTGATCCGGCCTGTGGAACCGGTGGCTTCCTGCTGGCTGCATACGACTATATGAAGAACCAGTCTCAGGACAAAGCCAAACGTGATTTCCTGCGTGACAAAGCCCTTCATGGCTATGACAATACAGCCTTGGTCGTTACCCTTGCGTCAATGAACCTGTATCTGCACGGGATTGGAACAGACAGAAGCCCGATTCTGTGTCAGGATTCATTGGAGAAAGCTCCAGAGACATTGGTTGACGTGATACTGGCCAATCCACCATTCGGCACCCGTCCTGCAGGAAGCGTTGACATTGACCGTCAGGATTTCTATGTCGAGACCAAGAACAACCAGTTGAACTTCCTTCAGCACATAATGGTGATGCTGAAAAACGGAGGCCGTGCGGCTGTGGTCCTTCCGGACAATGTTCTCTTTGAAGGTGGAGCCGGTGAAGTAATCCGCAAGGAACTGCTGAAGAACTTCAACCTGCATACCATCCTCAGACTGCCTACTGGTATCTTCTATGCTCAGGGTGTTAAGGCAAATGTCCTGTTCTTCCAGAAAGGCCAGAAGACTGAGAATGTCTGGTACTATGACTATCGTACCGGAATCAAGCATACCTTGGCCACAAAGCCTATGCAGCGCCAGCATCTGGATGATTTTGTGGCTTGCTACAATGCAGAGAATCTTCAGAATAGGAAGGAGACGGAACGGTTCAAATGCTATCCAGTAGCTGATTTGTTGGCTCGTGACAAGACATCGCTTGATATCACCTGGATTAAGCAGGATAACGATGATGACGACTTGGCTCTGGCTGATCTCATTGCTACAATGGAGGAAAAGAGCAACAACATTGTCGAGGCTGTACAGAAACTGAAGGAACTGATGGCTGGTATTGAAGAATAAAGGGAAGGTATGGACACAAAGAAACTCCGCCAGAAGATACTCGACCTTGCCATTCACGGCAAGCTTGTCCCTCAGGACCCCAATGACGAACCGGCAAGCGTATTGCTGGAGCGTATTCGTGCCGAGAAAGAAGCCCTGATAAAAGAAGGGAAAATAAAGAGAGCAAAGAAGACGACCGCTTCCGATACGTCCCATTATGAGAACATGCCGTTTGATGTGCCTGAAGGGTGGTGCTGGACAACCATTGGAGACGTATCTTCATCTATTTTATATGGAGTCAGTGAGTCCGCGAAGGAAGTTGGCACATTCAAATTATTGAGAATAACCGACATCCAAGACAATAAGGTTGATTGGAACACTGTACCATATACAGACTTTGACAAAGATAAAGCATTGAAGTATCTTCTTCAGGATGGCGATATTTTGTTTGCAAGAACAGGCGCCACGGTGGGCAAATCTTATCTAGTTAGTAATTTGTCAGAAGAGTCCATATACGCATCATACTTGATAAGAGTACAAACTTCACATCTCATATTGCCAGAATATATTAAGCGTTTCTTTGAGTCTGGCTACTACTGGGAGCAGATTTCTTTGAGTTCTGTGGGGATTGGTCAGCCAAATGTCAATGGAACAACATTAGCAAATTTGAAGATTCCTATTCCTCCATTCAAAGAACAGGTGAGAATTGTTGAAGAAGCAAATAGTTGGTTATCGTTTGCTAATAATCTTGATGATAATACTGGGCATATTGGCAAAGTAATTGAATCAACAAAGGCTAAAATTCTTGATCTCGCAATTCACGGTAAACTGGTTCCTCAAGATCCGACAGATGAACCTGCATCAGAACTGTTGAAACGCATCAATCCGAAGGCAATTATTACAGGTGATAACCCGCATTATGAGCAGGTGCCTTTTGAGATACCATCAAACTGGTCATGGGCAACACTTGGCGACATCACCAATTATGGCAAATGTTCGACTGTTCCGGTCGATGATATTGATGAAGAAAGTTGGGTCCTGGAATTAGAAGATATTGAGAAGGACTCCGCCAAGGTTATCAAACTATGTACAAAGTCTGATAGAGCCATCAAAGGTGTACGTCATTCTTTCTTACAAGGTTATGTGCTTTACTCCAAACTGCGTACATACCTGAACAAAGTTCTCGTAGCTAATAAAGATGGCTTCTGCACTACAGAGATAATTCCGATAAAATGTAGCAATTCTATCTACCCAGAATACCTTTGCCATGTTCTACGTTCAAAGTACTTCCTTGATTACACTGCGCAATGTGGGTATGGCGTCAAGATGCCGAGACTAAGCACTACAGATGCTCGTAAAGCATTAGTCCCGCTCCCGCCTTACGAAGAGCAAATAAAAATCTCTGCAATAATCAAAGAACTTTATTGTTCACTTGATTCTATTGCAGAAACATTAGCATAAAGACTCGCCAATGGAATCAAGCATGTGAAAGGTCTCCTGAATCCTTTTAACTATTCGTATCTGTTCTTGAATCGGTGGTACAGGAACCATGTACTGCTTCACAAATGTTGGCTGAGCTCTCATTAGTGATCCACCTACTCCGGAAACATTACTCTGCATGAGTTCCCGGAAATATGGTGACTGCATCGCTAGTTCAAGGTATTCCGGCAGTATTTCACTCACTCGGATTACAATCCATTCGGATGAAGCTAAGGCTTTCAATTGAGGTTTGCGTTGCCTAACGACCCATACGCGGTTTAGATGTGGATTGATTTTACATAAAAGGACATCACCCTCAGATACTACAACTTTTGATGACGCTATATCTTTTCCATGAGGAAATTCCGGTTCACCTGTCTCAAACGTAGGAACGCTGTATAACTCATAGGTTTCCGAAGGGTTATCAAACGGATTAACGCTCTTTGATTTGAATACATTGATGTTTTCCAGCTTCACCCAAGCCCATGAATCGGGAATAACAAATGGCACCTGCTCATAATGCGGGCTATGTCATTTGCCGTTCAAGGCATGGACACCCCTCTATATTATTCTTGATTGCTCAAATGCAACAAGAATCAATATGGAAGAAAAATTCAAAACATGGCTTGTCAAGCAAGACTTGGCAGCAAACTCCGTCACATCTTATGTGTGGACGGTGAAATACTTCCTTCGAGAGTACAAGGAAGTAAAGCGCAGCACACTGCTTGCGTACAAAGGTTATCTGGTTGAGAACTTCAAACCACAGACCGTAAATCTCAGGCTACAAGGAATTAACAAGTTCTTGGAGTTCCAAAAACAGGATAAACTCAAATTGAAGTTTGTCAAAGTCCAGCAGAAAAACTTTCTGGAGAATGTCATCAGCGATGCTGATTATAGGTTCTTCAAGAAGAAGTTGAAGGATGACGGCTTGACGGAATGGTATTTCATTGTATGGTTTATGGCCGCGTCTGGAGCTCGTGTAAGCGAACTACTTCAGATTAAAGTGGAACACGTCAAAGCCGGATATCTGGATATGTATAGTAAGGGTGGAAAGATGCGGCGTTTGTATATTCCCCGAAACCTTCAAACACAAGCCTTGAAGTGGCTGGCATCTGACAAATTAGAAAGCGGTTACATTTTTCTTAACCGGTTTGGAGAGCGTATCACCACTAGGGGAATCGCAACGCAGTTAAAACAATATGCCGTGAAATATGGCCTCCCGAAAGAGGTCGTATATCCACATTCATTCCGGCATCGGTTCGCAAAGAACTTCCTGGACCGATACAACGACATTGCTTTGTTGGCAGACCTTATGGGCCACGAGAGCATTGAGACAACTCGAATCTACCTCAGGCGCACAGCGTCTGAGCAAAGGGAGATAGTTGATAGAGTCGTGGATTGGTAAATGCTTCCCTGCGGGCTTATGCTTGCAGGGATTTTTCTATCATGTCCAACCGTGAAAAGATATCGTTAACTTTTGAAACAATACGTAATTGCTCATTATATGGAGGAATACCGATTGATAATTCTTGTATAAAAGATTTGGCAACTCTTTGCTGTCCAACAACGCCATTGTAAGTTCCTGCGCAACTACCAATGAACATTTGGGATTTGAAATATAATAATGAGTAATCAGGCAAAATCTCTTTACATCGAAATACATTAAGTTCTGTTGTGCCTGCACCTATGCCATTTGGAAGGTCATGAAAGACTACAGACTTACGATTCTCCAAGCAAGGGGATATTTTGGCGACAGCAACGTCATTGTCTTGGAAATGAACAAAGCCTTTCTTGATGTCGCCCCACTTCCTACATTCGTACTCAAAAGTATTACAATATCCATCAGCGACACAAGTCATCGGGACAAATGCTGCTTCAGTATCATCTTCAACGTGAGTTTTGGGGTTTATTGCAAACACTTCTCCAACAGTGGAGATTACCCATGATAAAGGAACCTTTCCATACTGCGGGTTATCACAAGATACGACAGCATTAGGATTGATGCGTTTCAGTAGCTCTGATGCTGGTTCATCTGCTGGATCTTGAGAAACGAGTTTGCCGTGAATGGCAAGATCAAGTATCTTCGATTTTGCTGATTCAACTGAATCTTTTAACTCGGTTTCGTGCGCCTCTAAGTGCTGAATAAAACTCTGCCATAGGTTTACTTGAGCAATAATCCTACGTTGTTCTTCCAATGGAGGTAAAGGAATTTCAATTTTGTTTAGGTTGTCTTGATTTAATTTAGGCTGAGCAGAACCTGTTATGTAATCCTCTAATGACATTGAATTTATTAGGAAAGCTACATAATCAAGGACTTCCTTTTCTGGGCAATCAAGGATATGAGCATGATTATTCACCCAATACTTGCCCTCTGCGAAGAAAGCATTGTCTTTGCTTCTTGATAAGAGATTAGCTCCATCTTCTCCAATAAGCAATAATCTCTCATCGAACAAATAGCCATCGACTTTATCGACAACTCCAGTTGCACCGTAGTAGTCATATATTTTATTTTGCTGTTTGCTTCTAACACCGAGAGAAAGCGGAATACGTTCTGAATCTCTATTTGTCAATAGCTCACCTATGTCTGTAAGCACCCATCCTTCCGGTACGTTCTCATAATGGGACGTATCGGAAGCCGCAATGCACTTTTTATCTATCTAATGCGATCATGGTTTGGTGATGCCTTTTGAGTCCAAATCTTGCCGCAATCTAATATATTGCTAGAAGTATCAATGAAAATATGTCCATTACTCCTTGTGGTAAGTACTCTCCCGAAATATGCACTTGCATTATCACTTAATGGAAAATAGCAAACGCCTTTTGAAAACGATGAATATTGAGAAGAAACGTCAGTCCCTTCTTTTGAAGCTTCTGTGTCTTTTGAGTGAATTACAACGGAGACGCTTCCAATGATGTCAAATAAAGCCTTGGGGAATCCTGACTTATGACCATGGTGGGGCGCAATTAATATGTCAACACCTTCTGTTTTCATTGTTGATACGAAATCAGAATTATGAGTGGCAAGATATTCCCAACCAGGACGCTCTAAATCTCCACAAAACAGTATCCCAACTCCATTGTCTTTGATATAGCGCACTATGCTGGAATTATTCCTGACTTTATTATTCAATGTCTCGTATGTCTTGCATATTGAAGTCGGAATACTCCATGTCTTATTGATGTCGAATCCCCACTCGATAGCTTCTGGATTAGTGCCGTTGTATACATTGTCTATATTTAAACGATAGTCAGTATTTATTTCGGATTTGTCATCGTATTCGATACAATTATTACGTTTGACTAAATAAGGCGGGATCTCTTCAACCACTCGTTTTGAGTTTCTTACATGATCATCATCAGGATGAGTGATGTGTAATAGGGTTATTGGATAACGAGCATATAGCCGTGTTATATAATCAACAGAACCTAACCATTGTTTGTTGTTTTTGAAAACATCAACAGGGTTCTCTTTGTCTGACTTGCTACCGCAATCAATCATCATTGTGTGCCCATTACTGCAGGTTACCAATGCACATGCTGCGTCTCCAACATCACATATAATTACTTTCATGATTTATTATCCTTTTATATTGGTTTTCACTCGGTTTACAACATATTTTGTTTGCTTCCTATAAGAGAAGACAAATAGTACTAAAATAAGAATCAGAATGATGAGAATCCCATAATTTGATGTAAACTGAAAACTGGACAGCCACTTACTATATATGAAACCGAAGATGCTCAAAAGGACCACGGATATATATGCTCGGAAAACATTATTCTCATTGCTTAGTGTAGTGAGCTTTTCATCTTTTGCTTCTGCCCTAATAAACTCGGCGTATTTAACATGTTTAACGATACTGCATTTCTTTAATATCGGTTCGATTACAACAGAACTGAATCTATTGTTTACTAAGCCAACAAAATAAAAAAGAATGCCGGATAGATACCAGTTCGGCTCAATAATAAAGTCGATTCCAGCACTGTACTTAAGCAAAATGCATAGCACGGTCCCTGGCAAAATATTATTCAGGAAATTGTACTGTGATAATTTGTCAACAATTATTTTCAATAATTCCATGTGTTATAAATAATTCATATTCACTGTGCTATGACAAAGTTTAGACCATTACTATTTTTTGTGGATATACTGACAAAATGTCTTATGAAACCCATGATTCTGCCACCGACCAAAAGTTTTGATTTGTCATTTATTCTGATGAAAAGAAAAAACACCAATCATAGTTGAAATCGTTGAATCGTTGAACCGAATCCGGCCGGGGAGAGGTGGCGGCTTCGAAGACCAGATGCTCAATTTAAAGCCTTCAGATGTGTGAATTCGGTTGGCACTTTTTTGTGAATCCGTTGGCACTAGTGCCGGGCTTGCGCGGCATTTTTTATAGGGTGTAACTCAATACCCCCTGACCTCCAAAGGAGGGTGAGGGGAATGTACAATGTGTAGCAAGCTGAATGGCAAAAGCCACCTGGCGATGCTCACCAGATGGCCGTGACTGTTTCTATTTTCACTGGAAAACTAGGATTTTGCCCGTTGAAGACCGTTGAGACTCCGTTGATAGGTTCGAGAGTGTATAACTGCTTGATTAATACTCTCTTTTTCCCTTCATTCATCAATTCAACGTTTTCAACGACGTGTTTTTAGAAAATCCCTGCCAACGGTGTAGTATTATCCCACTCTGCTCACTTCTTCGTAGTGGTTCTCCGCATTGAAATTGATGGCGAAGGTCCGGTAACAGTAGGCGTTGCTGGTGGGCTGGAACTTCCAGGAATCTTTCATGATCCTCCTTATCTTGCGAATCTCGGACTTGTCATTGTAAGAGTTCATCAGTCCGGCAAGGTCATTGACACAGAAGGAGACTTCATCCAGATTCTTGACTTCCATTATATCCATCAATACTTCAACCATATCAACCTCTGTCCGGTCTCTGCTTGAGGCAATAATCTTGTCCAACGAATCGGTATGGATATCCTCCGGCCTGAACCACATTCGGCTTGATTCCTGCGTGGATAATGGCCGATGACGAAGGTAGTACAAGAAATCCGGAATCTCTTTCTGAATCTTCTCAAGGAAGTGAGTGCCGTCTGATTCCAGATGGTGGACTTTGCGCACCCAGTATCGGGTTTCTTCGGGATCAATGATGATGGGGTGAGTCTCATTGTTGGAACAGAGGACGAACTTGCCGAAGAACTCCACTTCTTGCCGATCTTTACCCTTCGCCTCCATTTTGTATGTCCTGGCAGTGCTGAGGTTTTTGATTCGTTCTGCATCTTCCTTTCGGTCAAGCAGGACTTCATCCACTGCAATGATGAGTTTGCCTGCCCAGTCTGCGTTGAACGGACTGCGGAAATTCTCATTGGTGTTGAAAGTGGTATTGTCCTGAAATATGGCCTTCAGAAAGTTCAGAAAGGTGGTCTTTCCGGTGTTGCGTTCCTCTGATACCAGGAGTAGCACAGGGAGTTTCTGGACGGGTTTCAGATAGAGAATGGAAAGGTAATCCAATCCCAACTCTGTCTGCTCCTCGAAAATGTGTTTTACGAGCGAAATAACGTGTTCGTAGCTCCCTTCCTTGGCAATGTGCGGGATTGGGTTGTAAAGGTTGTAGAAACCGCCTATTTCGCGTCTGTAGGCTATATGGTCAGGGACGCTGCAGAATCCGTCAAACTTGGGAATCGTCGCAGCGTAATCCTTGCCCATGTCCTGACAAAGTGCGCTGTAGGTCCAAGGCGCCAGCCGCTTGATGGTTCCACCGTCTGCACATGGCTGACGGAGATTCTTATAGACATTTTGTCACACAATGTCCACAAATTCACCCTCTATGTAACATACGTCCAAAAAGGTGTACAACTGGTGACCAAGGTATGTTATTATTT
>OGDF01005529.1_pt1 | contig 13340 bp, 8 predicted proteins | sample 1570141 | NCBI WGS metagenome assembly OGDF01 (sample SAMEA4370581, study PRJEB24528) | human gut metagenome | reverse complement strand
CAATTCGGTGCTGAAGCGGGGGCTGTATGCGCTGTGCAGGCGGAAAATCAGCGGCGTTATCTGCCCCAATGCAGCCATTGGCGCGGCGTATGGGCGGCCGATGTGCGTCGTATCCGATTACATCAGCACAGGAACGATGCAGCCGCCTGTGCCGTATGCGCAGCAGCGCTATGATTTCGGCATGGTCGGGCTGATTACGTCGGACAAGGGCGTCGTTGAGGCGGCAAAGCAGCTGCGGAACACGCCGTATCGGGTGCTGATTGCAGGTCGGGTGCAGGAAACGCCGCTGGAAACGGAACTGCGGGCAGTCTGCGCGGGGGCGAAGAACATCGAGCTGCGGCTGGAATACCTGTCCGAAGCGGCGTATGACGAGGCGATTCGCCAATGCCGTTACTGCATCCTAAACTATTCGGAGAATTACTCCCTGCACAGCAGCGGCGTTGTATTCGATATTCTCTTCCGGGGCGTGCCGATTGTGGGCAGCCGCTGCGGGACGCTGCAAATGGTGGAAGCAAACGAATTGGGCAAAACGGTATCCCGCATGGCGGATTTTGCGCCGGAAAGGCTGCTGGATGAAGCCGTGCATGACCGCTATGTGCGCAACATTGCGCGCTACTGCCAATCGCAGGCGCAGGAGCGGGAAAAGCTGCGGGATTTTCTGACGCGGGGCGCGGTGGAATAACCATGCCGCACAGCGCAAAGTGAAAGGAGGGGCTGAAGCGTGAAGGTCATGTGGATGGGGAATATTATCCTCCCTGCCATTGCGGAAAAAGAATCGCTTCCCCCGGTGTATATCGTGGGCTGGCTGGTCGGGCTGTCGCGGCGGCTGACGCAGCTGCCGGATGTGGCGCTGACGTATGTGTTTGACGCGCCGAAAGCGCTGACGGGCGAAGTGGACGGCTACCGCTATTACGGGCTTGTCAACCCCACACGCCCTACGCAGCGCTGCGGGGAAGCCTATACCCGGCAGCTGGAGAAAATTCTGCGCAAAGAGCAGCCGGATGTCATTCACCTCTGGGGCACGGAAAATCAGCACACGCTGGCCATGGTTGACGCGGCGGAACACATGGGGATGCGCGAGCGGATTGTAATTTCCATTCAGGGACTTCTGTCCATATACGCGGAGCATTATCGCGCTTATCTGCCGGAACACGTCTGCTACGGGCACACGCTGAAGGACTTGGTGAAGGGCAATATCGTCCGGCAGGAAGCAATCTACCGCCGCGTCGGGCAGTATGAGCAGGAAGCCCTGCGCAGGGTACAGCACGTCATCGGGCGCACCGACTGGGATGCTGCCTGCATGGCGGAGCTTGCCCCGCAGGCTGCCTATCATTTCAACAACGAAACGCTGCGGGACGAGTTCTACACCGGCGAATGGTCGCTGGACAGCTGCGAGCCGCACAGTCTCTTCTGCAGTCAGGCGCATGTGCCACTCAAGGGGCTGCATCTGCTATTGCAGGCGCTGGCGATTGTCCGCAAGCGCTATCCCGATGTCAAGCTCTATGTGGGGCGCAAGGACTATGGGCGCATTCCGCTGCCTGCGCGCAATGCCTATGAACGGTACATCCACCGTCTGCTGCGCGAAAACGACCTCTACGACCATGTTGTTTTTACCGGCAGCCTGAATGCACAGCAAATGAAGGAGCGGTATCTAAAAAGTCAGGTGTTTGTGCTGCCGTCGAGCATTGAAAACTCCCCCAATTCGCTGGGCGAGGCGATGCTGCTTGGCGTACCGTGCATTGCGTCGGATGTCGGCGGCGTGCGCTGTTTGATGACGCACGGCGTGGAAGGGCTGATATATCCGGCAGACGACCCGCATTTGCTGGCATATGATATCTGCGAGATGTTCGCGCATCCGGAAAAAGCGGCGCAGATGGCGCGCGCCGGGCAAGAACACGCTGGAAAAACGCATGATGCGCAGAAGAATCTGGAGATACTGCATCAGATTTATACGGAGATTGCACGATGAAAATCCGAATCACAAAGAACCATGTGGATGCACTCTGTGTGCTGATTGGCGTGCTGGGCATGGGTTCGCTGTATTTTCAGGTGTTGCGGATGCCGCTGATGGCAGCCATGCTGATTGCGTCGATTCTGCTGCTGACGCGGGCGCATCATCCGAAAATCAGCGCCCAGAATGTACGCCTGACGCTGCTGCTGACGGCGGCGCTGCTGCTGACGAGCTTCGTCAACCCGCAGAACGGCATCCACATCAACGATATTGTCATTTGGCTTTGCAACATCGGCTATGTGCTGGTTCTGCAAAGCTGCATCGGGTATCGGACGTATATGCGGCTGTATACCAAAGTCATGCTGGCAGAGGCGGCCATCAGCCTGATTTCCTTCGTCATCGGCGATTTGCTGTCGCTGCCGCTGCCGCTGCTGCACTACGAAGTTTCCAGCGTCAACGGATTTTATCTGACGCCTTATTTTACCTTAGGCTGGCTGAACATCCCGGTTTTCCACCGCAACGCGGGTATGTTCAACGAGCCGGGCAGCCACCAGATTTTCCTGAACTTCGCGCTGCTGTTCCTGATGAGCGACGAAACGCGCATGGGCATGAGCAAGAAGAAATACTGCTGGGCAATTGCGCTGCTGATCGTTACCATCCTCAGCACGCTGTCCACAACAGGCTTTATTTGTCTGGGCGTTGTGCTGCTGACGGTGGCATTCCGCAAAAAGGGCGGGAAAATGGCGCGCAGCATCAAGATGGCGGCGTTCATTGGGCTGATTTTGCTGTTTGTCATCGAGTCTGCCACGGGCGTGGTGGAACGCAAGATTGTCGGACGAAATTCCGGCGGTTCATTCTACACGCGGTGGAACGACACCTTCAGCGGCTTTGAAATCGGGCTGGAATCCCCCATTGCGGGACAGGGCGTTTTCTCGGAGCGAAAGGCGGAAATCCTGCTGGAACACAGGGTGCAGAACATTTCCAACGGCTTTGCCGCCTTCGTCATGGATACAGGGTTGATTCTCCCGGCAGTTTGGCTGTGGCTGACGTACCGCGGTATCCGCACCAAATTTGCCAAGGCGCGTCTGCTGTATGTGCTGGGCGTTTTCCTGCTGTATTTCCTGTGCATCAACACGGAGGGCGTTTTCCTGAACATACTGTTTTTGGGGCTGCTGGGCAAGTGGCAGCCGGACGCGGAGGACACGCCTGATCTGCCGGCAAATGCGCGCAGCCAGAAGAAGCGCAGGTGGCGATGCACTATGCCGCCGGAAAAACTGCGCCTGACGTTTAACCCGCAGCCGGAGGACGCGGCGCAGGAGCAGACAGGCGAAACAGGCGGAGAGGAATCATGAACACAGCATCAAGGAGCGAAAACACGGCACGCAACATCGGCGTGGGCGCAGTGCGGCAGGTGGTTACGCTGCTGCTGGCTTTTGCCGTGCGAACGGTGTTTGTGCGCCGGCTGGGCGCGGATTATACGGGTGTCAACGGGCTGTACAGCAACATTCTGGCCATGCTGTCACTGGCGGAACTGGGCGTGGGCAACGTGCTGGTGTACAGCTTGTACGCACCGCTGCACCGGGGCGACACGGGCGAAATCCAGCACCTGCTGGGCTATTATCGTCGCATTTACCGCCTGATTGCGCTGGCGGTAGCGCTGCTGGGCGCGGCGGTAATTCCCTTCCTGCCGCTCATCATCAGCAGCGAGCTGCCGATGGCGCAGTTAATCGTCTACTATGTGCTGTACTTGGCGAACTCCGTGGCATCCTATCTGGTCATCTACAAAACGACGCTGATTCAGGCTGACCAGAAGGCATATTTGCAGAACATGGTTTCCGCCGCGGCGCTGGTGGTGCAGTATGCGGCGCAGATCGCGTGCCTGCTGATTTGGGGCAGCTATCTTGGCTATTTGCTGATTCAGATTGCCTGCACCCTCCTGCAGAACGCGGTGCTGAGCCATTTAGCGGATAAGATGTACCCCTTCCTGCGAGAAAAGCAGAAGCACGAGCCGATGCACCGCAAGCAGGAGCTGAACGACAACATCCGCTCCATGTTTCTCTACAAGCTGGCGACAATACTCATCAACAACACGGACAACATCCTGATTTCCATCATGCTGGGCACAGTGTTCGTCGGTTACTACTCCAACTACGCGTCGCTGACGACGTATGTGACGACGTTTGTTTCCATCGTGATTACCGGCATTTCCGCCAGCTTGGGAAATCTGAATGCCGAAAAGGATTCGGAAAAGTCATACGCCATGTTCCGCAACCTGATTGTCCTCTTCGGGGCGATTACGGGCTTCTGCGTCGCCGCATACGGCGCGGTTGTGCAGGACTTCATCCCGATTTGGGTGGGCGAAGAATACCTGATGGATACAGGGACAGTGGCGGCGGTGCTGTTCACGTTCTACCTGAGCACCATCGTCGCGCCTGTGTGGATGTACCGCGAAACGCTGGGGCTTTTTCGGCAAATGAAATACGTTATGTTTATGACGGCGCTGGTCAACATCCTGCTGTCCATCCTGCTGGGGCAATTCTTCGGCGTGGCGGGCATCATCGGCGCAACAGGGCTGGCGCGGCTCTGCACCATCTTCTGGTATGAGCCGAAAGTGCTGTTCCATCGCACCTTCGGGCGCAGTGCTGCCGCGTATTTCAAGGCGCAGGGCGGCTTGCTGCTGCTCAACGGCGCGGTGATAGCGCTGTCGCTGCTGCTGTGCGCGCGGATGGGGCATACGCTGATGTGGATTATCCTCAAGGGCATCACCTGCGCGGCGGTGACAGCGCTCCTGTACACGCTGGCGCTGGGGCGGACGGCAGAATACCGCTGGATGATTGAAAAAGGGCGGAGTTTCTTGCGCAAATGGAGGAAGAAGGCATGATCGATCAGGAAATGCAGCACTGCCGCAAAATTGTGCGTTTTGACCCTACCATTTCAACAGCGAATCAGGGAGATTTCATCATCCGCAACGCCTGTGAGCATGTGCTGCACGACTGCTTTCCTGTGCAGCTGTCCGTCGCCGTTCCGGTTCGGGACAGGCTCTCGAAGGTATCGATGAAGCACGTCGGCAGTGCGGATTTCGCATTTGTCTGCGGGACGAATCTGCTTTCCTCGGACATGCGCCGCCAAAGGATGTGGAATATCCGCCTGCGGGACGCGGTGATGATGCGCTGCGGCGATTTGCACAAGCGGGAGCTGCTGAATTTCCGCCTGATTCGTGAGAAATTTCAGCGCACGCATGTCATTTTGCTGGGCGCGGGGTGGTATCAATATCAGGACGAGCCGACAGGATACACGAAGCGGATTCTAAAAACGCTGCTGGATGGGCAGTACCTGCACGCGGTGCGCGACGAATACACGCGCCAGCGCCTGCTGAAGCTGGGCATCACGAACGTGCTGAATACGGCGTGCCCGACAATGTGGGGGCTGACAGACGACAAATGCGCGCAGATTCCGACGCACAAGGCGGAGCGCGTCGTGACAACGCTGACGGACTACCGTAGCAGCCCGGAGCAGGATGCGCAGATGCTGACCATGCTGCAAAAGCACTATCGCGAGGTGTATGTGTGGCTGCAAGCAGTTGAGGACTACGCCTGCCTGCGCCAAATGGATGCGCGTGTGACGCAGAATTTGCACCTGATTCAGCCGAATCTGCGAGATTACACAGCGCTTTTGGCATCAGGCGGGATTGACTACGTTGGCACGCGGCTGCACGGCGGCATCCACGCAATGAACATGGGCTGCCGAAGCCTGATTCTGGCGGTAGACAACCGCGCAAGTGAAATCGCGAAGAACACGAATCTGCCCGTCCTGCCCCGCGGCGGGAATTTGGACGTGCTGGAGGAGCGAATCTGCTCCGCATGGGAGACGCAAATTGATTTGCCGACCACGGCAATTCGGCAATGGAAAAATCAGTTCCGCGAGACAGATGCAGAGAAAGTGCCTTGATTTTCGTATAAAATGCGGCTTTCTGCGCGGTAAGTATTGACAGCCGACTTGTAATTTGTTACAATATAGCTGGAATTGGGAAAGAGATTGCTATATCCACCGGGAGCACTGCAGCTCGCCGCGAAAAGAAAGATGGAAAGCAGCAATCGCTTGCCATTGGCACAACCATACGTCGTGCCGGAAGATTGCACAGAACAAGGAGTGAGGACGATGAAGGACAAAAAGTGGATGCGAAAGGCATTGTCTTTCCTGCTGGCTGTATTCATGGTAACGGGCAGTATGGGAACAGTGCTGACGGCGGCTGCAGAAGAGCCGGAAACTCCGCCGACGGAAACGGTTGAGGTCGTGCCGACGGAAGCACCGGAAGCGACGGATGTTCCCGAAGCAACGGAAATCCCCGAAGCAACGGAAGCGCCCGAAGCGACGGATGTTCCCGAAGCAACGGAAATCCCCGAAGCGACGGATGTTCCTGAAGCAACGGAAGCACCCGAAATCGTGGACGAAGCAGCCGTAGATTACAGCCGCTCCGTGCTGGATAACGAGTTCTTTGACTCCGGCTTTGCCGCGACGTTCAGCAGCGCACAGCTGTACCTGAATCCGACGGGCGATGAGCTGGTTGGCCGGGTAACTGGCGTAGTGTATGTGACGCATCGTCCGCAGAAGGGTCAGCTGAATGAACGGATTTCCGTCTGCGTGTATGACCAGACGGCTGGCGTTGCATATGGCTATCTGGCGGCGGATGCAGTGCATCCTGTGCCGGAAGAGGGCATTGAGAATCAGCGTCACACCGGTGTTTTCGCGAGCGGCGTGGAAATGCCCTGTGCCCTGCTGGTGCTTGCGGCTGCGACGGAAGAACCCGTGCCGACCCCTGCACCCACGCCCGTGCCGCCGGAAGAGCCCGTTGTCGTGCCGACCGAAGAACCTGTTGTCGTGCCGACGGAAGAGCCTGTAGTTGAGCCGACTGAGGAACCCGTTGTCGTCCCAACCGAGGAACCCGCTGTCGTGCCGACCGAAGAACCCGTTGTCGTGCCGACCGAGGAACCCGTTGTTGAGCCGACCGAAGAGCCCGCTGTCGTGCCGACTGAAGAGCCCGCTGTCGTGCCGACTGAAGAGCCTGTTGTCGTGCCGACCGAGGAACCCGCGTCGACCCCCGTACCTACGGACGTGCCGGATGACCTCGAAAACATCGACCGCGCGGATGTGATTATTCCGGGCAAACCGACGTTCGAAATGGACAAGGCGACGGCGGAGCTGGGCGAGAATATCACCTTCACCATCCACACGAAGAACGCCACCAAGATTTTGATGTACATTGACGGCAGCGTCAACCGCTACATCTACGACGTACCCACCGACACGTCGACGCTTACCATGTCCTTCTCCTCGATGGGGAGCAACGGGGGCAAGCGCACCATCGCGTTCCAAGCCTACAACGGCAATACACCCGGCGAAAAGTCCGCTGAACAAACGATTACGCTGACAAAGCCGTCTGTCAAGCCGCAGGTAACGGTAAAGAATATCGACAAGACGACCGTGGGTCTGGGCGAGAACATCACCTTCACCCTGAGCGTCAAGAACGCCACGAAGGTGCTGATGTATATCGACGGCAGTGTCAACCGCCGCTTCGAGGACATCACCCCCGACATGACGGAATACACCTTCACCATGTCGTTCTCGTCGCTGGGAAGCAATGGGGGCAAGCGCGCCATTGCGTTCCAAGCCTATAACGGCACGACGGCGGGTGAAAAGACCTCCGAACGTGTTGTGACTGTCGCAAACGAAAGCCCGAACAAGCCGACCGTGACCAGCTGGAGTTTGAACAAATCCACGGTTGATTTGAACGAAACCATCACCTTCACCATCAACACCAAGAACACGACGAAGATGCGTGTCTACATTGATGGCAAGCTGAACCGCTACATCTACGACGTGAAGGACGGCGCAACGACGTTCCAGATGTCCTTCTCGACGCTCGGTTCAAACGGCGGCGTGCGCACGGTGGCGTTCCAGCCCTACAATGGCAACACGCCCGGCGCTATGTCCGACACCAAGACGATTACCATCAGCGTGGCGAACAAGCCGCGGGTTGAGCTGCTGAAAATCAGCAATCCGAATGCGACGCTGGGCGAAAATATCACCTTCACCCTGCGCATCAAGAACGCCACGAAGGTGCTGATGTACATCGACGGCAGTGTCAACCGCCGCTTCGAGAACATCACCCCTGACATGACGGAATACACCTTCACCATGGCGTTCTCTTCGCTGGGGAACAACGGGGGCAAGCGTACCATTGCGTTCCAAGCCTACAACGGCGCAGTCGGCGGCGACAAGACCTCCGCAACCACCATTTCCCTGATGAGCGGTTCGTCTGCTGCCCCCGTGATTGCGAATGTCAAGATTGACAAGACGACCGCGGTGCTGGGCGAGCAGATTAAATTCACTGTTTATCTGGACAACGCAACGAAGCTGCTGATGTATGTCGACGGGCAGGTGAACCGCCGCTTTGAGGACGTAACGACCAGCATGTCGAAGTACGAGTTCACGATGTCGTTCTCGTCGCTGGGGAATAATGGCGGCGTCCGTACGATTCAGTTCCAGCCTTACAACGGCACGACCGCGGGCGAAAAGTTTAAGGCGTACACGATTACACTGACGACGACCGTGGTCAACAAGCCGGAAGTCGTCAACTTCACCATGAATCCCAGCCGCGTGAAGCTGAATGTGCCGGTGACGTTCACGGTCAACACCAAGAACGCGACGAAGGTCGTCCTGTATGTGGACGGCAAGGCAAATACCAGCTATCCGACGACTGGCGATGTGACGGTTATCGAGCGCGCCTTCGCTTCGCTGGGCAGCGGCAACGGTGTCCGCGCGATTCAGTTCAAGCCCTACTACGGAACGACCGCTGGCGAACTTTCCCCGGCGCAGTCCCTGACGCTGTATGTGACCGACGATCCGCTGACCGTGACCGTTCCTGCCGCGAAGCAGGGCGAGGACCTGACGGTGACGTGGACGGCTGCTGGCGGCGCAGCGAAGTATCAGCTGCTGCTGACCACGCCGGATGGCACGGCTGCGCTGCTGGGCGAAACGGCGGCGCTGAACTACACGGTGCCGGGTCTGAAGCTGCTGCAGCCGGGCGACTACACCATCACGATTAAGGCGCTGTCCGGCAATACGGAGCTCGAATCTGTCAACAAGGCATTCACCGTGACAGGCGACTTCGTGTTCGCGGTTCGTGACGACTCGACGGGCATTGTGGTCGTCAAGTACAACGGCACGGCATCGACGCTGACCGTTCCGAACACGGTGGCGGGTCTGCCGGTGGTGGAAATCGGCGCGCAGGCGTTTGAGGGCAACACAAAGCTCAAGAGCGTAACCCTGCCCGCGACGATTGAAATCATTGGCCGCCGCGCGTTCGCGGAATGTAAGAACCTGCTGGAAGTTAAGTAAGGGTTCATTGGGATTACGAAAGCCGGGGATTGCTGGTAAGGCAGTCCCCGGCTGTTTTGCTGCGAAAAAAACATACTTGCGATTGACGTTTCCCTGCCTATCTGCTATCATAAGATAAGCGCCCGCTATATGCCGCACACAAAAGGAGGTATGCCCTATGGAGCAGCTTGAAGTTCTAACCGAAGTGCAGGATTTGCGGAAGGTTTGGCCGCATGAAGCACTGGATTTTACGCCGTGGCTGGCGAAGGATGAGAACATCGCGATTTTGGCAAACGAAATCGGCATGGAAATTGCAGTCGATGGGACAGAATCCGCCGTGGGCGATTTCAGCGTGGATATTATCGCGACCGATATTGCAACAGGGCAGAAGGTTATCATCGAAAACCAGCTGGAAGATACCAACCACGACCATCTGGGCAAGCTCATCACTTACGCCGCCGGAAAAGATGCGCAGACGATTATCTGGGTGGTAAAGCACGCACGCGAAGAACACCGCGCAGCGATTGAGTGGCTGAATAACCACACGGATGATGACATTGGCTTCTTCCTGTGCGAAATCCACCTGTATAAAGTCGGCAGCTCCAATCCTGCGGTGAAGTTCAGCGTGATTGAGAAGCCGAATGACTGGATTAAGAGCGTCAAGAAAAATCAGCAGCAGACAGAAAGCCAGCTGTTCCGCTTGGATTACTGGACAGCCTTCAATGAATATGCGTATGCAAACGCGCAGTTCGCAAGGCAATTTGGCAAGCGAAAAGCATCAAACAAAATGTGGATGCACCTGAGCATTGGCTCATCTTTTTATGATATTTGCTTACGCGCGGTTAAAACAGAAAATCTGCTTGTTGTTGAACTGTATATTCGCGGCGACAAGGATCTTTATCATCAGTTATTTGAAAAACAGAATGCCATTGAGCAGGAATTGGGCGTTACGCTTGACTGGCGGGAACTTCCAGAAAAGAAAGCAAGCCGCATTATGCTGACACGACAGGTCGATTTTGACAATCGCAGCGCGTGGAATGCACAGTTTGACTGGATGATGGAGATGTCACTGAAATTCAAGAAAGTATTCAAGAAGTACCTATAATATGAAAATGCCCCCGGAAGCCATGCCTCCGGGGGCATTTTTCAATTTTCCTGCGTTATCTGCTTGCCCTTTTTCCCTTCTCCTTTTTCCACAATTCTTCCACCGAAAACTCCGCATGGCAGTTCGGGCAGGAAAAATACGGATTGCGGAAGTCAACTGTGCCAATCATCCTGCCGTCTTCCGTGGAAAAATCGTAGTTCTTCGCTTCTTCGGAACGGGAGTTCACCAAATGATGCGCCGTTTCCACTGTGAGTGCTGCCTTGCAGTGCGGGCAGAAATGCTTCTTCATGAACACAAAGATAGGATGCGTGACGGTGTACTTGATATTTTTCATCAGGACAGTCTCCTTCCCCCTTGATTGTAGCAAAAGCAGCAGATTTTCGCAAGCCTCTCTATTCCCCCTGAAATAATAACGCCAAAATCCCCCGGAAGCCCATACTTCCGGGGGACAAACTATCTTATTCCGCCTTTGCGCTCTCTCTTGTATAATTCAGCAGTCCGCCATAGAGGATGCAGCCCTGCTGGCGCGCGGTCAGGGGCATCAGGACAACATAGTCCTCATCCTTCGTGTCATTATGCAGCACAAACGTGTCGCTGCCGCTTTCCACCGTCTCGCGGACGTGCGGCAGGCTCAGCGTGTCGCCCTGCGCGATGCGGTCGTAATCCGCCTCATTCTGGAACGTCAGCGGAAGAATGCCATTGTTGATAAGGTTCGCCTGATGAATACGGGCGAACGACTTGGCGACGACGGCGCGGATGCCCAGATACAGCGGGACAAGCGCGGCGTGTTCGCGGCTCGACCCTTGCCCGTAGTTCATGCCCGCGACGAGGATGCCGCCGCCTTCCTTCTTCGCGCGCGCCGGGAACGTCGCGTCCACGGGCGTCAGGCAGAAGTCCGACAAGTACGGCACGTTCGAGCGGAACGGCAGAAGCTTCGCGTCCGACGGCGCAATGTGGTCGGTGGTGATGTTGTCCTCCATCTTCAGCAGCACCTTGCCGGAAATCGCGTCTGCCAGCGGCTTGCCCAGCGGGAAGGGCTGAATGTTCGGGCCGCGGACGACCTCCACCGTGTCCTCTTCGCCCGGCGCGACCGGAGGGATGACCAGATTGTCGTTGACGGTGTACGTCTCCGGCATCGGGATGTCGAGGTCAATGTCAAGGCAGCGCGGATCCGTCAGCACGCCAGTCAGCGCCGTGACAGCCGCCGTCTCGCAGGAGACCAGGTAAATACCGGCGGACTTTGTGCCGCTGCGGCCGTAGAAATTGCGGTTGTTCGTGCGAACGGAGACGGCGTTCGTGCGCGGCGACTGTCCCATGCCGATGCACGGCCCGCAGGCGGATTCCAGAATGCGCGCGCCCGCCGCAATCATGTCCGCCAAAGCGCCGTTGCGCGCCAGCATCGTCAGCACCTGCTTCGATCCGGGGCCGATGACCAGGCTCACGTCCGGGTGCACAGTCTTGCCCTTCAAAATGCGGGCAACACGCATCATATCCGTATAGGAGGAGTTGGTGCAGGAACCGATAAACACCTGATCGACCTTAATTGGGCCGCACTGCTTGACGGTTTCCACGATGTCAGGCATATGGGGCTTCGCAACGAGCGGTTCAAGCGCGGTCAAATCAATGTCGAGGATTTCGTCATACGCCGCATCCGGGTCTGCGGACAGCGGCACGAAGTCCTGCTCACGCTGCTGCGCTTTGAGGAACGCATGGGTCACTTCATCCGACGGGAAGATGGAGGTCGTTGCGCCGAGTTCCGCGCCCATGTTCGTAATCGTCGCGCGCTCCGGGACACTCAACGTTTTCACGCCGTCGCCGATGTACTCCATCACCTTGCCGACACCGCCCTTGACGGTCAGCCGGCGCAGGACTTCCAGAATAATGTCCTTCGCCGCAACGCCGTAGGACAGCTTGCCATGCAGGCGCACGCCGACGACACGCGGGCACGCCAGATAATACGCGCCGCCGCCCATCGCGACCGCAACGTCCAGTCCGCCCGCGCCGATGGCAAGCATCCCGATGCCGCCGCCCGTAGGCGTATGGCTGTCCGAGCCGAGCAGCGTGTAGCCCGGCACGCCGAAGCGCTCCAGCTGTACCTGATGGCAGATACCGTTGCCGGGCTTAGAGCAGTAAATGCCATGCTTTTTCGTCACCGTTTGGATGTAATAGTGGTCATCCGCGTTTTCAAAGCCAGTTTGCAGCGTGTTATGGTCAATGTACGCCACGGACTTCTTTGTCTTGACACGCTTGACGCCCATCGCCTCGAACTGCAGGTACGCCATCGTACCGGTGGAATCCTGCGTCAGCGTCTGGTCAATGCGGATGGAGATTTCCGAGCCGGGAATCAGCTCGCCGCTGAGCAGGTGCGCGGACAGGATTTTCTGGGTCAGATTCATCGCCATGAGGAAAGGACTCCTTTCATAATATGCACAATGCCCAAACGGGCGAAAACAGACGAATGAACAGCTTCATGATACAGGATTCGGCGCGGTGCGTCAATGCTTTCGGGCGGAAAGAACACAAAAAGCGCAGGCGATGAAAAACTCGCCGGATGTTTTAGACATACAGCCTCTTGACAACAAAGCTCCTATATGGTATTATTTGAAGCAAACTACTATATAGGAGCATTCGCATGAAAATGAACGGCGGATTTCTTGTTACCAAAATAAAACAGCTTGGAGACCGAATCTTTGAGAAGATTCTCAGCGAAAAGAATATTGATGCGTTCAATGGAGCCCAGGGGCGCATTCTTTATGTGCTGTGGCAGGAGGATGGAATCTCGATCAGGTCACTCTCGGTCAAATGCGGATTAGCGATAACATCTCTTACGACGATGCTGGAAAGAATGGAACATCAAGGGCTGATAAGCCGTGTTCAGTCTGAAACGGACAAAAGGAAAACACTCCT
>OGDF01005528.1_pt1 | contig 13342 bp, 9 predicted proteins | sample 1570141 | NCBI WGS metagenome assembly OGDF01 (sample SAMEA4370581, study PRJEB24528) | human gut metagenome | reverse complement strand
CCCTGTGCATCGGCGGCGGCATGGGCTGCGCTACCATCGTTGAGATGGACTAAGCACTTTTTCTCTGAATCCTGATTGAACCACAGACCCGGAGCGCCGGAGGGAACCGGAGAGCCCTCCCGCGTTCCGGGGGCTGTTTTGAAAAAAACTGAACTGTATGAAATGGAGGTTTTCACAATGGCATTTGTAAAAACCGAGGTGCAGGGCGCTGTTGAGATCATTACCATCGACCGTCCCAAGGCACTGAACGCCCTGAACCCCGAGGTTCTGGCTGACCTGAAGGCTGCTTTTGAGGCAGTCGATCAGGAGACTGTCCGCTGCATCGTTCTGACCGGCGAAGGCGACAAGAGCTTCGTTGCTGGTGCTGATATCGGTTCTATGAGCACCATGACTAAGGCAGAAGGCGAGGCCTTCGGCAAGCTGGGCAATGATGTGTTCCTGATGATCGAGCATTTTCCCATCCCCGTCATCGCAGCCGTCAACGGTTTTGCACTGGGCGGCGGCAACGAGCTGGCTATGAGCTGCGATTTCCGCATCTGCTCTGACAACGCTGTGTTCGGTCAGCCGGAAGTCGGTCTGGGCATCACCCCGGGCTTCGGCGGCACCCAGCGTCTGGCTCGTCTGGTCGGCATGGGCATGGCAAAGCAGCTGGTCTACTCTGCTCTGAACATCAAGGCTGACGAGGCTTACCGCATCGGTCTGGTCAACGCCGTGTATCCGCAGGCTGAGCTGATGGAGAATGTCCTGAAGCTGGCCGGCAAGATCGCAAAGAACGCTCCCATTGCTGTGCGCAACTGCAAGAAGGCAATGAATGACGGTATCAGCCTGCCCATTGAGAAGGCTGTTGAGGTCGAGGAGAAGCTGTTCGGCGCTTGCTTCGAGACCCACGACCAGAAGGAGGGCATGGCCTGCTTCCTGTCCCGTGAGAAACCGAAGCCCAAGGCAGTGTTCACCAACAACTAATCCATTACATAATTTTTGATATTAAAGGAGAGATTTCCTATGAAGATCGGTGTTATCGGCGCTGGCACTATGGGCCAGGGCATCGCAAAGGCATTTGCACAGGTTGAGGGCAACACCGTTGCTCTGTGCGACATCAAGCAGGAGTGGGCCGAGAATGGTCTGGCAAAGATCAAGAAGGGCTACGAGAAGCTGGTCGCTAAGGGAAAGATGACTCAGGAGAAGGTTGACGCGATCGTTGCAGCCATCACCCCGGGCCTGAAGGAAGATCTGTGCGCAGACTGCGATCTGGTCGTTGAGGCTGCTTTCGAGGATATGAAGGTCAAGCAGACCACCTTTGGCGAGCTGGACAAGATCTGCAAGCCCGAGTGCGTCTTCGCTTCCAACACTTCTTCTCTGTCCATTACCGAGATCGGCAAGGGTCTGTCCCGTCCCCTGATCGGTATGCACTTCTTCAACCCCGCAGACCGCATGAAGCTGATCGAGGTCATCGCCGGCTGCAACACCCCCGCTGAGACCGTTGAGAAGATCAAGGAGATCTCCGTTGCCATCGGCAAGAGCCCCGTTCAGGTCAACGAGGCTGCCGGCTTTGTGGTCAACCGCATCCTGATCCCCATGATCAACGAGGCTGCCTTCATTAAGATGGAGGGCGTCTCCGATATCGCTGGCATCGACACCGCCATGAAGCTGGGCGCTAACCACCCCATGGGACCCCTGGAACTGGGCGACTTCATCGGTCTGGACATCTGCCTGGCCATCATGGACGTGCTGTACAACGAGACCGGCGACAGCAAGTACCGTGCCTGCCCGCTGATCCGCAAGATGGTGCGTGGCGGCAATCTGGGCTGCAAGACCGGTAAGGGTTTCTACGTTTACAACGCAGACCGCACCAAGACCCCTGTTGACCAGCTGTAAGTTCTGATAAACATTTCTCCCGGCTGCGGGGAAAGCGGTCGGGAGGAATTTGTTTGCACCGGGCTATTCCGGTAAATGAAAAAAGACCTGTTAGGAGGATATAGCGATGGATTTTACTCTGTCCAAGCAGCAGCAGATGGTGCAGAAAATGTACCGCGAGTTTGCTGAGAACGAAGTCAAGCCTCTGGCAAAGAAGGTTGACGCAGAGGAATACTTCCCCAAGGAGACCGTCGAAAAGATGGGCAAGCTGGGCATGATGGGCATCTATTTCCCGACTGAGGTCGGCGGTGCAGGCGGCGATGTGCTGTCCTACGTCATGGCAGTGGAAGAGCTGAGCAAGGTCTGCGGCACCACCGGTGTCATCGTCTCTGCTCACACCAGCCTGTGCGCTGCTCCCATTTACGAGAACGGCACCCCCGAGCAGAAGGCTAAGTACCTGCCGAAGCTGTGCAGCGGCGAGTGGCTGGGTGCTTTCGGCCTGACCGAGCCGGGCGCAGGTACCGATGCGCAGGGTCAGCAGACCATTGCCAAGGAAGATGGCGATTACTGGGTGCTGAACGGCTCCAAGATCTTCATCACCAACGCAGGCTTTGCTGATGTGTTCATCGTCATCGCCGTTACCGATAACGTGCTGGATAAGCGCGGCCGTCCCACCAAGCTCTGCTCCGCCTTCATCGTGGAGCGCACCGACCCGGGCTTCTCTGTTGGTAAGGCAGAGGACAAGATGGGTATCCGCGGTTCTTCTACCTGCGAGCTGATCTTTGAGGATTGCCGTATCCCGAAGGATCGTATGCTGGGCGTGCGCGGCAAGGGCTTCCAGCTGGCTATGGCTACGTTGGACGGCGGCCGTATCGGCATCGCTTCTCAGGCTCTGGGCATCGCCGAGGGCGCTCTGGAGGAGACCGTTGCTTACGTCAAGGAGCGCAAGCAGTTCGGTCGTGCTATTGCTGCTTTCCAGAACACCCAGTTCGAGCTGGCTGAGATGAAGGCTCGTGTTGAGGCTGCTAAGTATCTGGTTTATGCTGCCGCTCTAAAGAAGCAGCAGGCTATGGATGGCGCAAAGGTTCGTTACAGCGTCGAGGCTGCACAGGCTAAGCTGATCGCAGCCCGCACTGCAAGCGATGTGACCCGCCGCTGCCTGCAGCTGTTCGGTGGTTACGGCTACACCCGTGACTACCCCATCGAGCGCATGATGCGTGATGCCAAGATCACCGAGATCTACGAGGGCACCAGCGAAGTGCAGATGATGGTCATTTCCGGCGCGCTGCTGAAGTAAGGGAGGCAAGAGTTACAATGAAAGCAATTGTTTGTGTAAAGCAGGTTCCTGATACCTCCGGCAAGGTGTCCGTCAAGCCCGATGGCACTCTGGATCGTGCATCCATGGCAACCATCACCAACCCCGATGACCTGAACGCTCTGGAGGCCGCCCTGAAGCTGAAGGACGCCACCGGCTGCGAGGTCGTTGTTGTCACCATGGGTCCCCCGCCGGCAGAGGGCATGCTGCGTGAGCTGCTGGCCCGCGGCGCTGATAAGGCTGTTCTGGTTTCCGGCCGTGAGTTCGGCGGTTCCGATACCTTTGCAACCAGCCAGATCCTGGCTGCTGCCGTCAACAAGATCGGCGTTGGCCCCGAGGACGTTGTGTTCTGCGGCCGTCAGGCAATCGATGGCGATACCGCACAGGTTGGCCCCCAGATCGCTGAAAAGCTGCATCTGCCGCAGGTCACCTACGTCGCCGACATCCAGAAGGACGGCAACACCCTGACCGTGAAGCGTATGCTGGAGGACGGCTACATGATGGTCAAGGTGCAGACTCCCTGCCTGCTGACCTGCATCAAGGAGCTGAACGACCCCCGCTACATGAGCGTGAACGGCATCTTTACCTGCTACGACAAGCCCATGGAAGTGTTCGACTACAACGCACTGAAGGACGATCCGCTGATCGAGGTGGACACCATTGGCCTGAAGGGTTCTCCGACGAACGTCTTTAAGTCCTTCACTCCTCCGCAGAAGGGCGCAGGCACCATGCTGACTGGCGACGACACCGCCGCACAGCTGGCAGGTATCCTGGCCAAGAAGCACCTGATCTGATGAAAGGAGCATAGGATTACAATGGCTGATTTTAACGAATACAAGGGCGTATGGGTCTTTTGCGAGCAGCGCCAGGGCGCACTGATGTCCACTGACTTCGAGCTGGTTAGCGAGGCCCGTAAGCTGGCCGACGAGCTGGGCTGCGAAGTTACCGGCCTGTTGCTGGGCGACAACGTGGAGGGCATTGCCAAGGAACTGGGCGGCTACGGCGCCGACAAGGTTCTGGTGTGCGACAGCCCCCTGCTGAGGGATTACACCACCGATGCATACGCTAAGGTCGTGTGCGATATGGTCAACGAGTACAAGCCTGAGGTGCTGCTGATCGGCGCTACCAACATTGGCCGCGACCTCGGCCCCCGCTGCGCAGCCCGTCTGCACACCGGCCTGACCGCTGACGCTACCCATCTGGATATCGACACTGCAAAGTACATCGACTTCCTGAAGGAGAGCTCCACCATCGACCTGTCCAAGCAGAAGTTCGATATGGAAGACCGCAACCTGAAGATGACCCGTCCCGCATTCGGCGGCCATCTGATGGCTACCATCATCTGCCCCCGCTTCCGTCCCCAGATGTCCACCGTGCGTCCCGGTGTTATGAAGAAGGCTCCCTTCGATCAGGCTAAGGCTGATGCCTGCCAGATCGTCAAGCCCGCCTTCAGCCTGACCGCTGAGGACATCAAGACCGAGGTTCTGAGCGTGGAGAAGGCCGCTGAGAAGCTGGTCGATCTGATCGGCGCAGACGTCATCGTTTCCGTGGGTCGTGGCATCAGCAAGGATGTCAATAAGGGCATCGAGCTGGCCGAGCAGCTGGCAGCCGCTCTGGGCGGCGGTGTCGTGGGCGCTTCCCGTGCCGTCACCGATGCAGGCTGGATGACCGCTGACCATCAGGTCGGTCAGACTGGTAAGACCGTGCACCCCAAGATCTATGTGGCTCTGGGCATTTCCGGTGCCATCCAGCACACCGCCGGTATGCAGGATTCTGAGTGCATCATCGCTGTCAACAAGAACGAGGGTGCTCCCATCTTCGGTGTTGCTGACTACGGCATCGTGGGCGATCTGTTCAAGGTCGTGCCTGAGCTGATCAAGCAGATCGAGGCAGCAAAGGCTGCTCTGTGATCGCCTGTTCCTGAGCATCATTCAATAGCATAGCCTGAATTGTGAGAGGCCGTTGCACATTTTTGTGCAGCGGCCTCTTTTTTGTGCTTTTTAATGATGGAGCTGTTGTGCTGGACACTGAACAACAGCTCCAATTTGCTTTCTATGGGAAAGGAGCGGAGAAGGGAATAGAACGAAGCGGCACAAAAGCGTACACAAAGCTTTGATATGCAAATAAATGTATATAAATACTATGATATGCAAACTGGAGCGCACCAGAACGTCCCAAAAAGTGTGCGATGCCTGTTGCACTCGGCTGATTTTGAGGAGAAGCGCAACACAACTGTAACGTTTTCGGATTGTTTGTTACGCTTGAGTTGCGATAAAAGGGCGGGATTTTTTTAAAAAATCTGTATTTTTTCTTCAAAACAGCCTCTGAACCTCTTGACGTCTGTATGGTTTTGTGATACTCTTGTGACACAAGAGTTGCGGATGTGATACGACAGAGTTGCAAATGAGTTGCAACATCCAACATCACACTGCATAAGGCAACAGACCGGAGGCAATCTTATGAAGCGTGCAATGAGTACCGTAAAGAATATCGCAGCAGCTGCAATGACGCTGGCTGTGGTTTTTGGCTTTGCAGGCTTCAAGCCCGTCACCGCAAACGCCGCACAGGCTGCCGTTTCTGCTACCGCATCTGTGGAAGAAGAAAACTCTTACTTTGAGGAAGACGCCTACCAGCGCAGCTTCCTGACTCTGGTCAATAACGAGCGCGCACAGGCCGGTTTGGCTCCCGTTGCTCTGGGCGACAGCAGCCACAACGCTGCTGCAATGGAGCGTGCCGAAGAGCTGGCAGTTTCTTACTCCTACGTCCGTCCCAACGGTCAGCGCGATTTCACCGTTCTGGCAGAGAACGGCATCAGCGATGTCTCTATCGGCGAGAACTACATGGCCGGCTGCTCCACCCCCGATGCCGCAATGGATCAGTGGATGGCTACCGATTTTACCCGCGAGCGTATCCTGAACGCCGATGCTACTACTGTGAGCGTTGGCCACTACGAAGGCGGCGTCTACAATAACTACTGGGTGCTGATCTTCTCTTACCCCGAAAATTCCCACACTGAAAATTACCGTCAGGAAGTTCTGGATCTGGTCAATGCCCAGCGCGCAAAGTACGGTCTGACCGCTCTGGAAATGGGTGATGACGACCTGACCGCCGCTGCACAGACCCGCGCCGAGGAGATCGCCGTTGTGAACTCCCACGTCCGTCCCGATGGTTCCAAGTGCTTCACCGTCCTGAAGGACTACGGTGTCACCGATACCCCCACCGGCGAGAATGCCGCATGGGGCAGCGTCTCTCCTGAAGAGGTCGTCAACGCATGGATGAACTCCGAAGGCCATCGCGCTAACATCCTGAACCCTGAGGCTCGCAAGATGAGTGTTGGCTACTACTATAACAGCAACAGCACTTGGGGTCATCAGTGGATCCAGATCTTTACCAAGTGATTAACTGCTTTCTTCTTATAAAAAGACTGGCGGGGCCGCAAGGCTTCGTCAGTCTTTTTATTTGTGCCTGTTTGTGTTATACTTATTTTGAATTATTATCAGGAGGATCTAACGTGGAGGATTACCGTACCGTCCGGGGCACGGCCACCGGCGAATATGAAGAGAAAAAGAGCCGCTTTATCGCGCAGCTCTCCTTTGCCGACAGCGAGGAAGCCGCCGTTGCCTTTCTGGAGCAGGTGCGGGCAGCCAACCGCACCGCGCGGCACAATGTTTACGCCTACCGCCTTCGGGTGGGCAACCGCGAGCGCTATTCCGATGACGGCGAGCCGGCCAAGACCGCCGGTACGCCCGCGCTGGAAGTGCTGCAGCACAGCGGCCTGACAGACCTGATCGTGGTGGTCACCCGCTACTTTGGCGGAGTGCTGCTGGGCACCGGCGGCTTGGTGCGTGCCTACACCACCGCTACCGCCCGCGCACTGGAAAATGCCGAGGTGGTCACGGTGCGCAGCGTGGTGGAGCTGCAGGTCACCGTGGACTACGCCCTCTACGAGCGTGCATCTCTGCTCATTGACGCCGCCGGGGCAAAACAGGCACCGCCGGAGTTTGCAGACCGTGTCACCCTGCGCTGGCAGATGCCGGAACACACCGAAGCGCCGTTGCTGGAGCAGCTGCGAGAACTGACCCGGGGCAGTGCTCAGGTAACGGTGTCTGACCCGTTCTACGCACCATTTTAAAAAACAAAGTCTTTTTTGCAAACCGACACCGAACTTCCCCCTTCGACACGGCCGATGTGCTACAATTGCCGTAGCGCAGCAATTGGGATCGGCTGCGTGCAGAGGGGAGGGGGAGAAGCCCGAAAAATAAAAGGAGGATCTGTATGGATGTGCGCCGGAGAACCGAAGAGATCGAGCACCTCACCTTTGCACCGTGGGCGACCTTCAGCGATGCAAGCCGCGGCAGAGTCGTGCCGGAGCCGCAGGACCCGCTGCGCCCGGTGTTTCAGCGGGACCGCGACCGGGTGCTGCACTGCAAGGCCTTCCGGCGTCTCAAGCAGAAAACGCAGGTGTTCCTCTCGCCGGAGGGCGACCTGTACCGCACCCGGCTGACCCATACGCTGGAGGTCTCGCAGATCGCTCGCACCATCGCCCGGGGCCTGCGCCTGAACGAGGATCTGACCGAGGCCATCAGCCTTGCGCATGATCTGGGACACACCCCTTTTGGCCATGCAGGCGAAAAGGCACTGAACGACCTTTGCCCGGACGGCTTCCACCATTATATGCAGAGTCTGCGTGTAGTGGACCGGCTGGAAAAGGACGGCGAGGGCCTTAACCTGACATGGGAGGTGCGCAACGGCATCGTTACCCACACCAAGGGCACATGGGCGGCTACCCCGGAAGGGCGCATCGTGCGCTTGGCAGATCAGATTGCCTTTGTCAACCACGATATCGAGGACGCCGTGCGCGCCGGTGTGCTGGACGCTGCCACCCTGCCCAAGGACTGCACAGCAGTGCTGGGGCAGACCAAATCCGCCCGCATCACCACCATGATCAACAGCATCCTCACCCACAGCGAGGGGGATGTCCGCATGGGCACGGAGGAATACGAGGCGTTTCTCGCCCTGCGGGATTTCATGTACGCTACCGTGTATGTGGATAAAAACGCCAAGCGCGAGGAGCAAAAGGTGGATAAGCTTATCGCGGAGCTGTACGAGTACTACCTGACCCATGTGGACCGGATGTCCAACTTTTATGTGCAGCTGGCCTATCAGGAGGGACGGGAGCGCGCCGTCACTGACTACATCAGTGGTATGAGCGATGAGTTTGCCATCCGCACCTTTGAAGAACTGTTCGTGCCCCAAAAATGGCACGTCCTTTAAAACTGGAGAGGTCGTTTAAATCAACATGATCCCACACGAATACATCGAGGAGCTTACCCGCCGCACCGACATCGTGGAACTGGTGGGCAGCTATGTGCAGCTCAAGCGCAAGGGACGTCTGTACGGCGGTCTGTGCCCCTTTCACAGCGAAAAAACGCCGTCCTTCTATGTGTACCCTGACACCCAAAGCTTTTACTGCTTCGGCTGTCAGGCAGCCGGAGATGCCATCAGCTTTGTCAAAAAGATCAACAACATCAGCAGCGGCGAAGCCATCAAGATGCTGGCTTCCCGCGCCGGTATGCCGGAGCCGCAGGAGGACGACAAGACCGGACGTCTGCGCAGCCGGGTGCTTTCTATGAACAAGGAGGCTGCCCGCTTTTTCCACGCCTGCCTGAACTCTACTGTGGAGGAGGCACGGCAGGCGCGTGCCTACTGGCGGCGGCGCGGACTGGACGATAAGACCATCGTCCGGTTCGGGTTGGGCTATGCCCCCAACGATGGGCAGGCACTGTACCAGTACCTGCGGGATAAGGGCTACAACCAGCAGGAGCTGGACGCCAGCGGTCTGTTCAAGCGCAGCCAGTCCGGTCGCATCTACTGCCTGTTCTGGAAGCGTGTCATGACCCCCATCTTTGATCTGCGCGGCAATATCATAGCCTTTGGCGGGCGCGTGATGGACGACTCCAAGCCCAAATACGTCAATAGCCCGGAAACGCTGGTCTACCACAAATCCGAGACGGTGTTTGCCATGCAGATCGCCAAGCGCAGCGCCTCCCGGCGGTTCGTGCTGTGCGAGGGCTACATGGACGTCATCAGTATGCAGCAAGCGGGCATTGATACCGCCGTCTGCGCCTGCGGCACCGCGCTGACCCCCGGGCAGGTGCGCATCATCAGCGAATATGCCGACGAGGTCATTCTGAGCTATGACTCGGATGAGGCCGGTCAGAAGGCGACCCTGCGCTCGCTGGAGCTGTTCCGCAACAGCCCGGTAAAGGTGGGCGTTTTGCAGATCCCCGGTGCAAAGGACCCGGACGAGTATATCAAAAAATATGGCCCGGAGCGCTTTCAGGCGCTTCTGGATGGGGTGGGCAACGCGCTGGACTTCCGGCTCAAGCGCCTGCGGGATCAGTATGATCTCTCGCAGGACGCGCAGCGTCTGCAATATATAAAGGATGCTGTGGAGATGCTGGCCGAGCGCTCCAACCCCACCGAGCAGGAGGTGTACGCCGGACGGCTGGCAGAGGAAACTAATATTTCCAAAACCGCTATTCTGGCGCAGCTGGGCACCGCAGCAAAGCGGGCGGGCGGCAAGTATCGCCGGGAGAAAAACCGCGAGCTGCTGCGCTCCGGCGAGATGAATCAGATCAAGGTACCATACAGCGCAGGCGGCAGTCAGGCGCTGGGCATTGCCAGTGCCCAGCAGCGGCTGCTGGCAGCCATCCTGCGGGAGCCGCGCTATCTGGAACTGGCCAAACAGCAGCTGACGGCGGAGCAATTCATCCAGCCGCAGCAGAAGGAATTATACGAAGCAATGCTCAATTGCAGCCGGGAGGGCGTGGAGCTCAGCCTGACGGCACTGCGGGCATTTGCAAGCGAAGAAGCATTGAATGAACTGAGCCGACTTGCGGCACAATACAGCGATGTGAACTGCACCCCGGAGGACATCCATCTGTATCTGGACAGGATCGCCCGGGGGATGCCGGTCGCAAGCAAAGCTGCTGCAATGTCCGGCGATGAGATCACACAGTATCTTCAGTCGATGCGCGAAAAAAAGCAGGGGACGCTGCCCGAACAAGACTGATCCCTGTTTTCCCTCCGGCTGGAGCTGGAGAGAAAAGGAGCAGGAATCATGCAGAAATTGTCGCAAACGGAAGAACTTGCCCGCAGCCTTGCCGCAAAGGCTCGCCGTCACACCCTGACCCCGGAGCAGATCAGCCGCGCCATGGAGGAAGCGGATTTCGATGTTGCACAGCTGGACGAGCTTTACGCGGCGCTGGAGCAGCGGGGCGTCCATCTGGCAGAGGAGGAGCCTGCCGAGCTGCCTGTGCTGGATGATGCCCAGATCGGCAGGCTGGAAAATGAGCTTTCCTCGGAGGGTGTGGCACTGGATGATCCGGTCAAGACTTATTTAAAGGAGATCGGCCGGGTGCCGCTGCTGACCGCCGGGCAGGAGATGGCGCTGGCAAAGGCCGCCCGGGCAGGGGATGCAGATGCCCGCCGCGCTTTGAGCGAGGCAAACCTGCGGCTGGTGGTCTCGGTCGCCAAGCGCTACGCCGGGCGGGGACTGCCTTTTCTGGACCTGATTCAAGAGGGCAACCTTGGCCTGATGAAGGCGGCGGAAAAGTTTGAGCCGGAGCGGGGGTTCAAATTCTCCACCTACGCAACGTGGTGGATCCGCCAGTCCATCACCCGCGCCATTGCGGATCAGGCCCGCACCATCCGCATCCCGGTGCATCTGGTGGAGAGCATCAACCGGGTCAAGAAAACGGCAGGCGACCTGCTGCACAAAAACGGGCGGGAACCCACCGTGGAGGAGATCGCCGCCGCACTGGATATGGAACCGGACAAGGTGCGGGAGCTGCTGCAACTGTCGCAGGAGCCCATCAGTCTGGAAACGCCGGTGGGGGAGGAAGAGGACGCTCATCTGGAGGACTTTATTCAGGACGAGGATGCCGGTGTCCCGGTAGACGAAGCCGGGCGTCAGCTGCTGCGGCGGGAGCTGCTGCACGTCCTCAAAAGCCTGACACCCCGGGAGGAGCGGGTCATCACCCTGCGCTTTGGTCTGGAGGATGGCCGTGCCCGCACGCTGGAAGAACTGGGCAAGGAGTTCAACGTGACCCGGGAGCGGGTGCGGCAAATCGAAGCAAAGGCGCTGCGCAAGCTGCGCCACCCCAGCCGCGCAAAGCTGCTGCGGGATTATCTGGACGAATGAGCACTCTATATGGATAGGACGAGACTGCCGCACGGCATTTTGTGCGGCGGTCTCTTTTTTGCAGTAGGAAAGTGCAAAAGTCACACTTCCGGGCACAAGAGTAAAGATAGACAAATTGCACAAGGGGTTTATGAACAGGAACGTGCAAAATAAAAAAATCAAGTACTTGGAAGACAAACGACTACACGCTGCCGGGCGTGCGAAAACAAAACGAAAATTAAATTTATTTCAGCAAAAAACTGAAAAATGGCTTGACAACAGGACTTTTTGGGTGTATACTGCGTTAGTATCACATAATGGACTAGTGCGCCAAAAAGGGAACAGCGATGGCTGCCGCTTGAGGGGGTGCCCCGAAAAGTTTGTGCAAAACGCCGGAACGTTCCGCAGGACGCGGGTCGAATTATGTGTGTCTGCTCAAATTTGACCCGTGTATACGACATCCCGTAGAGTATAAAAGTAAGGAGTGGTTGATTTTATGATGAAAGTCAAGCCCGTAAAGCTCGGCAAAACCGAGCGCATGAGCTTCTCCCACATCGACGAAGTCATCAGTATGCCGAACCTGATCGAGGTCCAGAAGAACTCTTATCAGTGGTTCCTGGACGAGGGCCTGAAAGAGGTCTTCCACGACATCGGCACCATTGAGGACTACACCGGCAATCTGGCACTGAGCTTTGTGGACTTCCGCCTGGATAAGGAGCCGAAGTACAGCATCAAGGAGTGCAAGGAGCGCGACGTGACCTATGCAGCACCCCTGCGCGTCACCGCCCGTCTGCTGAACAAGGAGACCGGCGAGGTGAAGGATCAGGAGATCTTCATGGGTGACTTCCCCCTGATGACCGACGCAGGCACCTTTGTCATCAACGGTGCTGAGCGTGCGATCGTCAGCCAGCTGGTCCGCTCTCCCGGTGTGTTCTACGGCCATGCTAAGGATAAAGTCGGCAACGACCTGTATAGCGCCACCATGAACCCCAACCGCGGTGCATGGCTGGAGTACGAGACTGATGCCGCCAACGTGTTCTATGTCCGTATCGACAAGAACCGTAAGTTGCCCGTCACGGTGCTGTGCCGTGCGCTGGGTCTGTCTACCAACGAGGATATCCTGAACTACTTCGGCGAGGACGAGCGCATTCTGGCTACGCTGGAAAAGGATACCACCAAGAACCGTGAGGAAGGTCTGCTGGAAGTTTACCGCAAGCTGCGCCCCGGCGAGCCTCCCACGGTGGAGTCCGCTACCAGCCAGATCGATATGCTGTTCTTCGATCCGCGCCGGTACGACCTGTCCCGTTTCGGTCGCTACAAGATGAACAAGAAGCTGTCTCTGGCACGCCGCATCATGAACTATGTGGCCGCAGAGAACGTGGTGGATCCCTTCACCGGCGAGATCCTCGTCGAGGCTGACAAGAAGATCGACCGCAAGCTGGCTGAGCAGATCGATGCCGCCGGCGTGGATCTGGTGGTGCTGAAGATCGATGATCCCATGAAGGATAAGCCCCACAAGGTCAAGGTCATCACCAACGGCTGCGTGGACGCACAGGCCATCATCGACAACTACTACCCCGCATTCAAGGGTGTGGATGTCAAGGAGTGCGGCATCAACGAGCGCTGCAACCTCAAGGAGCTGCGCAAGATCCTTGATAACGCTTCCAGCGCTGAGGAGGTCATGGAGAGCCTGAAGAAGGATCACGACCTGCTCATCGGCCGTACCGTCACCATCGACGACATCCTGTCCTCCATCAACTATCTGAACGATCTGGGCTACGGCATCGGCACCACCGATGATATCGACCATCTGGGCAACCGCCGTATCCGCAGCGTGGGCGAGCTGCTGCAGAACCAGTTCCGCATCGGCTTCTCCCGTATGGAGCGTGTCATCCGTGAGCGCATGACCCTGCAGAGCCAGGATCAGAGCGTCATCACCCCGCAGGCACTGATCAACATCCGTCCTGTGGTCGCCGCCATCAAGGAGT
>OGDF01005526.1_pt1 | contig 13346 bp, 12 predicted proteins | sample 1570141 | NCBI WGS metagenome assembly OGDF01 (sample SAMEA4370581, study PRJEB24528) | human gut metagenome | reverse complement strand
TAACTAATTGTACGAGTATAATTATTCTAGTAACTTTATATATTTTTTCTATTTTATTTCTTCTATTTTCTGCGTCCCAAAACTTTCCAAAATGCACTTCTGAATGTTGTAAATAATCATCTATATCATCTTTATAAACAGATTTATATGTTGATGAATTATATCCAGCATACTTTGCATCTGGTATTAATGGTCTATAAATAGACAACATATACCAATATGAAAATACATTTCCCAATAATATTGATGCAAACCATTGCCCAAATACAATAACATATTTATTAGTCAAATATGTTGCTATTTCCATTGGAAATTTATCGGCATTTATTCTTAATACCAAATATAAAATATAAGATAAAATAATTCCAACAGATATACAGAATGATTGTGTTCTAATTTTTCTGTGTTTTATTGTTTTGTCAAGTCTATCTTCATTATTTTCAAGTGTATTCATTACAGTTGAATAAATATTATTAGCTTCTCGTTCTTGATTTGTTGTTTGAACATCTATATAAACATCTGAATATCGTAAATCCATTCTTGCATCTCTAAAATCAACAGTAACATTTATACTATTATATTGATCATTATAATTTTCTTTTCCTGATTTATTGTAAAAAGAAACTCTTAAATCAATAAAAACTTCTTCTATTGCTCTTGGATTACCTAATTGCCCTATAAACCAATTATAATCTGTTTCTGTCATATTTTGACCATTTCTTAATTTTACAGTATATCTTAATTCAGTATTACCATTTTCATATTCATATTTTTTCTCACTAAATTCAACATTCTTATTTTTAATTTTTTCTTGTTCAAATATATTATCATATCTACTCTTATAATCATCAAAATAGTTTGCTACATCTATTATTGATTTTATTGGTATTTGTTTATTTACAACTTTATTTTCCATTTTTTATTCTCCTTTAAATCTCTTATAGCATAAAAATAAAAAAATTACAAGAAACATTAATTTTCTCGTAATTTCAATGTACTACTATGCTATTTTTGATAATTTAGTATTTAATGTTTCAAATATAAAATCATAATTTTTATCTGATGAAATTTCAATAGGTGTATATAAAAGCTTAGCACTTTCATTATCACCCAATAAATCAATCATTGTTTTTCTCTTATCAGAACTATTAATTACTGATTCAATAATTTCTTTACATCTTTGTAATGATTTTATTTCATCTTCTTTAGCTCTTAAATAGTATATAATTGATTTTAATAATATTTCTGCAGAATCGTCCCAATAAGTATCTTCTGATTTTTCTGCATAAGCAATAGATTTACAAATAAAATCAATATCTAATTCACTTGCAATGTATTCTAGTGGATTTATTCCTACCTTTATTAAGTCTATTAATTCATTTTCTGAATTGATTATTTTACCATTAATATTCATAATTTACCTCCAAAAAAAAGATATAATAAGTAATTATTATACTTAATATCATTTTAATTTATTTATATGTTTTTGTCAATTTTTTTAGCAAAAATATATATTTTTATTGTTCGTTTTATAACATCAAGAATTAGTATTATGTAATTATATTTTAAAGTATAATAGCATAAAAAGTGGGTACATATATATTAAAAGGGTGGTAATATGAACATAAGAGATAAATTATATAAGTTGGAAAATAAAACTGTCCCAAAGTCTATAAATATTGATGATAGTTTATATGAAAAAATAAGAAATGCAACAGAAAATGTTTATGATGCAAAGTTAAGTGATATTATTAATGTTGCACTTGAAGAATATATTGAAAGAGATGATCCAACTTATTATGCTAAGCCAAAACTTGAAACAGTAACATATAGAAATTTGATGCTAAGAAAAAATAACATAAAGAAAATGAATGAATATCATCAAAAGACAGGAATATCTTTTACAAGATTAGTAAATAGTGCAATAAAAGAATTTTTTGATAGAACATAAATCAAATACAACAATTCATATATGGTCTGAATTGTTGTATTTTTTTTCGCGTTATGCTAAAATTTATTTGGAGGGATTGGAATGGAAAAAGAATTAGCCTCAAAAATATTTATATTAGCAGATTATAATAGTAAAGAAAATATGGAAGAACATATAAAAGAATATATAAAAAGATTAAAAGATACCTTTCCGTTTTCAGTAGTAACTAGAGAATTTTACAAAGGTGAAAATATATTAGTAAGAGCTACATTTGTTGAAAATAAAACAAATAGAATTAAAATAGCAAATGAAAAAAGTAAAGAAAGAGAAGATGATTGGTATATAAGACAAAGAGGAGAAAGATAATGAAAGAATTAATAAAAATTGTTCCAAAGAAATTGTTTATATATTCTATAATTTTTAATACGTTGTATTCAATAGCAGATTATGGTGAATCATTTGTGTTATCACATTTTGGTACAAATCCATTAACATTAGATAAGTTAATTAAATTAGCTATTTGCATTTTGATCACACATATAATTATGCTTATTGCTGGAAAAGTAGCATCATACATAGATAATATTAATAATCAAAAAACACAAACGAAAATACAAAAATATTATTTTAATAAATTACAATCTATGACAATGGAACAAATTTCAAATACACATACAGGATATATACATAAATTAATAACGAATTTATCATTTTACTTTTTTGAAATGACATGGCAATTTGAAATAAGTGTTATTCCTTTAATTATTGGTGGAACTTCTATTTTGTTTATGGTTTGTAAACAATCAATTATAACAGGAGTAATATGTGTTTTTATATCAGCACTAGCTGTTTATTTAAAATATATAATGATAAAGAATAAACAAAAATTTCAAAAGAAAGTAAATGAAGCAGAGTCAAAATATAATGCTACTTTTATAGATTTTATACAAAATATAATTGCTATAAGAAAATTGAATATATATAAATTTTGCAATGATAAAATAACAGAAAATTCAGAAGAATATTTAAAAGTAACAAAGATAAATGAGAGAAAAAGATCAAATGCAAATGGTATATTTACAGGTCTAATGGACATTTTATATTTAGTAGTAATTATTAGTACAATTATAATGGTTTCAAATGGAGAAGATGGATTACCTTATTTATTATTTTATTTATCAGCTATTGGAAAATTATATTCAAATTTGAACAGTCTAGTTAGACTAATAGATATAACAGAAAGATATAAAACAGCCAAAAAACAATTAGATGAATATTTTAAAGATAATAAGAAAATAAAATTATTGGATAAGTTTGAAAATATCAAATTGAAAAATGTTATATTTTCATATACAAAAGATTCAACAAAAATAAAAATACCAGAGTTTATATTAAACAAAGGCGATAAGATTAGTATTGAAGGAGAATCAGGACAAGGAAAGACAACAACAATGAATATACTAGCCGGTTTATATCCACTAGAAAAAGGAGAATTACTGGTTAATAATCAATTAAAAAAAGATTGCCGAATGGATTTAGTATTTGTATCTCAAGAAGTTGAATTGTTTGACTTAAGCATAAGAGATAATTTATGTTTAGGAAAAAAGATTCCAGAAGAAAAAATAATCCAGTTACTTGATGAAGCAGGATTAATGAATTGGTATAAAGAATTGCCAAATGGACTTGAAACAATGGTTGGAGAAAAAGGGATAAAACTATCAGCAGGTCAAAAGCAAAGATTAAACTTAATTAGAGGGATATTAATAGACAAAGAATTATATTTTTTTGATGAGCCAACATCAAATTTGGATATAGTATCCGAAGAAAAAATGATAAGCATGATTAAAAAATATCTAAATAATAAAACTTATGTAATAATTACACACAGACCTAAAATTACAGAATTATGTAATAGGCATTATATTTTTGAAGAACATATGATGAAAGAAGTTGTTAAAGTACAATGATAACACAAATACAACAATTTAAGTATTAAGTATATAACTTGAATTGTTGTATTTTTTTGGATAACTATGGAAAATATTATGTAAATATGATATAATATTATATATAAGGTAAATACCTATGTAAAAATTTTTTCTATCACATATAATTAAGGAGGAAAAACACATGAAAGGACAGAGAAAATTGAAAAATTTATTTTTGGAGGTGATTAATCTCATTATTAAGTTCTTTAAACCTTATGGTTTATCTGATGAAATGCTTACTATTCCAACAAATGTTAAACGGATGGGATTTAAAGTAGGCTTTATGAATCTAGGAATGACCATAATCGCTCTTATATTTGCATTTATGCTCAAAACTACAAACATGATGATTGAACATAGGCTTATATTACTTGGAATTATATTATTCATGTTGTATCGTGGGCAGCAAGTTGTAAGAGAAGCATTCTATCTTTTTGAAAGCTCTGAAAGCAAAAAGTTTGAACTTATCTTTGAAGATGAAATTGTATTCAGAGGAAGTCAGATTATTGGAAAGACATCAGACAAAGTTTTGAAGTATGACAGATCAAATAACTTGTATAAAGTTATGAGTAATGAATCGGTGTTAAATACTATTAAAAACTATTTACAAAATCTATGGCGACAGAAAATTCAGCATACATTTGACATTTTTGAAATGATAAGTGTAATTATAATGTTGACTGTAGCAATCATAACTAACACATCTATATCTCAAGCTGTTTTTATTCCTCTAATTTTCGTGTTTGTGCTTATTTCTTTCTTTAGTTCAGCATATATAAGTCTAAATAGAGAAGCATATTACCGAAAACATAGAGAATATAACAATGAACAGTCCTTGATTATCAATGACTTGCTTCGTGTTCCTGTAATAGTCAGAAATGACTTAGATATGAGAATTGATAAGTTTCAAAAAACGGTTATTGCAAGTAATGAGAATGTTACAAATTTTCATAGAAAAATGAATCTGTCAAGATTATTTGTAACAACAATGGAAGCATTTAGTCAATATGGAATTATAATATTCTATCTGTTAGGGATTAAATGGAGTAGTATTAATTTAGCAACTATAACAGAGATTACTGCAACACTTCTAATTGTTGAAACTGCATTAGGACAGATTAGCAGAATTGCAGAAACATTAAATAACCATAATGAGAGGTTAGTTATATTGGAAAAGGAAGAAAATGATATGTCATTAATTTTGGACGTTTATCATAATGAATCTGCAAAGATTTCTACTCCAAAAATTGTTGACAATATAAAAATCAGTCCCTTCTCTATTCAATATTTAGAAGAATCTGAAAATGATAAACCTTTCACTCTAGTTTCAAAGAACAAGATTTACATTAGAAATGGTGAAGTAGTTATTTTGTATGGTCCATCTGGTAGTGGTAAATCAACATTTATGAAGATGCTAACTGAACGAATCAGATTAGAAAAAAGTACAGATATACCTTCAACATCACGATTTTTGTTCTATGATGAAAAGCTAAAGTTTGGTAGTTTGAGTATTTTTGAAGAATTATTCTGTTGCAACAAAAATCCAGATCTTGCGAAAATGCAAAACATTTTGGAAAATTTGCATTTATGGTGCGAAATAAAATCGAATTGCTTTGATGTATGGAAATGGATGAAAGAAAAGAAATTTGAACAGTCATTATCAAACGGACAGAAACAGAGGCTTATTCTGGCAAAGATGTTATATTGGTTAGATGATGAAATTGATGTTATGGTTTTGGACGAATGTACGTCTGGTCTTGATGATAAAACTGAATCCGATTCTGCTGATGCAGAGAAAATACTAGAGTATATTGTGAGATATGCTAATTCTGACAAAAAACGAATAGTAATTATTTCTACTCATCAGAATATTGATGGATTTAAGACTAAACTTGCTAACGAGTACACATTTAGAAATCTACAATTTGTAAAGGAAGGAGAATGTAACTTAGTAAGAGAGATTTAAAACACTTTAAAATTACTGTTTTTTCGATTAAGGGGGGGCAATGCACCTCCTTAATTTTGTAAGAAATTTTCAATATTATATGGTCTATATTGTTGTATTTAATTTGACAATATGCTACAATAAATTTGAATTAATATAGATAACACTAAATTATACATTTGAAATACACTAAGGATATTGATGATTTTGGAGGAAAACAATGAGAGAAAATAGCAAATTGGCATATTCAGAGGTTTATGCAATCATAAACTTATTAGAAGATGAATATTTAGATAAAATACCTAAAAAGGTTATAAATTTCTTTGATGAAGAAAGAGAAAAAAATTATATTCCTGTTATAGATGTTAATGTTTCCTTATTAAAACAAAATTTACAAAGGGAAACAATGATATTGTTAACCATATTGAAACTAAATTATTGGTGTAATAGTGAAGAAGAAAAGCAAGAAATTAGAGATAATTTATATAGAAATCAACAAATTAAAATTAAAAAACAAAAAGAATTAGAAGAACAATACAATCCTAATAATTTATTTAAAAATAGAACAAAAACTAATACCTCAAATGATTCTCCTTCAAATTTAGAAATGATTGAATATAAAAAACAAAATTTTATACAAGTATTATTGAATAAAATAATGAATTTTTTTAAAAGGAGGAATCCGTAATGGTAAAATTAAGAGATGTATATGATAATGTAGAAAATCCTTTAGAAAACCCGGAAATTTTACAAAAAATCGTAACAGCGTATGCAAAATCAAGTAGAACAGATCTTTTTGGTAGTAGTGATTTATATAGTTCTTTAGTAAAAATGAACAAAACTGAAGATTTTAGTAGTATAAATTTAAGTGATAGAGATGCTTTTTATATTGAAACATATAACCAATGGATTGAAAATATGTTAAGTTTAGATGATTCTCATATAGAATATTTAGAAACTAAAAAACATATTAATGCAAAAGAAATGCAACAATACTTGAAAAGCTTTGGTAAAGTAAATTCAATGGAAGATATAAAACGATTAAAAAGTAATCCATTATTTGATAAGGAAATTAATGGTTGGGAGTTAAATGATGGTTGGGATCATTTTAAATCACAATATATATCAGCAAGAACTGAAAATAGAATTTCAGTAAAACATAGACTTTATGTAGGTTGCCAAAACCAGGATATGTGGAAATTAGCTCAATTATTTAAAAGCAAATGTGAAGCTCAACAAATACCATTTTACTTCAAATTAGCTTCATCAAGTGATAGAGATGACAAAATGGTAATTTATGCAGATACAGATAATTTAGCAAATTATATAAGTACATTGCAAGAAATTGCTCAAGAAAACCCTGAAATAATGCAAAGATGTGGAGAGCCCCCAGCTCTAACAGGAAAAATAGATAAATGGATAGGTATAGGTGATGAACCACCTTTAAAAGCTGATGGAAGCAATCAATCTTATAACACACTTAGATCAGATATATTTGAAGATGCAATCGAAGAAACTCTTATATCCGATATAACTGAATTTAAAGGCAAAGATATACCATATAATGGTAAACAAACTAGATTTAATGATTTATTTATTGAACAAGTATCAAAAATACTATTAGATAAATTAGATAATGGTAAAAATACCTTTTCTTCTAATCTTTCTATTTATGACTTAACTGAAAAAGACTTATCAAGTCCTAAATTCAAAGAGCATATAAAAACACATTTAAAGAAAAATATTCAAAAAGGATTAAATAAGTTACTAGAAGTAAAAGATATAAAGTCCCAAATTGCAGTAAGTAATGGACAATCTATATTTACTATTCCAACACGAAATGGTAAAAGTCTTGGTGTTAATACTAACGATATGGATTCTATAATTAAAAGTATGATTCCAATAATGCAAAGTGTAGATCCAGATTTTATGGATAAAGTCAAAAATTCAATTAAAATAAAATGCAAAGAAAATGGAATAGATGATACTTTTTGTTTTCAAGAAGGTACAAAGGAAAAATTTGAACAGCAAGATTTGCAACAACTATCAAAAGCTAAGAAAACAGTTATAACACCACAAACAAAAGATGTTAAATCAACTACTCTTAAAGAAAAAATGCAACCATCAAAAGTTCAAAAAACAACTACTATAAGGAGTGCAGAAATTGCAGAATTATTAAATCCTCAAGTGCTAAAACAAAAAATTGAATTACCAAATGGTGCAAATATACCTGCTAGACAATATGTTCAAGAAATTGTTGCTCCTCATATTCCTAGCAACGGAAAATTTATATTAAGTAACGGTTTACAAATATCTGCACAACAATTTATTGAAGAATATATATTAGGAGAAGGGCAACAAAAATATACTGGTAATATATCAAAATTGTTAAGCGAAAATACAAGAAGTAACAATGGTACAATTACTATAGATGGTAAACAAATCAATTCAATAGACATTATTGATAGCTTAAATCCTGAATTAATGCAAAGGAAAATAAAACTACCAAATGGAGTAGAAATACCCGCAACACAATATGTTCAAGAAATTGTTGCTCCTCATATTCCTAGCAATGGCAAATTTATATTAAAGAGTAATGGATATGCTATTTCTGCAAAACAATTCATTGAAGAAGCAGTTATGTTTGAAGGACAAGAAAAATATAATGGTGATATTGTTGCATTATTAGAAGCAATGACATCATCTAATAATGGAACAATAGATATTGAAAATAAAAGAAAGATCCAAGAGGTCAAGAATTAAAACAAGAAATGGGTATTTCACCAGTTGAGATGCGAAAAAGGCAGGAAGAACAACAAAGCATACAAGAAGAAAAGAAACAAAATGAGAAGTTACAAGCAACACAAGATAATGCTAATTCACCAAAACAAAAAAAATTATCTACAAAAAATTTAGAAAGCGATATATCGGAAAGTATATCTGAATGTCAAATATCAGCAGATGAAGTAAATAATTTTCAACATGAAATTGTAGATAGAGATGAATATAGAAGGTTAATGGTGATGGGAAGGACTCGAACTGCCGAACAAGAAAAAAGATTTGTAGAATTACAAAATATATATCAAACCAATCAAAAACAAAAAAAACAACATCAAGATCATGGACAAGGAATAGGAAGATAAGGAGTAATTGTTATGAAAGAGATAAAAAATATAATATTATCTATTGGAAATTATATTTCTAATGAGTATTTTAATTTTTTCGATTTTAAAAATGAATTAAAATGTAATTATCAAATTGCTGAAAATACTATATTTCCAAACTCAAGAAGATCGAATATTTTTTATATTATTTCAGAAGAATATAAAAAAATTATTTTTGAACTATGTAAAAAATATAATTATTTTGAAAATGCTAAGGCAACAGATGATGATAATTTACCTGATGGTCGGTGAAGTATGGACTTTAATAATAATATTTGATGATGGTACAACAAAGCAAAAAGAATTTATCCCAGTAGATATTCCTGATAGTATAAAAGAATTACATTCGGATATGCAAGCTGCAATAAGACTTGCTAATAATATAGATTTGGAATCTATTTTGATTCAACTTTCTATATACTATATAATGGCAACAGCACAAGAAAATCAAATACTAAAATTAAGTGATTGTTCTAAGCTATTAAAAGATGAAATGCAACTTGCTAATGAAGGAAATACATTTTTCTATTTTGAAGGAATAGAGCATATAGTAAATAATTTAGCAAAAAACTTTTCAAATATAGATAAAGAATTGTATTTTGAACTACTAAACAATTCAATAGTAAAAATTAATTATTTTAATCATATTGTAAGAGAAAATCACCTAATGAATATTGCATCAGAAGAAGATGTAGAACAATTAGCAAATGAAATAATTAATTTTAGCAAAAGTTTTGATGAATTAAAATATACATTTATAAAAAATGCTCCTGCAATGTATGAATTAGGAAATAGATATTATTATTCTAATATGTATGAAGAAGCATATAATCATTATCAACAGTCTGCACAAAATGGATATACAAAAGCAATTTTTATGAAGATACTTTGCATGTATAATGGTGAAGGTACAATACAAAATCAAGAACAAGCATTTATAGAACTTAATAAATTAGTAGAAGAATCCGTATATACTAAAGGAAAAGAGTTATTGGGTGAAATGTATTTCTATGGAAGAGGAACAAAGCAAAACTATAAAAAGGCTTTAGAATGTTTTAAAGATGTAGAAAATGAAGAAAGTATTGCTCAATATTTTTTAGGAATAATGTATATAAATGGCTATGGGATAGACAAAGATACTAAAAAAGGTATAGACTACATTATAAAATCTGCTAAACAAAGATGTAAACAAGCTATAGATTATATTATAGAAAAAAATTATAATTTTTATGAATAATCCAATATAAAAGAGGTGCTTAAAATGTATAAATATACAGGATTAATAAAATGTGGTAATTGTAATCATTCTTTTAAAGCACGCAAAGAAAGAAACAATATTAATTATAGATGCAATTATAGATTAAAATATGGAAAAGATAAGTGCATAAATGATACAATGGTAGAAGAAACATTTTTAGATAATATGATTGCACATCAGCTTGATAATATTAATATGTGTGCTCAAAATGTTGATATAAAATCAATAATTGATAAAATTATTATATCTACAGATAGAATTGAAATATTTTTCAAGAATTTGCCTATTACAAGTTGTTATCTTGATAGTAAACTTGGTAAATTGCATTATGATTCTATAAATAATTAAAGGGGTACAACAAATTTAACAAAAATTTCGGTGGGGGAGATTAAAAAATTAAGATGCTAGTTATTTTTTCTAGCATCTTTTATATTAATTATGCACATTTCATTAATTCATTATTTTCTTGTATTTCCTCACTAAATAATTCTTGAAAAATAAACTCTAAAACATTAACAACAATACTATTTCCTGCTTGGCGATACAACTGTGTATCTGATATTCCTGCAGATTGTGCTTTGTGGAAATCCTCGTCATCAAACCCGCATTAGTCGCCAAGTTTCAATAGGTGATAGTTTTCTTATTCTCATACATTGTGTTCCATCTTCTGATATTAATATTGCTGCACTTGAGGTTGTACTACCACAAGAGGTAGTTTGAGTTGGTGCAATATCGTTAATTTCTTTATTATTATATGGATTGAACATCTTTCTTTCTGCTATATTTCCTCTGAAATTACTTGCAACAACAGATGTAGCAATACCTTCTGTATCATATACTCGATCTTGAATACTAATTTTATTATGCAATATATTTATTGGTTTATCTATTTTTTCTAAAGTTGCCATATTAGGAGATGTAAGAATAGTTTGGGAAATTTCTTTTCCAACACGACCTCTTTTGGTTGTACTTTTTGGATAAGAAATATTAATAGAATCTCCAACCTTAGCCTCTGCATATCTTTTTTTTGTCCCCTCTTTCACCAATATAAAAGGTTGTTTATTACCTCCGTCCATAGTAGTTAATGTTGGCGATAATCCATTTACATTATAAATACTTCCAGCTTGTCGAGTTCTTTTTTCTGTATCATATAATCCTCCGATTCTTTGTATATCTGTAGGAACAGATATATATTGACTATTTCTTCCGTCCATTTTGTGATAACCGGCTATTATACAAGCACTAATATTAGGATTTTTACTTTCTTTTATTAATTTATTGTTTTTCTTAATTAATCTTCCAATTCCTTTTTCAGTAAGATAGTATTTTTCATCAACTTTATATTCTAAAAGATCTTTCAATTTCCACAATAAAGGAACTTTTTGTGGAAAAGTAAAATTGCTTTTTGCTATATCATCACGAATAGAAACTATGAAAATCCTTTCTCTGTTTTGGGGTATTCCATAATCCTTAGCATTTAATACCTTCCAATAGTTTGTGTATCCTAAATCAGATAAGTCTTTTAAAATGGTATCAAATTGCTTTTTAAACCTTTTACTTGTAAGATTTTTAACATTTTCAATTATACTATATTTTGGTAGTTTTTCTTTTAATATTCTATATCCTTCATAATACAAACCACTTCTTGTTTTTCCTTCTTTTATCCCCTCCATCTTTCCAGCGATTGAAATATCTTGACATGGAAACCCCCAAGTCATTAAGTCAAAGTCTGGTAGTTGTGATATATTAATTTTTGACACATCACCATAGTTTTTATTTTCTGATACATTATGAATTGCACAATAACTTTTTATAGCAAATTTATCTATTTCAGAGAATCCAACTAATTCATAAGGTATATGTAATCGTTCTAATGCTTTTTCAAAAGCACCAATTCCAGTAAATAAACTAAATAATCTTAGCATTTGTATTTTCCTCCTTTTATAGGCAAAAAAAAAAAGACCTTAGACTATTTCTGGAGTTTACTATTCCAAAAATAGTCTAAGGTAATAAAATGTATTATTTTGAATACATCTTATCTATTTCTTTTTTTCTGTCTAATATATATTTTTCTAATTCTGTTCCAATTATATTTCCCATTTTTTCATTATTTTCATTATAAATTTCATATTCTTTGTCATCTACTAAAAATAATGTATAATACTGATTTTTCTCATTAAAAGCAGTATATTTTTTAGGAATATATATTTTTTCCTTTGTATAAGGAAGATTAATGCAATATGTATCATCATCTGATAATTTATAGTCAATATGATTTCCTCCGAATTTTATATTGTGTATAAATAATCCACTATTAACTAATTTTTCTTCCTTAATTGTATCTAAATGATTTAATTCTCTTTGTAATTCTAAAACTTCTTTTTTTAATTTATTAATTGCTATTCTCTCTGATCGAGAATCTTTTATTAATTTTTTAGCATCATCTACAGATGAAATGTTTAATTCTTCTTGTATGCTTAAAAAAATCTCTACTTCCTTAGGTATAATATAGTTCTTATCTAATGATTTATAATACATAGCATATTCGTATGTTTTATATAGCCTAATATAATCTTGTGCTTTTTCGTTTCTTTCAATAACTTTATCATATTTTTCTTTATTTTTTTTTAATTCTATATTTTTACTTTTCATTTGATTTCTTAAAATAACAATATTTTGTTCTATATCATCAAAAGATTTAACTTTGTAGTTATCCAGGTATTCTAATTGTTTTTTTAATTCATAATATCTTTTTATTTCTTGATACCTGGTCTTTTGATATTTACTATACATTTTACCTTCTGTTGCAATTTGACTTCTTTCTATTGCAATTTTTGATTCATTTGCTTTATCAAAAATTTTGTTATTAAATTCATTTCTTACTGTCTTTATTTCTGCTAGTTTTATATTACTTTGTTCTTTAAAATGTTTATATAAGTTCTGTTCTGTGTATTTAGGGTCTATGCTATTTAACCTTGCATATTTTTTCATTCCTATAACTTTAACTGCTATATTTTTACCCCTTTTTATATCATACCCTAGTATAGATAATTCATCTAAA
>OGDF01005520.1_pt1 | contig 13355 bp, 10 predicted proteins | sample 1570141 | NCBI WGS metagenome assembly OGDF01 (sample SAMEA4370581, study PRJEB24528) | human gut metagenome | reverse complement strand
TCGCTCTCCGGCAGCACTGCGCACCACATTTTAGACCGGTAGATTTCCGAGTCCTTATCCGTCAGGAAAATCATTCTCTCAGGTGTGATGCAGCTCTCATCATAAGGCACGCCCAGTGCCTCACAATACGCCTTCTGCGTCTCTTCGATGGTCATCCCCACCGGCATTCTAATCCCGATATGCAGCTTCTTGCGAGCGCTATAACAGAGATGCAGCAACGAGCCGTTCCATATCCCCGAAGAGCAGTTCAGCTCGCGCGCCTTCTCAATCGCCTTTTCCACATACTCCTTATCATCCACATCGATAATCGTCTGGAAGAGAAAACTTTCCGGCAAGGCATTCTCCTGTCTGCGCACATTATTCTTAAACATGCCGTAGTGCGGACAGAAGAAAGGCAGCTCGCTCTTCAGCCTCTCCTGCGCCTTCTTCACCGCCTGCGCATCGTTCAAATCCACTCCGTCAATCGGCAATTCACCCCGAATCTGCTGAATCATCTTCTTGATTTCCTTCGACCCGATGACCTTATCATAAGTATCGATATTGTAAGAAAAAACTTTCCCTTTATTTCCCTTACGATAAGGATTAATTGCCACTACATGTACTGTCTCCATTTTACCTCCATATTTTTATTAATCGAACACTTCGCTGTTAATCATGATATACCCTGAGCCATAGCTTACATTGATAGGTAGAATCAGCGAGTTATCCGAAATCTCGGCGACCCCGTTCGCCTCGAAGAGCGAAGCATTCTCAGCATCATTCAGTCTGCTCTTGACGAACCCTAGCACCCATTTTGCCGCAATCTTCTCGGCAGCAACACGCCTGTCTACAAGGTCCTTCACCAGCTGTTCATCGCAGAAGTTGATATCCGCATTCACGTTCTCAGCCTCCGCTTCCTCCTTTCCCATTTCCTGGTTCTCGAAGAAGAGGTTATACTTGATTTTCATATCCTTCATCATCATGATGTTCAGATTTTTCAGTTCCCCCTCCGAGTCAGCAATCGTCTCATAGAGTTTCTGTACCGACTTCTTGAAGATGTTCTTCACGTCCATCAGGCAGTAATAGATTTTGCCTCCAATCACCACCACCCTCAGTTTTCCGTACTGCGGATGAGTAAAATAAAAAGGTTTCATTGCTTTCATCTTATAAATTCCTTTTTAAACAGTTGGGCGCTCCCACAACGGTTGATGTGCCTATACACAAAAGCCCCCGAAACCCAGACCATATCGGCTCTGAATTCCGGGGGCAAATGTACGGCGATTCTGCGACACTGCTATGGTACGATGAAGTACGGTCGTACCACATCGTACCAAAAATTATCTCAAAATATCCATGATTTCTTCATCAAAATCATATTTATAAGCATGATCCTTAGCTTTATTGAATCCGCCTCTCAAACTTTCAGCATCCATATCCCAGAAAACGCCGAACACTTTCCAGGTGTGCTGGATGTTCAGTTCCGTTGCCAGTATATCGGCAAGTTCCCCTCTTTTCCACCACGGCATTTTGTTGACGGGCTTGAAATCATCATTCAGGATTTGAGCGTTTCTAAGTAGTCGGAATATCTTGGTTGCTCTGTCATTGCAAAGTTCAACAGGAACAACCCTGCCTTCCAATAGAAAACAAGACGGTGTATGTTCTTCATCTTTTCCTGGTTTAGATTGGTCATTCACCACTTCCAAGTCGACCGTAGGAGCTCTGTCTCTCGCTCCTGCAGAACCCGTTCCTGGCTCTTCCTCTTCACTCTCTTCATTCTCCTTTTGCTGATCATCATCTTTACCAACAATCATTCTGGATTGATCACGGAAGACGATTTTATCTATTCTAATTCTCATCTTCCATATTCATTAACTGTTTGAAACTAGCAGAATCAATAACCACTTTGCTATTGCCACTGAATTCTACGTTAATAACTACCTCGATGTTAACCGGTCCAGTCTGCACTAGCCAGATTGGCAATCCGTAAAATATTTTAGTCATATATCTTCACCTTTTAAGATAGACTAAATTTACTTCCTCTATTTTAAAGAAGAGGTGGCCCCTGGAAGTTTTCCAGGGTGAATCCTTACTTCGGAGACATTGAGCTGCAGAGCAGTATGAGGAATGTCTCCCTAAATTTCATGTTGTATCTTTCATTTTTACACTGGTTAAGTTGTTGTTATTTATAAGAACTTATTACTCTCTACTGGTGTCAGACGACATAATCTCTTCTGCCCAGTTATATTTATTTTATTCCTTGCGTTACGAATTTACGCAAATCAATTTTCTTCTTATTCAGGTCTTTAACCACTTCTGCCCCTGCCCCAAAGATTTCTTCATATTGTCTTTTCAGATTTTTTATGAGTGCAAGTCTTTCGTCTCTATCTGTGATATGTTTTTTAGATTTGTAGTTGTCGACAGCCTCATATTCAACATGAAGATAATGACCTATAATGTGGCAAAATTTTGCAATGGTATCAAACTTTATTTTAGAATCGAAATTTAGGAACTTTCGAATCGTATCATAAGAGACATGAAACTCCTTCACGATTGATTTTCGAGGAGAAATATCCTCACCAATCATGATACAGAGAAGAGATCCAATCCTCTCTATATATGATAATCTCACCAATCTAACAGCCGGAGATTCTGAATTTTCTATTTCTTTTGCTTCTTCAACCATTGCTAATTTTATTTTTGTTCGTGTAAAATTAACAATAATCGTTGGAACCCGCAAGCGTTTTACGTCCCCTTAGGACGTAAAAAGAGTACTACTTTTTTAATGATTCTCAGAAAAGTATACAAAAAAGGGGAAAAGTGAGCAATTTACGTTACTCGCCTTCTTCCCCTTACTTTTACAAATTTACGGTAGGTGCATCGCTCTGCACAATCCTTATTTCGTCACTGCATCATACAATGCCTGATAGTCTGTGACAACATCATAAATGTAACCATTCTCGCTGATGGCAGCAAAATGCTTGCGGGCACACGCTATCTTGCTTCCCTCGATACCGCGTAGATGTGAACCCTGGAGATCATTACCCTTGGTTTCTGCCACAAAATACACATGCTTCACGCTGCCTTCACGGAATGCCACAGCCCAGTCGGGATTGTATTTGCCCATAGGCGTGTTGATGTAGAAACCACGAGGCAGTTTGGTATAAACTACCACGTCATCTTCACGTTCCAGAGACTCGGCAAAGTTCTTTTCTACACCCATGCTGTCGAGCACTACCAGGTCGTAGAGCGATTTCTTTGACTCAATGGCATTGATGCCCAACTTGCCTCGCAGAGCATCCACCGTAAAGATGTCGGTAGAGAACTCATCATTCAGCTTCTCGTATGTAATACTCTGGATAACAGCAAGAGCCTTGCAGTCGTTGATAATCAGACCGGTCTTGATGATAAATTCCTCAGGATTCATCTTGAACATGCTGAATGTTTCAGGCTTGATACCCTTCAGAATTTCCACGATGGTCTTTCTTGTCAACCCCGTAGCAGTTACCAGCTGACCTATCAGGTCGTATGTCACTTCCTTGCCCACTGCTTCCGTTACATGGATGGTCCGGACATCGCCCTGATCCATAGCCACGCCCGCTTCAAGCGACTCCTTGTCTCTGATTTCATCCATCGAACCGCCTTCTACCACTATGCGGATTTCCGTAACCCTCAACTTTTCATCAAGTTCCTCGATGGCTTTCTTCACAAGACCAGAAGTTTCAAAGCTTACCTGATAGTAGGTGCGGCGGTTGATGCGCTTCCAGAGATTCTGGAACTCCTTCTTGGCAAAATTGTCCTTCTGCAACTTGGCAAGCTTAGGCTTTCTTCCATTCTCCGGTCTTACAGCCGCAGGATCAAAGACGGTATCGAGGGCTGCTATAATGCCCTTCCTCCAATCGTTAGCCTTCTCAAAATCAAGCCTGTCATTGCGCTTATCCTCAAAATACTGAGCAGTCAAAGCACCGTTATCATCCACATAATCTTTACGGATGAGGGCATTATAGATAACTCTTGCCTGATTGATATCAAACTTGCCATTGGTTCCATCTGCCATCGTATATGACCTGCCCTCGAAAAGATGGGCGGTGATAACGATTGGTCGGTCGGCACAGGCTTCAGCCATTTCCGTCTGCAGTTTCTTTGCGAAATCATCATAGCTCTCGCTGGCTATCACGGTGAGGATATTGGTATCAAACACATGGTCGCCCAATACATCTGCATCCTGGCGTTCACCCTTCTGATTCACGCAAAGGCGCATTCCTCGTCCCACTTCCTGGCGTTTCTTGGTCTCATTGTCCGAGTTCTTCAAGGTGCAGATCTGGAACACGTTAGGATTGTCCCAACCTTCCTTCAAGGCGGAGTGCGAGAAGATGAAGCGGACTGGCTCGCTGAGCGAAAGCAGGCGCTCCTTATCCTTCATGATCAGGTCGAAGGCACGCTCTTCGTTCTCGCCCTGCCTTTCCTTCGATTCCACCGCCTTGCCCTTCTTATCCATGGAGAAGTAGCCCTGATGCACGTTGGATGCCGCATTGCGAGGGTCTGAAAGATAGCGCAGATAGGCTTCATCCGTAAACGATGGCAGCATTTCTGAAAGCACTCGGTTATATTCTTCCTCAAACATCTTGGCAAACTTACCCTTACTATCCTCGCCTTCATAGAGGCGATAGCTATCCACATGGTCGATGAAGAACAGACTGAGCACCTTGATATGCTGGCTGAACAGCTGGCGTTCACGCTCCAGATGGGTGCGGATGGTTTCACGAATCTGAATACGACGGATATAGTCTTCGTTCACACTGCCCACGGCATCGCCTTCATGGAGAGTCAAGCCGTTGAGGAAGCGGACGATTCCCTGTCTGCCGTCTATGCGTTCTACGATGAAGTTGTTGTCATACTCAGCCAGTCCCCCACTCTGTTCCTTCAGGTTGAAGCGCTCATCCACGAGTTTGCTTACCTGTTTCGTTCCGGTCTGCGTCTTGATGTCGAAGCTGATGCGAGCCTGCGGATTGCCCTTGCCGATGACGATTTCTTCCAGATAGACGTAGCCGTTGGTGGCGGTACTGCCTACCTGTCTGATACCCTTCACCTCAATCTTCTTCACCAGTTTCTGGTTGTAGGCATCGATGGCATCCAGCTTATACACCATATTATATATATCACCCTTGCGGTGGGTGGCGCTATACAGAAGGGTAAAAAGCGGCTTGAACATGGCTATACCCTTACGGGTCTTGTTCTTCTTGTCCACACCCAGCACCGACTGAGGTTCATCGATAATCATGATAGGATGGGTCTGTGCAAGCACGTCGATAGGACGGCGGGAGCCGAACTCATCACGTCGTTCGAAGATGATGCGGGCTGCCTTATCAGCTTTCTTCAACTTGCCTTTCTCCATCTTATCGGTTGACTTCTCCTCATCCATAGATGCGTTGAATGCCTGGGTATTGATAATCATCACGTGCATGCCTGCATCGCTGGCAAATGCATCTATCTTACTGAGCTGCTTGGAGTTATACATAAAGTATTGCATGCGCTTTCCGTATTCCTGGGCAAAATGCTCCTGCATGCTCTCAAAGCTCTTCAATACGCCTTCTCGTATGGCGATGCTTGGCACCACCACCACAAACTTGGTCCAGCCATAGCGGGCATTCAGTTCATACATGGTCTTGATGTAGGTATAGGTTTTACCCGTACCCGTCTCCATTTCGATGGTGAGGGCGGTACCTACGCCTTGCAGCTGCTGCAGGTGTTCTACAGGTTTCAGTCCCTGTTCTGTCTGTATGGCTCTTACATTCTCGCAGACGGCTTCCGGTGCGAGGATGACGTTCTTGTTACCAAAGCCTTTTACTACAAAGAGGTCTTGATTAACTCCCTGGTCCACGATATGGTCGCTCAGTCCGTCGCTTTTGGGCTGACCTGTAAAGGCATTAGCCACAGCCAGCGCCGCTTCGGTTTGGAAGCGTTGATGTTTATATCTGAGTTTCATAGGCTTAAATCACTCTAATATTCTTCACTACTTCCTGGTCGCTCCAATCCAGCTTCTGCTTGAAGGTCTCGTAGATATTAATCTTGTCGGCATCCTGAGCAAAGCAACTGTCACGGAAAATGACACGCAAAGGCATCTTTTCTGCCATGGCTTTTACTACGTCTTCTGATACGTTCTCGGCGAAGCAGGCCACCAGGTCGCCGTCGTTCACGGTATAGATGGTCTTGCCATCCACCACCTCCTGGGTCATAGGCAGAGAGAGCTGAACGCCCCAGTCGAGCATGCATCCAAAGAGCAGGTCGAGGTCGTTTCGGTCGGTCTTGATGTTGTTCAGGAACAGATCGAGCTGGTCTTGCTTGAATTCCTTCGGAGAACGATTTACATCCTCGTAATTGCCTTCGTCGAGACGGAAGACACGGAAGCCGGTATCGAGGTCAGCGGTGGTCAAAGGAGATTCCTCCTTGATTTTCTTGCCGGCTCTTCTTATTCTTTCTTCACCTATTTCACAAATGTTTTTATAACCTAAATCTTTCTTCGTTTCGCTTACCTCCTCTGGTAATTGAACAAGAATAAACTTGCACGATTTCTCATTTTTTGCATTTACTTGCATCAATGCATGAGCAGTTGTACCACTTCCCGAGAAGAAATCTAATACAATAGAATCTTCTTTTAGGTTTGCTAAGGTTATTAGACGCTCAATCAATCTTACTGGCTTTGGACCATCAAATACACCTTTATCCCCAAATAATGAAACTACTTCTTGCGCCCCTTCTTGGCTATGTCCTACTTCTTTATAGAATAAAATAGAAGTAGGAGCCATGCCTTCGTGTTTTAATTCTGATAAGAAACGCTTAATACGAGGCGTATTATCGCCATTTGCACCGAACCAGATTCTATTGTCTTGGAGTCTCTCGAAGAAGGCCTTCTTCGAGAGACTCCAGCAGCGCCCTGCTGGAGGCTCTACGACACGCCCCGAAGGGGTCGTGATGGGATAATCATAATCTGCATTATATGATTTTACGGAAATATCACTTGACATCCATACTCCTCGCGGGTCGTTATCTGGGTTAGAATAACGGGCATTAGCTTCTGCCGTTCTATCTAATCTTCCAATCTTAAAATTGCAGGATTCCTTGGCTATCATTAAAACATAATCATGACTATTTGATACAAACTTTGCATCATTTTTAGGAGAAAAAGCTCTTTCCCAAACAAGTTGAGCTATGAAATTTCCTTCTCCAAACACCTCATCGCAAATCTTTCTCAGATTCTCAACCTCATTATCATCAATCGAGATAAAAATCACACCATCCTCTGTCAGCAGCGTTCTCGCCACCATCAATCTAGAATAAATCATAGAACACCAATCCGAATGAAAACGTCCATTCGAATCCATGTTCTTGATATATTTATTACCTAATTCATCTACTGAACCCGAAGCCTCAGCATACTCATCAGCAGACATTGCAAAGTCGTCATGATAAACAAAGTCATTACCTGTATTGTAAGGTGGATCAATATAAATCATCTTCACCTTACCCAGATAAGACTTCTGGAGAAGTTTAAGCACTTCGAGGTTATCACCCTCAATATAAAGGTTTTGGGTGTTGTCCCAATCCACACTATCCTCCTTTACGGGACGCAGCGTCTTCTTAATAGGCTTCAAAACTTCGGCACGAGCTGCCTGCTTGCCAACCCAGTTGAACTCGTATGCCTCAGGAGCATCTTCCACTGCGTTGTCACCAAGGAGCTGGCGAAGTACGTCAAAATTAACTACACGTTTTTGCCCCCCCATATCTGGGTCGGCTACCTCCGTAAAGCACGAAGGCGCAATCTGATAAAGCGCATCCAGATTCAGCTGCGCTCCATCAGCCGACTGCAATTTCATTCTATTGGGTCTGTCCATATTATCTATATTTTATAAATTATTCTTCATTTCTTTTTCCCACTCAGCAACCTTCTTCTTCAACGCCCGAGCCTCGTTGTTCAGCTCCAGCTGGCGGTTAAACTGCTTTTCAGTCCGAACCCGCTTCTGCAAGGCTGCAATCTCTTTCCTGCCCTTCTGTATCAAGGACTCCAGCTCCACCATGCGCTTGGTTTCCTCGCTACGGCTCGTGCCATAGCCGGAAATCACGCCTGCCATATTTTCATAGATGGCATCCATCGTAAGCCCCTGGATAGGCAAAGATAAATCTGCCTCACGGAGCCATTCCGAAGCGAAAGACTTCACTATCCTGAAGGTTCCAGCTGCAGCATCCAGCCATTCCTTATAGTTGAGCAGCAGCTTATACTGCCCCTCATATTCCAGAACAAACACCACGTGGCGAGGCATGTTCCTATCGATGAAGAGGAAGACATCATCCGGACAATCCTGCGACTTCAGCTGCGCAGAAAAGACCACAATCTCGTGAACCTCCTTGCCATCTGCCACATTGAGAGTGGAAGGCGCCAGCTTATAGAGCCACTTGATGGCCACCACATCATCTACAAAGTGCTGCTTCATCTTCGCATTCACTTCCAGATGCCTGTAGAAAGCGTTCTTGGGAACAGGCTTGCTAACAAACGTGGTTGGAGGATAATGTAAATCTATCATACTATCTGATAATTAAGAATGTTATTAACTCAAAGTCATCCAGCCCCTTGGCATCTCCCAGCAAGGCACTCGTCTCGCCCATGGAGAACAGACTGTCGATATCCGACTCTTCCTTCACAGAAATGATGCTGTCAACCGCCTTCGCCAACATATCACTATAATGGCTCATCTGTCGACCGTCAGCCGTTTCCCGGTTGATGATGGCGCACAACTCCTTATCCGGCTGGCTCTTGCCTCGGCAAACGTGGCGCATCACATCGAGCAGTTTCTTAGGCTGCAGGTGGTCGCAGATGACGGAGCCATCTTCACCCAGATACACCATATAGAACGGATGCAGCAGGTTCTTCCTGTCGATATTGATATTCCTGTTCCTATTCTTCAGGATGAAGATAACGCCCGGCTTGGCATTCTCCGAACTGGCCACCACCGCATTCATTCCAAACGGCGAGTGCTCTACATTCGGATTTTCCTTAACGTATGCCAGCAGGTCGAGGCGGAATTCATTCAAGCCCAAATCCATGATGTTGATGCCAGTATCCATATCCTCTATGTCTATCACCTCTTCCTGAAGCTTCCTGAGCTGGTTCTTGCGGTATTCCAGGTCGCCCTTCTCGTTCTGCGACAACAGGTTGTCGTCGCCTGTACTGGTGAGGACGGTGGCCTTCATACGGCTCTCCACACGGCCTTTCAGTTCGATATACTGGTCCAGTTCCATATCCGGCCAGTAGTTAACCAGCTGGATGACATCGTTTCTGCTGCCGATACGGTCCACACGGCCGAAGCGCTGGATGATGCGCACTGGATTCCAATGGATATCATAGTTGATGAGGAAATCACAATCCTGCAGGTTCTGACCCTCGGAAATGCAGTCGGTGGCAATGAGCACATCAATCTCCTCGGTAGCATCCGGGAAGAGAGCAGCCCGGTCTTTCGATACGGGCGAGAAATAGGTCAGCACATTATTGAAACTCATCGGAAACTTCGGTATGGTGCATTTGCCATCCGTAGAACCCGTGATAAGCGCCACATTCAACCCACAATCCGCCTTGATGCGTGCTGCCAGCTGGTCGTACAGATAGTTGGCGGTATCAGCAAAGGCTGTAAAGATAATCACCTTCTTGTTGCCCGGATTGATGGGATGCTCAAACTTGTGTTTCAAATCTTTGATGAGCATCTGAAGCTTGGAGTCATGCTCGGGAGAAATATCCTGGAGCATGATCTGAAGCAGGGCAAGATTCTCCTGGTCGCTGCGAAGATCACGTGACCAGCGAATCACATCAATATCCCGAAGGTTGATTTTAGAATTTCTGCCCACAAATGGGTCGTTATCGCTATCTGCGCTATCCAAATCATCCGTAAACTCGGTAACATCCACAGAACCGCTGCGCCCGTTGCTTTCTATGGTATTCAGCGTTTCGTCTATATATTCCTGGATGCGCTGCAAGGTAAGACGGAAGGAGTTGACGCTGCTCTCCAGACGTTTGAGCAGGTTGGTGGCCATCAGCTTGCGGAGACCTTTCTCTCGTCCGTCAATAGAGATACCCGAGCCTTCCATATTGATTTCATAATCCTCCTTCACGCTATCAAAGATATAGAGTGACGGCGTATAGATGCTCAGATTCAGCCTATTCAGCTGTTCAGCAATCTCGCTGAAAGAGATGCTATCGCTCAAATCCGTTAACTTTGGGCGACGGGATATAGGAGCCAATCTGGTAGGGAACTTACCGATATCCTTCGTATCGTAGTATTTCACGATATGGCTTCGGCTTCGGGCGATGGTAACCGCATCCAGCAATTCAAAGAAATCGAAGTTCAGTTCTTCAAGCAGGCGTTGCGTGGTGCGCTCTTTGGGCTGCAACTTGGTCCATCGGTTATATGCCAACTGTGCAGAGCGGAACACATCATCTATGCTGCGGTCGATGTCAAGAACCTCGTTGATTTGCTCAGCATGACCTTCGTATGCCAGTTGCAACTGGTTCTTCAGGTCGTTGAAGCGGTTGTTGACAGGAGTGGCACTCAGCATCAGGACTTTTGTCTTGATTCCTGCTCTAATCACCTTGTTCATCAGTCGCTGATAGCGGTTTTCCTTCTTCTTACCATCATCTACGATATCCAGGTTGTCAGCCTCATCATCCTCGTCATCCACATTACCGCCATTGCGGAAATTGTGGCTTTCGTCTATGACTATCAGGTCGTAGTTACCCCAGTTGATTCGTTCTAGATCAATTCCGTTTGACATACCTCTATCTCGGTTTAAATCGCTGTGAAACAGGATATCATAGCGAAGGCGGTCGGCGGCAAGAGGGTTGTTTTTGTAATTAGTCTTGAAGGTGCTCCAGTTGTCATAGAGCTTCTTAGGACATAATACGAGAACCGACTTGTTGCGGTTTTCGTAATACTTGATGACGCTCAGTGCCGTAAAGGTTTTACCCAGACCCACAGAATCGGCAAGGATACAACCATTGTATTTTTCGAGTTTATTGATGATAGCCAGGGCAGCATCTTTTTGGAAATTATAAAGTTTTTTCCAAATCACACTCTCCCGGAAGCCGGTCTTCTCGTTAGGAAGAACATCCTCGTTGATATCATCGAGAAACTCGCTGAAGATATTATATAGCGTAATGAAGTAGATAAACTCGGGTGAATTTTCCTGATAAACGGTTTCTATGTATTCCAGCACCTTGGCAGTTACATCTTCAAACTTATCGCCATTCTTCCACTGTTCATTGAATACGTTCAGATACTGCTCGGCGAAAGGTGAGGGCACAACCTGAACCATGGAATACAAGCTGTTTCCTCGCTCGCATCCCAACTCTGTGGTGGTAAACTCATTAAAAGGTGCATAGGCATAAGGGGCTGTGCCGTTCACATGAATAAAGCCGCCCATTGACTCCTGGGACACATTTGATTTAAACTTCACCTTGCGTCTTATCCAGTTGGCGCACTCCTTGGCGATGGCTTTCTGCTCCAGTTTGTTACGGAGTTTGATTTCGAAGTCAGAGCCATAAAGATTGCGCTCACGGTTGAGTTTTGGAATGAAGAACTCACGCTTCTCCCTCTTCACCTTATCCTTGATGAAAGTAGGCGAAGTGAAGATAAAACGCAACTCATCAACGTTCTCCAGTTCTTCCTTCAATGCTTCGAAAGCATAGATGGAAAAAGAGGCTGCAGCTATTGACACACGAGATCCTTCAGATAATTTGGCCTTCAAATCATCTACTACCCGTTCTGACACGTTGTTTATAACCTTAATCAATTCCATAAGTTTCACCTAATAATCAGATAGTTACGCTACAAAAAGTGCATTTCCAATACACTTACTCCTTCAAAAGTACAACAATATTTCGAAACATGCAAGAAAATCAGGGAAAAAGTTTTGGAAAAAGTTACTGGCAAGGGGGAAATGTTTATAAGTGCGCGAAAAATATAAGAAAGATGAAATGGTATCCGATTATTCGAATTCTTTTGTATCTTCGCGACATAGAATCAAAAGAAAAGAATTATGAAGAAAGTATCAAATGACATGAGATGGTTCGTTGACCGAAATTCCGTTATACAATGTTAAATAACATATTTAAAATGCATATTCTTAAACAAAAAGTTGCCATTTTGGAATGAAATTAGTATTTTTGCAGCAACAGTTCCTGCCACGCCTCTTCTTGAAAGCGTACCACGGCAGGACTTCGTGTTTTATATTGTACTGAAGTAATATGCAGTACACAAAACAAGCAATGGATTTTTATTGTCAACTTGACATTTTGAAAGAACGCGGGCTGACAATCGAAGATGAAGAAGATGCTATAAAATTTCTTCATTCTGTAAGCTATTTTCGTTTTGCGAACTACCTACAACCGATGGAACTGAATACAGAATCACATAGATTTGCACAAAATAGCAGTTTCACTTTTGCTACTAATTTATATGTCTTCGACCGTGAACTTCGTTCTTTGATTTTTACGGCAATCCAAGACATAGAAATAGCATTCCGTACTCGAATCATCCATTATTTTTCAATGGAACATGGTCCGTTTTGGTTCATGGATGCCAGCAAATTTAAGAATCAAAGTATTTTCAATTCTTGCCTTGACAATATAGCAACCGAGGTAAATCGTTCAAAAGAAGATTTTATTTCAGAATACTACAACAGCTACACGGCTCCCTCATTTCCACCAGCTTGGAAAACTTTGGAGGTTGTTTCCTTTGGTACACTATCCAAATTGTTTTGCAACTTCAAAGACAACTCTGTCAAGAAGAAGGTGGCAAAAGAGTTTCTACTTCCACAATATCTATATTTAGAGAATTGGATAAAATGTATTGCGGTGTTAAGAAATGCTTGCGCTCATCATGCTCGCATTTGGAACAGACGTTTTCCAACAATGCCTATAATGCCCAATTATTTACCTTCTCAATGGCTTATTACCGGCAATTTTCGTCCCAATAAATTGTATCCTCAACTGTGTTGCCTTGCATATTTGGAACAATCTATAGCTGCAAATGGAAGTTTTTCCAAACGCCTTTTGAAACTCATAGATAAAAGTGAGATTGTAAATACTCGTTCTATGGGATTTCCACAAGAGTGGAAAAACGAACCGTTGTGGATTATAAACGGATAGGATTGTCCGGTAACTTAATTAAGTGAAACGGAAGAGAAAGATAGATGAAACGATTCACAAAGAAGGGTACCCATCTGTTCTGCATCTCAACGATAAAATGCTTGCCATCGTCGGTTACACAATAGATATCAAAGATGCAGCCACGGAGATCATTCGTTTCTCCAGGCAGTTCCTTATCCTTTCAGCT
>OGDF01005519.1_pt1 | contig 13363 bp, 4 predicted proteins | sample 1570141 | NCBI WGS metagenome assembly OGDF01 (sample SAMEA4370581, study PRJEB24528) | human gut metagenome | reverse complement strand
CGGGATCATCGGCAAGCTGAAGCCGGATGTCGTCTTTTCCAAGGGCGGTTTTGTCAGCGTGCCGGTCGTTTTCGGCGCGGCCATCTGCGGCGTGCCCGTGGTGATGCACGAGAGCGATATCACGCCGGGGCTGGCGAACAAGCTGTGCAAGCCGTTTGCAAAATCCATCTGCACCACGTTTCCTGAGTGCGCAAAGCTGCTCGCTCCGAAAGGCGTTCAGACGGGCACGCCGCTTCGCGCGCAGATTTTCTCCGGCGACCGTGCGCGCGGGCTGAAACTGGCGGGTTTTGATGATGATCGGCGGTTCGCTGGGCGCGCAGTCGGTCAATGCGGTGCTCCGCGCCGCCCTGCCGGAACTGACAAAGAAATTCGACGTGCTGCATGTCTGCGGCAAAGGCAATCTGGATGCGTCTCTGGTCGGCGTACCGGGTTACAGGCAGTTTGAATATCTGTCGGACGAACTGCCGGACGCGTTCGCCTGTGCAGATATCATGCTCTCCCGCGCGGGCAGCAATTCCCTGTCCGAGCTGATGGCGCTGTGCAAGCCCGCCCTGCTGATTCCGTATCACAGCGGCCGCGGCGATCAGGTGCTCAACGCCAATTCGCTCAAGGCGCGCGGTCTGGCGCACGTCATGTCGCAGAGCGAGCTGACCGCCGAATCCCTGCCGCCCGCCATCGACGCGCTTTGGGCGGATCGCGAGCTGCTGCGTCAGCGCCTCGCCGCCCTGCCGGACGCGGACGGCACGCAGCTTGTACTCGACCAGATTCACAAATACATGAAGAAATAAGGGATCGCTATGGAAGAAAAAAGGGCAGGATCGCTTTCCATGTCCGCCCGCGTCAGCGAGCTGGCGCGCCTGCTTCGCTCCGGCGGCCAGACCGACGAGCAGCTCGCCGCCGTGCTGCACGACGCACACGAGTGCGACATCGCCGCCGCGCTCGAGCTGCTCGACGTTCGCCAGCGCGCGCGGCTGTATCGCCTGCTCGGCGTCGAGCGGCTGGGCGACGTCTTCGCCTATGTCAGCGACGCGGGCAAGTACCTCCGCGAGCTGCCGCAGGAGCAGGCCGCTGATATCGTCGAGGCCATGGATGCCGACGACGCGGTTGACGCGCTGGAAACCGTCTCCCCCGAGCTGCGCAGCGCCCTGATGGAGAAGCTCGATCCCGAATCGCAGCACGACATCCGCCTCATCTGCTCCTATCAGCCGGACGAAATCGGCAGCGCGATGAGCACCAACTTCGTCTCCATCAGCCGCCATCTTTCCGTCAAACAGGCCATGCGCGCGCTGGTTGCACAGGCCGAGGAAAACGACAATATCTCCACCCTCTTCGTCAGCGACGACGACGGCTCGTTTTACGGCGCCATTGCCCTCAAGGATTTGATCGTCGCGCGCGAGGATACCGCGCTGGATTCGCTCATCAGCCGCCATTTCCCGGCCGTTCTGGCGCATGAGCAGATCGAAGCGTGTCTGGATCGCCTGCGCAGCTACGCCGAAGCCTCCATCCCGGTGCTGGGCGAAAAGCGGCGCGTCATCGGCGTCATCACCACGGATGACATCGTTGAAGCCGTGGACGATGCGATGGGCGACGATTACGCCAAGCTGGGCGGCCTGACCGGCGAGGAGGATCTGCACGAGCCGCTGAAAACCAGCCTCAAAAAGCGCCTGCCGTGGCTGATTATCCTGCTCTTTCTCGGCATGGGCGTTTCCTCCGTCGTCGGGCTGTTCGAGTCCGTCGTCTCGCAGGTCGCGCTGATCGTCTGCTTCCAGTCCCTCATTCTGGATATGGCGGGCAACGTCGGCACCCAGTCGCTGGCCGTCACCATCCGCGTGCTGATGGATGAAAAACTGACGGCGCGGCAAAAGTTCGACCTCGTGCTCAAGGAAATGCGCGTCGGCTTTTTCAGCGGCCTGCTGCTCGGCCTTCTGGCGCTCGTGTTCATCGGGCTGTACGTCTGGCTGCTCAAGGGCAAGTCGCTGTCCTACGCCCTGTGCATCTCCGGGTGCGCGGGCGCGGCGCTGGTGCTCTCCATGGTGCTTTCCAGCCTTGTGGGCACCGCTGTGCCGATGTTCTTCAAAAAGATTCACATCGATCCCGCCGTGGCTTCCGGCCCGCTGATTACGACCGTCAACGATTTGGTTGCCGTCATCGCATACTATGGGCTGGCGTATATCCTGTTCTTTCAGGTGCTTCATCTGGTGTAATTCGCTCCGTCTCTTTTTCCCCAAAACATTGAACCCCTTCCGCGGCCGCCCGGCCATGGAAGGGGTTCGTTTGATATACCTGTGTTTGAGCGGTTACTCGATGATCTCAAAATCATCGTCGCCGAAGTCGTTCCCGCCGTCGATCTTCATGTCGTCGTCAAGGTCCAAACCGCTCTGCACCTCGTCCGGCGCCGTTTCAACCGGCTCGGCGATATAGGCGTAAAGCACCGCTTCCGGCCAGTTGATCTCCGAGCCGGCGTAGTAGTTTTGCAGCCAATTCGTGTGGAAATCAAAGTAAACGTTGGAATAAATCGGCATCGTCGGCAGAAGCTCGTTGTAATACTTCTGGAACTCGATCCACTTCTGCTCGTAGGTCAGCACGTCGTATGGCTCAGTCTTGTGCATGTCCCAAGTCATGTCGATAAGCTGCTCATCGGTCATGCCGCTCGTGTTCATCGCGCCCACAAAGTCGGGATCATCGGTGAACGTCATGAACGGATCAAACGTGGAAACGAAATTCGTCGCCATGAAATTCATGTCGTACAGCCGCTCGCCGTCCTCACGGTAATAATCGCTGAGCATTTCGTTAAAGCTGACCTCATGCACAACCAACTCGATACCGACCTGCGGCAGCGTTTCGCCGAACTGATCGACGACCAGCTGTGCGAAATCGTTGTCCTTCACCTGCGCAAAGTCGAGCGACAGGCGCATCAACTCGCCGTCCACATCCTTGCAGCGCACGGCGTCGCGCGTTTCGTCAAACGGCTCTCCGTTTTCGTTCAGCGTCCAGCCGTCTTCCTCCAGCAGCGCTTTCGCCTTGCCCAGATCAAGCGTATAGGGATTCAGCTCGTCGAGGTTCAGCGCATCCCAGACTTCTTCTTCCTGCGGGGTAATGCCTTCCGGGCGGATGGTGCCCATCGCCGCCAGCGTCATCCACTGGCCAAGGCCGTAATAGCCGTTGACCGTCACGCCATAGCCCTTGAGCGCGTCGCGCACAAAGCTGTCCGCGTCAAAGCAGTAGTCAATCGCCTGCCGCACCGCCTTGAACTGCTGCGGCCCCTGCTCGCAGGCAAAGGCGCAGAAGCCATATCCCAGACGCGCATAGTTCAGCAGCGAATAGCCTTCGCTGAGCATCGGGCGCATGCTGTTGACCACGTCGCCATCGACCACTTTATTCAGCAGGTCGATTTCGCCGCTTTCCAGCTTCTCCTTCATGTCCTGCGGCAGCACCGGGGCGAGCGTCACCGTGTCAATCACGGGACACACGCCCTCATAGTTGCCGACGTAAAATTCGTTGATCGCGAATTCCACCGTGCCGCTTTCGCGGTCATAGCTGACCAGCTTATACGGCCCACAGGTCAGATACGGGTGGGACAGATACCCGTTTTCCGCGTCCAGCACCGTGCTTTGCAGCAGCTCCGCCGTAAAGACCGGCTCGACTGCCGTTTCGTCGATATTGGCGATATACGCGCCCTCTCCGTCGTCGCGCACCTCGCATCCGGGCGCAATCACGCCGATTGGATACGGATAGACGGACAGATACGACAGCTCGTAGAAATACGGTTCATACTGCGCCTTGACCGTCACGCTGAACGTCCGCTCGTCGATGAGCCGCACGCCGGAAAACACGTCCGTCTCTCCCGCGCTAAACGCCTCATAGCCCACAACGTGCGCATAAGCGCCCGTGTTTGCGCCGAGGGCCGCAAACTGCGGCGAGGTCAGCAGCAGATAGGAAAACACGTAATCCTCCGCCGTCACCGGGGTGACGCCGTCGTTGTAGGTCAGGCCGTCCACAATGCGGATGGTGTAGGTTCTGCCCGCTCTCGTATCAGCGGATTCCAGCGAATCCACGACCATCGGATCGGTCGTGAATTCAAGCTGGTTCATCCATACGATGGGGTTGTAGCCGTGGAGCATGTAGCGCACGTCGATGTCGCTGGTGTTGTTGCCAAACTGCGTGGTGAAAAAGCTTCCGCTGACCTTCGTCGAGTTGCCGACGGTCAGGTGCGTAGGCTCTTCGCTCTCCGGACGCATCGTCAGCGCGATTTCAGCGACGGTCGGCGCGGTTTCGGTCTGCATCTCTTCCCCTGCCGCACCCACGGAAACCATGAGCAGCAGGCAGAGCGCTAAAATGAGTTTTTTCATGGCAAAGTCTCCTTCTTGATGGCCTGCGTATCAGGGAAGCGGGGGCGCCGCTTTTAGTTGAAGCAGTCGCCCTCGTTCATGTTGATACCGCCGCCCAGAGGCACGCCGAGTTCGTCAAGAATGGTCAATCCGCCGCGACGTCTGTTCTCCGGGTCAACCGGGACAAAGCCGTCGTCAATGCGGTGCGTGTTGATGACCGTGAAGGTCGTTCCGCGCGTCACGACGCTGGCCGTATAGCCCTCCGGCACATCGTTTTCCACAACGTCGTAGTCATACGCCTCGCCGTTGTCGTCAAACATCGGCAGCTGCGTAAGCGTCTGCGTCCAGCGGTTCGCCGCGTTCAGCGTCAGCGTGGTGATCGTCTGTCCGTTTCTCGTCACATCGACCGTCACGCTCTGCGGACGCAGCTTCTGCGCGTCATTCGCGTCGTTCCACGCCTTGCGCACAATCAGGTCGGTGTACGCCTGCGTCATCGTGTTGACAAACGCCGCCATATGCCCGGTTCCTTTGATCGCGCCTTCGCTGCCCGTAGAGCTTACGCGCATATCCTGCGCCGCGCGCTCAGTGACGGTGTAGCTCGTGCCAAGCGGAATGCCGCTGAGCGTGACGCTCTCGCCGTGGCTCAAGCGGATGCTCGCCGCGCCGCCGTTAAAGTACAGTCTGCCCGTTTCGCCGCTCGTCCTGGTCGTGCGCAGCGTTCCGGTAAAGTCCTCGCCGTCCTCAAGCGTCAAGGCGATGTCAAAGACGAACTGCGTATCGGGAATCTCCGCGCCGCCGATGGCTTCAACCGTCTTGGTGACGGTCAGCGCGCCGTAACCCGGATTGGCTCGCGTGTTGAGGAAGGTTGCGCGTACCGCCGCCGTTTCCACCACGCCGACAGCGCCGGTGCTCGTGGTCGTGTAGCGATCCGCCGTGTAATCCGCTTCGGAGACCGTGTAGCTCGTGCCGGACGGGATGCCCAGAATCGTGAGCGATCCGCCGCCCGCAACGCGAACCCGCGCCGTCACGCCGCCCGCCGCGTTGTCCTCAAAGGCAACCGTGCGGCCGCTCTGCGTGAGATACGTGCCTGCCAAAGCGATATTGTCGTTTCGGCTCAAGGTAACGGTAAATTCAAACTCGCGCCCGAATTCCGCCGTTCTGCCGTCCAGGTTCTTGACGATTTCAAGGCTTCCGGTGTCGCGCGTGTTCACGAAGCGGAGCGTATCGCCCGCATCGGTCATCACGCCGTCCTGTTCGCCCTGACGGACGACATAGCCCTCGGTCTGATAGCCGTTTTCATCCTCGATCACCGTGTAATGGGTATCCGCGAGGATATTGCCGATGGTCACACCGCGCTCCTCGCCCGTCGCCGCCGCGCCGTCCGCCATATCCACGGTGACATGCGCTTCGTCGTAGGTGAAGCCGTTTTCCGTCCGGGTTTCAAGCGTCAGCGCCTTTCCGTTCAGCGTCGGCCGGTTGTCGCCCGTCAGCCGGACGCCATCCTCGCGCCAGAGCCGCACCGTGAAGCCGAAGCTCGTGCGCACCGCGTTGCTTACGGCCACGCGGTCGTTATAGCCCGTGCCTTCCAGCTTCTTGGTGATTTTCAGCGCGCCGACATTGCGCGTGTTGGTGAAGACTGCGTCGCCGGTCAGCGCATCCGCGATGGTTCCGGTCACTTCGCTGCCGTTCACCCGGCCATTCTGCGTCGAAACCGTGAGATAATAGCCGTCCTGCGCGTCAAACACCTCGCGCACCGCGTACCGCGTGCCCTTGAGGATGTTTTCCACATTCAGGCTGCCGACGCGCGCCGCCTCCGTCACCGGGATGGAGAGGCTGAGCGTCACTGTATGGTTCTTCGCGTCCACGGTCATGTTCTTCGGGGTCTTGCCATCCACCGTGGGCAGGTTGTTTGTCTGCGTAAGATCGATCCAATCCGCATAGGTCAGCGTGGCCGAGAAGCTGAATACGGCTCTGCCGTTTTTCTCGAACTTCACCGCGTTGCCGACCGCGTTCTTGGTTACGCTCAACACGCCGACGTTGCGCTCGTTGGTGAACGCAACCGCCGCATCCGGCGTCTGGCCGTTGACCGCCGCCGTCTGCGTACTCACCGCTTCATAGCCTTCCGCGGTGTAGTCGTCCTCGGCCACCGTCGCCGTCGTGCCGTAGAGCACGTCAAGCAGCGTTGCCGTCTGGCCGCCCTTGAGCGTCAGCACGTATTCGCCGTTCGCATCGCGCGCAACGGTCGTCTGCACGTCCGCCTTGTTCGCTTCGCGGATGACCACGTCATACGCGTCGCGCTGGGTTGCCGTGTCGAACCGCGCGTTTTCGAGCTTCACGCGGAACGTGAACGCCTTTTCGCCGTCCGTCGCGTTGCCCTTGAGCGCCTTGCTCAGCGCAAGCGTGCCGCTCTCGCGCGTATTCGTGAACGTCATGGCCTCTTCGCGGCCCGCTTCGTTCACCACGTCGATGAGACCGGAAGCGTTCTGCGGCGTCTGGGTCGTGTAGCCGTCGTCCGTATAGTCGCGTTCGACAATCTCATAGCACGTATGCGCCGGGATGTTGGTGATGCTCGCGCTCACCGGCTGTCCGTCCGCGCCCATGGTGATGCTCACCGTTCCGGCGTAAACGTCGTGCCCGTCGCGCTGCTCGTTCGTCTTCGTCAGACCGTCCACGCCGCTGGGCATGGTGCTCGTCTGCGCGTTCAGCAGGTCGAGGTTGTGTTCATTCCACAGCTTCACGTCAAAGGTGAACGTCTTGCCGTAGCCCTTATCGCTCCCCGTTCCCGCAAGCGCTTTCGTAATCTCAATCGATCCGATATAGCGCTCGTTGGTGAACGTGTAGCCGATGATATTCGGCTTTTCGTTCATCTCCGTTTGGGTCGTTTTGAGCGTGTAGCCCTCGTCTTCGTGCTTCTCGCTCATCGCTTCCGTCACGATGATATCCGCGCCGTCCGGAACGTCATCGATCACCGCCGTCTCGCCCTTCTTCAGGGAGATCGTCTGTACGTCCTTCCGTCTGAAATCGATCGTTTCCGTTTGGCCGTTCACCGTGTAGGTGTACTCGCGGTAAACCGCCTCATCGGACAGCGCATCGTCCTTCTTTTCGATTCTGACGTTAAAGTCAAACGCATCGTCCTCGTTGGCCATTTGGCCGAGCACGTTCTTCGTGATGCTCACGCTGTGCGTGTCGCGCACGTTGGTGATCTGAACTGAGGAGGCCGTTTCTTTCGAAATCTTTCCCTTGTTCTTTTCGGTCGTGCTGCTGTTCCCGTCCGCATAGCTGACGGTAAAGCCCATGTTGCGATACGGCTGTTCGTCCTCGTCAACGGCGTAGCTCGTCCCTTCCGGCAGGTCATCAAAGGTCACGACCTCGCCGTTATGCAGGCTCAGCATCAGCGTTACCTCCTGGCCGACCTGCTCCTGCTTCACCGGATACGTGGTCTCTTCGCCCTCGCTCGGCATATTCGAGCGGCCGACGTGGCCGTTCAGCGACACCGTGTCGTTTACCAGCGTCAGTTTGACGTTATACGTTTCCGTATCCGCCGCCAGGCCCTTGCCCACGCCCGTGCCCGTCGCGGTCTTGCCGATTTTCAGCTTGCCCGCGCTGCGCACGTTGGTAAACAGCGCCGTCTGGTTTTCGGCGTTCACAACCCTGTTCGGCGTAGACTCGCCAAACTTCATGTCCTCATCGTAATAGGCCGCATAGCCCCACTCCGCGAAGCCGTCGTTTTCGGTTACCGTGTAGCTTGCGCCATAGAGGATGTTGCCAATCGTCACGTTGACGTCGGGTTTCGTCTGCGAAACAGCGATCCGGATGTCCTGAATCGTCACCGTGCGGTTTTCAACGGTCATTTGGCTGCCCATCGGAATCTTCGGCAGATTGTCCGCGTCCTCCAAATCCACGCCAGCCGGATAGGTGATCGCCGCAGTAAAGCTGAACTCGCGCTCGCTGATCGGATCTTTGCCTTCGATCTTCTTGCGGATCGCAAGCGAACCGGCGTTGCGGACGTTTTTCAGTTCAACCCTGGTTGTCCTTGGCTATCTCACCGCTTCCGCCGGACGTATAGGCGCTTGCGTCGATGTTGTAGCCCTGCGCCCGCTCGTCCGTCTCCTCGACGGTGTAGGTCGTGCCGACCGGAATATCTTTGATCGTCACCGTCTGGCCGTCGCGGATCTTCAGCGTCGCTTCGCCGTTCTTCACGGTCAGCGTCGTCTCCGCCGCGCCATCCATCATCGGATAATCGCCATCCACCGGCACAATATCATTGCGGCTGAGTCCGATTTTCACGGTAAACGCGTCGTCTTTCAAAACCGCGTTGCCCGCCGTCGTCTTGGAAATCGTCAGATCGCGGCGCGCCAGTTCGTTCTTCAAAACGATGCTTCCGTCCTCGCCGCCGGAGATCTCCGCGTTCGGGGTCAGATGTCCCTGTCCGTCGTCTTCAAGCGTCACGGTCACAGTGTACTTCGTCTTGTCGTAGGTCACGCCGTCGAAAGCGGTATCCACCTCCTCAATCTGATAGGTGTACGTCATGCCTTCCCAGTCGCGCTGTGTCCAGCCCGTCTCCGGAATGGTCGCGTAGTTCATCGTCAGGTCGAATTTTCCGTTTTCATCCGCCTGCACAAAGACCGCGTTCTCCTCGACTGTGACGTTTCCGCCCGCCGCAACGCGTTTGGTCAGATTCGGGTCATCCGGACTGGTGACCCAGATGCGGAAGAGGTTGGCATACCGCTCCAGCTCAACCTGCGTTCCCTCCGCAAAGACCTTCTTCTGCGCCGTGAGCATATACGTGCCCGCCGCGCTGTACAGATCGGTCGCGCTCACGCAATAGGTCTTTCGGCTATCGGCCTTAAAGTCGCCGGGCAGCGTGTTCATGCCTTCCAGCACGAAGCAGCTGTGCTTTTCGCCGCCGATTTCAACCTCGTCGTGCGCCGCAATGCCCTCTCCGCTGAACGTCGCGCCCGTGCTCAGATACGGCGCGGGAGCGCTCGTTTCAACAACCAGATAGCTGTCCGCATAGGTCAGATACGCGCTCTGCGTGCTGACAAAGCTGTACACATTGCCGCTCGACGTCATCTCGCCGACCTTCTTCGCCGCCGAAACCGCGGTCAGATTGTCGAGTTCCTCCGTCGTATACGGGCCGTAAATCGCGAACACCGCATCGGAAACATCCGCGTCGTTGTCCGCCTTCTTGGTGATTTCAAGGTCGCGCACCGGCACGAGGCCGACGTCCACCTGCGGATAACCCAGCTGGTTGTTCTTCACCATCTCTTCGGTGGGCACCGGCAGATAGAACCACTTGGTCGCCGCGCTGCCGTTTCCATCGGCCACGAAATCGCTGTCCGCATCGGAGGCGATGGCCACGAAATCGCTGTCCTTATCGGAGGCGATCGGGTTGTTCACGCCCTTCCTTGTGACCCTGAAGCTTTCCGGAATGCCGCTCAGCGTAAGCTGATACGTATAGCGTTCCGAACCGGACAGGTTGGTCGCCACAACGTTCCCGTCCGAATCATTCGGATCGTTTTTCAGGCTGGCAAGCTTCACCGCCGCAAACAGCTCGTCAAACTGATAGCTGCCGTCGGTGATCGTCTGCGTCTGCGTCGTCGGGCGGTAACGGTTATACCGCTGGCTGAGCTGCATGGTCAGCTGCTTGCCTTCGCCCGTGTACGCGTAATTCGGTTCGACCGACAGGTCTTCGGACTGAATGCCGTCGCCGTTGAAGTCGATCCAGACGCGGTTGCCCAGCCATACTTTCTCCGGGATGATCGCCACGCGCGCCACGTCGCTCGCCACGCCGCTGTGCTGGTCATAGCTGAGCCGCGCAATGTTGTTTGCCGTCGTGAAGTAAACGGAGGAATCCGTCACCTCAGGCGCAGAGCAGGTGTATTCAATCAGCACGCGCTCCTTGCCCGCCAGCGGCTGGGTCAGCATCACGGCAAAGCCGTGGACATCTGCCGGAGCCATGCGCGTCGCCCAGCTTTTTCTGATGTTGTCGGCGCCAAAATAGTCGTTATAGGTATTCCGGTTCTGAGACGTGATCTTCTTCTGCGTGAAGTAGACTGTGTAATCTTCGCCGGGTTTGAGTTCTGTGGAGCTTCCGTCCGCCGCGTATTTGGTCACGCTGATGGCCGTGCTCTCCAGCGCCACATCCCATTTGGAATCTCTGGTGCTGCTGTCGTTTCGCCAGTCGTCCGTGTGCGGCAGTTCGTCCATCACGGCGACGCTGGCTGCCGGCGAGAGCGACGGGTTCTCCACCAGAATTCTGTAATAGATCCGGTTGATTTCGTTGTCCTTTTCGGTCTTCGCGCCGGTCACGGCCACGTTCGACCCGCTGACAAATTTGTTCTTGCCGGTAATCGTGCCCGCCACATACTTGGAAATCGTCAGCGCGGAAGGCTCCGCCGACCTGTGCTCAGCCTTCGCCGAAATGCCGTGCTGGCCTTCAAAGCCGGGCAGTTCGCCGCTCTGGCTGTCGCCGGGCTGCTGCTTCACCATGCCGGTGATCTCGTTGCCCGCATCATCGACAAACGGCACGCCGAAGGGGTTCTTCGTGTTCTTCACGGTCTGCACGCCGCTCATCGCATAGGCGATGTTGGCATCCATGCCCGTGTTGTGCGCGATAATCTGCTCCAGAATGCGTTCGCCGACGAACAGCGCGTCCACCGTCAGGGTGATCTTCTGGCCCGCTTCCAGCCGGCCGTCGCCCCGGACCACAACCGTGTAGCCGTCCTGGGATACCGTCGTCGTCAGCTTCAGCGCGGCGTTGTCGCTCGTCGCTTCCGCCTTCACGGCCATGGCCTGACGCGGCAGCGTATCGACCAGAATCGGCGCCTCGATTGCGGGCAGGTTCTCCGCCTGACCGCTGATATTCTCAAAGACAATCGTATAATGCGCGCCGGAACCCGCGCTCACCGTCAGACTGTTGCTCTTGGGGTTGGTGGCTTCCGCTTCCACGGTCACGACATAGTCGCCCGTGTTCGGGTTCTGCACAATCTCCGCGCGCTGCACCTGTTTGGTGATTCTGGCTTTCGGCAGGCCGATCGACGAATCCGCATCGCGGTTCGCCGCATCCGTATAGGTCTTGCTGACGCTCGCCTGCGACTTCGCGCCGATGGTATAGGCCAGTTTGAGGCCCGCCGTATTGCGCACACCGCAAACGCGGTCGATTGCTTCGTCGGATTCCTGATGGAAGCGCATCGTCACCGCAATCGGCGTATCCTGCCTGAGGCCCGCAGGGATATCCCGGCTGTCCCGCATATGATACGCGATCTTGAAGCCCGTGTAGATGCAGCCGCCGTCTTCCGCTTTCAGGGAAACGACCGCGCCGCTGTCGGTCACGTCGATGTTCGACTGAATCAGCGTCTCCTGCGTGCCGATCAGGCCGTAAATATCCGCATAGATTCTGTCGCCTTCCGCCGCCGTGCCATAGGCCTCCTCCAGCTGCGCAAAGCTCATCTTGCCGACGGTCACGCCTTCCACAAAGTGCTGCGTCTGCACGGTTTTCGCGTCGCCGTCGAGCCAGCCGCTCTTATTGCCGTGCGCGTCCACCGTCTGATATTCGACCTTGTTGTCCGTAATCACGAAGCTGCTCATCGGGTAGCGGATTGCGTCGTTCGCGTCCGCCGCGCCGCTGTCGCTCGTCGTCTTCCGGATTTCAAAGGTCACCGTCTGCCAGCTTCCGTCCGCCTGCGTGTTTTGCAGGTTGCCCAGCTTTCCGTCGGCCTCGCCGTTGACCGCCGAAACGGTCTTATCCAGATACGGATCGCGGTTCGGGATGTTGGCGAACGCCGCCGCGGCAAAGCCGCCTTCGTTCGTCAGCTCCGCTTCTGCCTCCGTGTGCCACGGCATGCCTGCGGACTGCGAAGCCTCGGTTTCGATATAGCCCGCCGGAGTCGTCGTTTCCGCGAAAGCGTAACTGCCGCGCTCAACATACGACGTGATGACGTAGGTATACCGATACCCCCGCTCGTCCGTGTAATACGTTCTGTCCTTCGCAAGCGTATACGTCTTTTCGCCGATTTCAAGTGTCTGCGGCGCTTCCGTCCTGTCTGCGGCGGTCGGTTCGAGGTTCGCAAACGCATAGCTGTGCGTCTCGTCCGTGCCGTCCGTCTCCGCCGCGCTGAACTTCGCGCCGACGACCAGCGCGCTCTTGTTTTCATAGTCGCGCTTGAGGATCACCAGTCTGCCCTTCGGCTCGTTATATGCGTTGAAGTGCAGCGTGCTGAACAGCTCGTTCGGATTGGCCATCAGCTCTTCGCCTGTGACGACGGTATAATAGCCCGCCGCGCCGTCAAGCTCGGAAACATCCTGCTCGGCCGTGCTGTGGTTCGCGTCCGTCTTTTTGAAATCGTAATAGGCCTTGTAGCCCCGGCTCACCGGGTTCAGGTACGGCTTGGCGGGATCGTCGCCGATCTCGCCCGCGTCCGGCTGCTCAAAGACGACATACGCCTCGCCCTCTTCGAGCCTCGGCAGATACGGGAACAGCACGTCGCCGTTTGCGTCGGAGGTCACCGTCTGATACAGATACGGCTGTCCGTCGCTAAGCAGAACCTCGTGCAGTTTGCCGTCCGCGTCTTTCTTCATGATGTGAAGCACAGCGCCTTCGACAACCGGCGTATCATCGTCGCGGTTGTCGCTCACGCTGCCGAACACGCGAACCTGAATGGATACACCGCGCGTATTCACCATCGAAATCGTGTTGGCCACGCTGCCCGCCGCCAAATCAATCTTCGCGTCATACGCCAGCTGATAGCTGTAATTCGGCGCGGAAATCTCTTCGACGTAATAGGTGTACGGCGTGCCGTCCGTCATCGCGTCTTCCGGCGCATAAACTTCGTTCAGCTGCACCATGCCGTCCGCGCCGGATTTGAAGCGCGCCGCGTTTTCACGCGTGCCCGTCCAGTCGCCAAACGGCGTGCCGCTTTCACGACCCACATAATAGTGCTTATTGTTCTGCTTGTCCCGCGTATACAGCGAGAAGAAGCAGTTTTCCAGCGCAGTCGGCGTTTCGCCTTCGCTCAGACATTTGGTCTTCTCAA
>OGDF01005517.1_pt1 | contig 13367 bp, 10 predicted proteins | sample 1570141 | NCBI WGS metagenome assembly OGDF01 (sample SAMEA4370581, study PRJEB24528) | human gut metagenome | reverse complement strand
CGATGTTCCTCGCCGTGCCGCACTGGAAGAGCCAGCTTTTTACCGCCCGCAGCGCTCGAAAGGGGGAGAAGCAGGATGCTTGATATCAATCATATTGCAAAGACCTTCAATCCCGGCTTGATTACCGAGAAGCGTGCATTGGCGGATGTTGACCTCCATCTGGCGGAAGGTGATTTCGTCACAATGATTGGCGGCAACGGCGCGGGCAAATCCACGACGCTCAACGCCGTCGCGGGTACGTTCATGGTGGATCGCGGCAGCATCGTCATTGATGGCGTGGATGTGACGCACCTGCCGGAATACAAGCGCGCGAAGTATCTGGGGCGCGTGTTCCAAGACCCGATGAACGGCACGGCGGCAACGATGAACATTGAGGAGAACCTCGCGCTGGCGTATCGCCGCGGGCAGGGGCGGACGCTTCGCTGGGGCATCACGGCGAAGGAACGCGATGAGTACCGCGAAAAGCTGGCGACGCTGGGGCTGGGGCTGGAAGACCGCATGAGCAGCAAGGTTGGTCTGCTTTCCGGCGGACAGAGGCAGGCGCTGACGCTGCTGATGGCGACCATCAAGCAGCCGAAACTCCTCCTGCTGGATGAGCACACTGCCGCCCTTGACCCCAAAACGGCGAAAAACGTGCTGACGCTGACGCAGAAAATCATTGCGGAAAACCATCTGACGGCCATGATGGTGACGCATAACATGAAAGACGCGCTGGAGTACGGCAACCGCACCATCATGATGCATGAAGGCAAAATCATCCTCGATATCGACGCGGAAACGAAGAAGCGCATTCACGTCGAAGACCTGCTGGTGATGTTTGAAAAAGCAAGCGGCAGCGAAATCAACAACGACCGGATGCTGCTGGGATAAAGCGGAAATGAGAAGAATGCGGACGAGGTGAAAAAAGCGCCTCATCCGCATCTTTTTTGCCGAATATGAAAGAAAAAAACAGCATAAAAGCGAATGATATGCAGAATAAGGACAAATTATGACCATTTTTTCGCATAGAATTTACAATTCGCCATCGACAATTGGACGAAAATGTGATATACTGCCTTCTGTTCCTAAAGAATGGAACGAAACTTTCGCAGCGGCTCTCCGCAGCGAAAATATTCTGGAAAAGAAAGAGAGGAAAATGAACATGAAGAAGTTCCTTGCAATCATGATGGCGCTGTCCATGATGCTGTGCGCGTTTGCCGTGGCGGAAACCGCGAGTCCCGTTGCCAGCACGGTCGCCAGCCCTGTTGCCAGCCCCGTTGCGGATATGGTGGGCGACCCGGCGGATCTGCCGGCAATTGCGGCTGTGCTGAACGGCGGCAGCGAGGTCTATGTTCCCTCTGACAAGACGAACAAGACCCTGCAGGATGCCCTGAACGACGAGTTCACCGAGGGCGCGGGCTATGATTCCTTCGCTGTGCTGGATGTGGATGGCGACGGCAAGCTCGACGTGGTGCTGAATGTGACCGTGAACGGCGAAGTACTGGGCTATCTGGTGCTGACCAGCGCAGATGAAGTCATCTGTGCGTACGGCTTCTACTACCGCGCGATGATTGGCCTGAAGGAAGATGGCTCCTTCTCCTTCAGCAGCAGCGCGGCGGAATCCGGCGTGGCGACCTTCTACAAGGACGAGAACCGCGATGCGCAGTACAATGTGCTGGCGGAAAGCAAGCTGGATGAAAACGGAAACGTCGTCTATTTCGTGAACGGCGAAGCGGCGGATGAAGATGCCTTCACTGCGGTCATCAACGCGCAGAACGAAAAGGCGGATGCGACCTTTGTGCCCGCAACGGCGGAAAATCTGGCGCTCTACCTGACGATTGAATAATCAACCCGTCCAAAGCAACCTCCCGACATGGATTGTGCCGGGAGGCTGTTTTTTTCTTCAAATCAATAGATAATCGTCGAACGAAAACCAATTTTCGATACGAAACCGTTTTTTCGCAAACTACGATGAAAATCCACCGGGAACTTGGCAGATATGGCATGAAAATATGGATGGAAAGACAAATATCCATTGACAAAACGATTTCGCTGATGCTATAATTAAAAGGAAACTGCGGTCAAATACGCAGAAGAAAGGAACGATGGATATGAAGAAGCGGTTCTTGCACCTGTTCAGCCTGATGCTGGCGGTGCTGATGCTGATTCCCTGCGTAGGGTCGGCGGAAGAGGCGGAAGCGGTGGATAACGGCGTGATGCGCGAGGGCTTGACGGCGCTGGAGGCTACCCGCCTGATGGGCAACGGCATCAACCTCGGCAACACCCTGGAAGCCTGCGACAACAACGTCGGCATCAAGACGAACACGCCCCTTAGCTATGAGACGCACTGGGGTCAGCCGAAAACGACGCAGGCCATGATTGACGGCATGAAAGCGGCGGGCTTTGACACCATCCGCATTCCGGTGGCTTGGATGACCAACGCCACCCACCTCTACGAAGGCGACTACACCATCGACGCTGACTACATGGACCGCGTGGAGGAAGTTGTCCGCTATGCGCGCAAGGCGGGCATGTACGTCATCATCAATGACCATTGGGATGGCGGCTGGTATGGCATGTTCGGTTCGGAAAGCGCTGAAACCCGCGCGCTGGCCATGGAAGCCTACAAGGGCATGTGGCAGCAGATTGCCGAACGCTTCCGTGATTACTCCGATTACCTGATTTTCGAGAGCGCAAACGAGGAGCTCGGCGGCCGCTTCGACGAGAATTCTCCGCTGTACTGCTCCGATTCCGTCGTTACCTACCTGACCGACGACGAGCGGTACGCGCTGACGAACGAAATCAACCAGACGTTTGTGGATGTCGTCCGCGCGACGGGCGGTAACAACGCGACCCGCTTCCTGCTGATTGCGGGTTACAGCACCGACATTAACCAGACCTGCGACGATCGCTTCCAGATGCCCAAGGACACCGTGGACAGCAAGCTGATGGTTTCTGTCCATTACTACGATCCGTGGTCGTACTGCGGCGCGTCCAGCGCGGTGAGCGCCACCAAGTGGGGCAAAGTGAGCGACTATGAGTACATGGATCAGCAGCTGGCAAAGATGACGAAATTCACCGAGGCGGGCTACGGCGTGGTCATCGGCGAATACGGCGCGCTGCCGTGCAGCGACGGGCTGAAGGACAACACGCTGGCGTACCACACGGCGTTCCTTGACGCCTGCACCAAGTACAACCTGACGAACTGCCTGTGGGATTGCAGCGGGCTGTACAAGCGCGTGTCCCAGACCTTCGCGGATGACGATATTCTGGCGATGTATCAGGAGAAGCGTCAGGCGAACGAAGAAGGTCAGGATTATGCGGATGTGCAGGCGGCTGCTGCGGCGGAAGCAGCGGCGGCTGCAGCGGAAGCCCCCGTGACCTTCCTGCAAGATGCCGTGGTCGTGGATGACCAGACCGCGCTGGCGTGGATTATGTGGAACGACGGCAGCTGGGCGCTCACCCACAGCGTCGGCGATACCTACAACGCGGACGCCATCTCCGAGGGACTTGTCGCGACCAACGCCATCATCACGGGCGAAGGCAAGTACACTGTTGGGCTGGATTTCACCGGCACGGCGCAGGGTTACTCCGCGTCCGTCGCGTTTGCCGCCATCGGCATCAGCAACGGCGAAGCGCTGTACCCGAACTACCTCGTTAACATCAAGGAAGTGCGCATCAACGGCGAAATCTACCGCCTGAAGGGCCGCGCCTACACGACCTCTGACGACGGCGTGTGCACGCGCGTGAATCTGTACAACGAATGGGTGACGAGCGTGCCCAAGACCGCGCGTCTGCCCGGCGGCAACCTCGCCGGCGCAACGCCGACCCCCATCAACCGCAACGACGCTGTCATCGCCGAAATCAAGACGATTGAAATCGACTTTGAGTATGTGCCGATGAACTAAGGCAAAAAGAAGCCCGAATCAGCGATGGTTCGGGCTTTTTTGAATGCGGATGATTTCACTTCCTATAATTGCGCGCTTTGTCGCAGAGGGTTTCGCGTCCGCAGACGCGGCTGGAGCAGCAAAAAAGACATGCCTGATGTTGAAAGTCAAGCATGTCTTTTTGCAATCTGCACTTACTTCAGATACTGCACCGCCAGAATCACAACGCCCAGCACCACCAAAACCACGCCGACCACCCGGTTGAGCGTCTCCGGCTTCGACTTGTTCGCAATTTTCGCTGCAATCTGCGCGAACAGCACCGTGAACGCCATTCACTTCGCCAGCGTCCATCCGTCCGGCAATCCGCCGATGGTGAAGTGGCTGACCGCGCCCGTCAGCGCCGTGAACGCCATGATGAACACACTCGTGCCAACGGCGGTTTTCAGCTCGTAGCCCATGACGGAGGTCAAAATCAGCAGCATCATCATGCCGCCGCCCGCGCCGACGAAGCCGCAAATCATGCCGATGAACGCGCCGCAGACAATCGACTGCACCATGCGCTTCTTTTTGCTCACGTTCTGCATGGCTTCGCGCGTCGTCATCACCGGGCGGATGATGAACTTGATGCCCAGCAGCATCGTCATCAGCACGCTGAAGCTGCCCATCGTTCGGCTCGGCACAAGGCTTGCGACGTAGCTGCCTACGACCGTGAACGCCAGCACCGCCGCCATCATCAGCAAGCCGTTGCGAATGTCGAGATTCTTGTTTTTGCCGTATGTCCACGCGCTTGCGGCACTCGCCAGCACGTCGCTCGCCAGCGCAATGCCGACCGCCTCATACGGCTCCATGCCCAAGAACGTAATCAGCATCGGGCTGATGACCGCCGCGGCGCTCATGCCCGCGAACCCCGTGCCTAAGCCAGCGCCTAAGCCCGCCAGCAGGCATACCAGTACTTTTTCCACCATGAGGAAAGCCTTCCTTCTGTCGATTCTTATGCACATTGTAGCGGATTCGTGTGTACTCAGCATGAACATTGCGGACGAAAATGCAAAATTCGCGCATCAGGCGAAAATCCGCCGCTGATGGCTGGAAAATTCCGCAAGAAGCCGCGAACCCGCTTGTGCAAACGCGCATTTCGGGCTATACTACCCTCATCAGCAGAAGGAGGATAAGCATCATGTGTACCGCGATTCGCCTGACCACGCGCGACCACTATTTCGGCAGAAACCTTGACTTGGAGTACAGCTATCAGGAGACCGTCGCCATCACGCCGCGGCGTTATCCGTTCCATTTCCGGCACGAGGGGACGAACAGCGACCATTTCGCCATGATTGGCATGGCGTTCGTCGTCGGTGGAATGCCCTTATATTATGAAGCGACGAACGAGAAGGGCTTGAGCATGGCGGGGCTGAACTTCCCCGCGAGTGCCGTGTATTACGACGTGAAGCCGGATTGCGCGAACATCGCCAGCTTTGAGCTGATTCCGTACATTCTGGGGCAGTGCGAAAGCGTCCAAGAGGCGAAAACGCTGCTCCAGCGCCTGAATATCACTCGCGACGGCTTCAGCGAGCAGCTCCCGCCGTCGCCGCTGCACTGGATGATTGACGATCGCGAAGGCTGCATCGTCGTCGAGTCGATGGCGGACGGGCTGCACGTCTACGACAACTGGTCGGACGTGATGACGAACGAGCCGCCGCTGACATTGCAATTGGAAAATCTGGCGCACTATCAGGCGCTTTCGCCGGAAGAGCCGGTGAATCGCTTTGCGCCCGCGCTGCCGCTGAAGGTGGGCGGACGCTGCACGGGCGCGATTGGCTTGCCGGGCGACTGGTCGCCGTGGTCGCGGTTCGTCCGTGCGGCATTCCTGACGAACAACTCCGTCTCCGGGGACAGCGAGGAGGAGAGCGTCGGGCAGTTCTTCCACATTTTAGGCGGCGTGGCACACCCGCGCGGCTGCGCCCACCTGCCGCATGGGTATGAAATCACGGTGTACACAAGCTGCTGCAACGCCGACACGGGCGTCTACTACTACACGACCTACGGCAACCAGCAGATTTGCGCGGTGGACATGCACAAGGTGAATTTGAACGGCGGGGAAGTCGTGTCGTATGAACTGAAAAAGCAGCAGGGAATTCATTACCAGAACTAAAAGCAGGGCAGGGGTGCAGAACGCATCCTTGCCCTTTTTGCTTAGCCGATGCAAATCACCGTTCCCGACGAGAAGTCGCTGGGCAGCAGCGTCGGGTTCAGCGAGAGCAGCCGCCCACGCGTCGTCCGAAAGCGCACCGCCAGCGTGTCCAGCGTCTCCCGTGGCTGAATGGTGTACGAGCGCAAGCCGGCGCACGTCTGCCGCGTGCCGGACGGCGGCGCACAGTACGCGGTGCCCGCAATCAGGTAGCCCGGCATCAATTGCGGATTCGCGCTGCGCATCGCCCGATAGCTGACGTTGTGCTGCACCAGTAAATCCGCGTAGCTCTGCCCCGACTGCACCGCGGACAGCGTATATCCTGACGGACAGACACGGGTCGGCGTGTCAGGCAGGGCGGGATATTCGCCGTCGTCCGGCAGGGGAATCACGGGCGTCTGGCTGTCATCGGGCAGGGCAGGGTACTCACCGTCGTCCGGCAGGGGGATGGCGGGCGTCTGCGCGTCGTCGGCGTCGTCCGCTTTTGCCGGAACACACAGCACCTGTCCGACCGTGAGATTGTTCTGTGACACGCCGGGATTCCGCTCGGCGAGTTCGAAGGTCGTAATGTCCAGCCGCGCGGCAATCGACGCGAACGTGTCGCCGTCTTCAACCACATACGGCTGACCGCTGATGCAGGTATAGATGAAATTGGGCAGACAGATTTCCTCCCCGGCGGTCAACGTGGCAAAATCGACGCCGGGATTGATGACCTGCAGCGCCTGCACGGTGGTGGCGTATGTACGGGCGATACGCTCGGCGGTGTCGCCCTCCTGCCAAGTGTAGCTCTCCGCCCCGCGCGGACAGACGCGCCCGATGGCTCTGCGACCTTGCTGTTCCATGCCTGTTTCCCTCCTGTTTGCACTTTTCGGCGGGTTTTGCGCCCACCATTCAAAATTTATGCGCCGGGCAGTGGTTTCATCCCTTGCCCTCGCTGCTATTCTATGCTATAATGTTCGGCAGGTGTGCTGACGCGCCGATTTTCGTGTGCCTAAGTTTCACCAGAATCTGGTTGTTTCCCCTGAACCCGACACATTTCGGTGCGCCTCGGTTCGGGCGGGAAAACGAAAGAAACCATGATGCGTATACAGAAAATGTGCATCAATATGCAGCTTTATACTTCTGCGACATCTGCGAAGAATGATGGAGGGAATTCCCATGAAGCATCTGCTGAAGCTCCTCGACCTGAGCAAGGAAGAAATCACGGAGCTGCTTGACCTCGCTGACCGCCTGAAGGCGGAAACCAAAGCCGGCGTGGAGCACCACATCCTCAAAGGCAAGACGCTGGGCATGATTTTTGAGAAGTCCTCGACCCGCACGCGCGTCAGCTTTGAGACGGGCATGTACCAGCTGGGCGGTCATGCGCTGTTCCTGTCCAGCCGCGATCTGCAAATTGGCCGCGGCGAACCGGTGGAGGACACCGCGCGCGTCCTGAGCCGCTATCTGGACGGCATCATGATTCGCACCTTTGCGCAGGAAGAAGTGGAAACGCTGGCGCGCGTGGGCAGCATCCCGATTATCAACGGCTTGACGGACTTCTGCCACCCCTGCCAAGTGCTGGCGGATTTGCAGACCGTGCGCGAGTACAAGGGGCGCATTGAGGGGCTGAATATGTGCTACATCGGCGACGGCAACAACATGGCCAATTCGCTGATTGTCGGCTTCCTCAAAATGGGCGCGCATGTGTCCATCGCCTGCCCGAAGGCGTATCAGCCGGACGCGCAGGTGCTCTCGTTCACCGAGCAGTACCCCGGCAAGTTCGTCATGACCGAAAGCCCGGAAGAAGCGGCGAAGGATGCGGACGTCATTTTCACCGACGTGTGGGCTTCGATGGGGCAGGAGGAAGAAAAGGCGGTGCGCGAGAAGGCGTTCCGCGGCTATCAGATTAACGCGGAGCTGCTGGCGAAGGCGCATCTGGGCTGCATGGTGCAGCACTGCCTGCCCGCGCACCGCGGCGAGGAAATCACGGCGGATGTGTTTGAATCCCACGCCGACCAGATTTTCGATGAGGCGGAGAACCGCCTGCACGCGCAGAAGGCAGTCATGGTTGCTGTTATGGCGGACAAGAAAGACTGGTAAGCAACACGCGGTTTTTGCCCCAATAGAAAAATGGAGGAAACGAGCATGAAGGGCTATCTGCTGCTGGCCAACGGTCAGCTTTACGAAGGCACGCTGATGGGCGCTGCGAAGCCGGTCATGGCGGAGCTGGTGTTCACCACGGCGATGACAGGCTATCTGGAAACCCTGACCGACCCGTCCTACGAAGGGGAAATCGTCATTCAGACATTCCCGACCATTGGCAACTACGGCGTGATTCCGGAGGACTTCGAGTCGCCGCGCCCGCGCCTGTCCGCGTATATCGTCCGGGAACTCTGCGATGAGCCGAGCAACTTCCGCTGCCAAGGCAAGCTTGATGATTACCTCAAAGCGCAGGGCATTCCCTGCCTGACGGGGGTGGACACCCGCGCGCTGACCCGCGTTATCCGCAATGCGGGCGTGATGAATGCCGCGCTGCTGACCGAGAAGCCGGAGAATCCGGAGGAAATCTGCGCGCAATTGAAGGTGCTGCCGTTCCATCCGTCGATTCAGGACGTGACGTGCGACGGCGTTCAGCCCGCGAAGAAGCGGGGCATCCACAACGTCGTCCTCTGGGACTTCGGCGCAAAGGCGAACATCCAGCGTGAACTCGAAAAGCGCGGCTGTGCGGTCACGGTTGTTCCGGCGAGCGCGACGGCGCAGGAAATCCTGAACCTGAATCCCGACGGACTGATGCTGTCCAACGGCCCCGGCGACCCGGCGGATAACACCGCCGTGATTGCGAACCTGCGCGAACTCATGCGCCACCGCATCCCCACCTTCGGCATCTGCCTGGGGCATCAGCTGCTGGCGCTCAGTCAGGGTGCAAAGACCGCCAAGCTGAAGTACGGCCACCGCGGTGCAAATCAGCCCGCGAAGGACGTCAAGACCGGGCTGTCCTACATGACGAGCCAGAACCACGGCTATGCGGTGGACTGCGACACGCTGCCGGAAAACGCGTCCCTGCGTTTTGTCAACGGCAACGACGGCACCTGTGAGGGCGTTGATTATACCGATATGCCCGCGTTCTCCGTCCAGTTCCACCCGGAAGCGTGCGGCGGCCCGCTTGACACCCGCTTCCTGTTCGACCGCTTTATTGCCATGATGGGAGGGAATAAGGAATGCCGCTGAATCCTGATCTGCACAAAGTAATGATTATCGGCTCCGGCCCGATTGTGATTGGTCAGGCTGCCGAATTTGACTACGCCGGTTCGCAGGCGTGCCGCGCCTTGAAGGACGCGGGGCTGGAAGTCGTGCTGGTCAACCCGAACCCCGCGACCATCATGACCGACCATTCCTCCGCCGACCATATCTACATTGAGCCGCTGACGCTGGAAACCCTGCGCCGCATCATCCTCAAGGAAAAGCCGGACTCCCTGCTGTCCACGCTGGGCGGGCAGAGCGGTCTGACCCTCTCCATGCAGCTGGCGAAGGAGGGCTTCCTCGAACAGCATGGCGTGAAGCTGCTGGGCGCCAAGTGCGAAACGATTGAAAAGGCGGAAGACCGCCAGCAGTTCAAGGACACGATGCTCTCCATCCACCAGCCCGTCATTCCGTCGGAAGTCGTGGAGACGGTGGAGGATGCGCTCGCGTTCGCCCAAACCATCGGCTACCCCGTGATTGTGCGTCCGGCGTATACGCTGGGCGGTTCGGGCGGCGGCATCTGCCAAGACGAAAAGGAACTGGCGGAAATCGCTGAGAATGGTCTGCGCCTGTCGCCGATTACGCAGATTCTGGTCGAGAAGTGCATTTCCGGCTGGAAGGAAGTCGAATTCGAGGTCATGCGCGACAAGCTCGGCAACGTGATTGCCGTCTGCTCGATGGAAAACATCGACCCCGTCGGCGTGCATACGGGCGACTCCATCGTCGTTGCGCCCGCGCTGACCTTGGCGGACAAGGAGTACCAGATGCTTCGCCGCGCCGCGCTGGACATCATCACCGCGCTGGAAGTCGAGGGCGGCTGCAACTGCCAGTTCGCGCTCAATCCCGATACGTTCGACTATGCCGTCATCGAGGTCAACCCGCGCGTCAGCCGTTCCTCCGCCCTTGCGTCGAAGGCGACGGGCTACCCGATTGCCAAGTGCGCCGCGCAGATTGCCATCGGCTATACGCTGGATGAAATGAAGAACGCCGTGACGGGCAAGACCTGCGCCGCGTTCGAGCCGGCGCTGGACTACATCGTGGCGAAAATCCCGAAGTGGCCGTTTGACAAGTTCGTGTACGGCAAGCGCACCCTCGGCACGCAGATGAAGGCGACCGGCGAGGTGATGGCGATTGGCGTGAACGTCGAGCAGGCGCTGATGAAGGCGGTTCGCGGCGCGGAAATCGGCTGCGACACACTGCGGATGAAGTCGATGGCGAATCTCACCGTGGACGAGCTGCTGGAGCTTATCGGCAAGTGCACCGACCAGCGCATGTTTGCAATGTACGAGGCGATTGCGCGCGGCGTGACGCTGGAAAAGCTGCACGAAATCACGAAAATCGACTACTTCTTCCTCCATAAGTACCTGAACCTGTACAACATGGAATGCCGCCTGAAAGAGGGCAACATCGACGCGGAGACGTATCTGCGCGCGAAGAAGATGGGCTATCCGGACAAGGCGATTGAGCGCTTGTCGGGCGAAAAAGTGCCGATGCACCGCGACCCGGTCTACAAGATGGTCGATACCTGCGCGGCGGAATTCGCGGCGGAAACACCTTACTTCTACGCAACCTATGACGATGAGAACGAAGCGAAGGAGTTCCTCGATGAGCGCCCGAAGAAGCCGTGCGTCGTCGTCTTGGGTTCCGGCCCGATTCGCATCGGTCAGGGCATCGAGTTCGACTATGCGTCCGTCCACTGCGTATGGATGCTCAAACAGGCGGGCTACGATGTCGTGATGATCAACAACAACCCGGAGACGGTTTCGACCGACTTTGATACCGCTGACCGCCTGTACTTCGAGCCGCTGACGGCGGAGGACGTGCTGGGCGTGATTGCGACGGAGAAGCCGGTTGGCGTCGTCGCGGCGTTCGGCGGGCAGACGGCGATTAAGCTGACTCACGCGCTGGAGCAGGCGGGCGTGCGCATCATGGGTACGTCGGCGGATATGATTGACGCGGCGGAAGACCGCGAGCGCTTCGACGCGGCGATGGAGAAGTACGGCATCAAGCGCGCCAAGGGCCGCACGGTCATGACGAGCGAAGAAGCGGTGGCGGCGGCGAACGAGCTGGGCTACCCGGTGCTGGTGCGCCCGTCGTATGTGCTGGGCGGTCAGAACATGATTATCGCCTATCAGGACAGCGACATTGTGGAGTACATGCGCATTATCCTCGCGCAGGGCATCGAGAACCCGGTACTGATTGACCAGTACCTGATGGGCATCGAAGCGGAAGCGGACGCGATTTGCGACGGCACGGACGTGCTGATTCCCGGCATCATGGAGCACGTCGAGCGCTCCGGCATCCACTCCGGCGACTCCATTGCTGTCTATCCCGCGTGGAACCTGACCGGCGCGATGACGCAGCGGCTGATTGAGGTCACGCGGCAGATTGCGCTGGAACTCGGCACGCTGGGGCTTATCAACATTCAGTATATCGTCTATCATAACGAAGTCTATGTCATTGAGGCGAACCCGCGCGCCAGCCGTACCGTGCCGTACATCAGCAAGGTGACAGGCGTGCCGATGGTTGACCTCGCCGTCCGCGCGATGCTGGGCGAAAAGATTCGCGACATGGGCTACGGCACGGGGCTGTACCGGCAAAGCCCGTACTACGCGGTCAAGGTGCCGTGCTTCTCCTTCGAGAAACTGGCGGATGTCGATACTCACCTCGGCCCGGAGATGAAGTCCACCGGCGAAGTGCTGGGCATCGGCACGAACCTGCAGGAGGCCATCTTCAAGGGACTCGTCGCCGCGGGCTACAAGATGCGCCATCAGGGCGGCATTCTTGTTTCTGTCCGCGACAAGGACAAGCCGGAAGCCATTGACTGCGCGCGCAAGTTTGCCAAGCTCGGCTTCAACATTTTCGCCACGCCCGGCACGGCGCGCGCCATGCAGGAGCATGGGCTGTACGCCGCCGTCGTGAAGAAGGAAGCACAGGAGAAAATGCTGGAAATGGGGCAGGTGCAGTATGTCATTTCCACGTCCAACAAGGGTCGTCTGCCGCAGCTGGAATCCGTCCGGATGCGCCGCAAGGCGGTCGAACGCGGCATTCCGCTCTTCACCAGCCTTGACACGGCGAATGCCCTCGCCAACGCGCTGACCAGCCGCTACTCGCTGGGCAACGTCGAATTGGTGGACATCAACAACATGCGCACCAAGCACAAGAAGCTGACTTTCACCAAGATGCGCGGCACGGGCAATGACTACCTGTACTTCGATTGCTTCGACCAGACGGTGGAAAGCCCCGAATCGCTGGCTGTGCGCCTGTCCAACCGCCGCACGGGTGTCGGCTCGGACGGGATTGTGCTGATTATGCCCTCGAACATCGCCGATGCGAAGATGCGCATGTTCAATGCCGACGGCACGGAAGGCTCTGTGGCGGGCAATGCCCTGCGCTGCGTCTGCAAGTACCTGTACGAGAACGGCCATGTGCGCAAGGACGAAATGGCGGTCGAGACTGGCAGCGGCGTTAAGACGGCGAAGCTGTTCATCCGCGAAGATCAGGTGTTCTCCGTGCTGGTGGACATGGGCTGCCCGCAATTCGCTCCGGCGAAGATTCCCGTCAAGCTCGACGGTGACCGCGTGATGATGCGCCCTGTCTTCCTCGCAGGCGAAAAGCGCGAAATCAGCTGCGTCAGCATGGGCAATCCGCATGTCGTTATCTTTGTGGAGGATGTAAACCGCATCCCGCTGGAGCAGGTGGGTCCGCAGATTGAGACGGACAGCCTGTTCCCGGAACGTGTGAACGTGTCGTTCGCCCAGATTGTGGACAAGAACGACATCGTGATGCGCGTATGGGAGCGCGGTATCGGCGAAACGGCGGCCTGCGGCACGGGCGCGTGCGCGGTGGCAGTCGCGGCAGTCGAAAACGGCTTCTGCACCCGCGGTGCGGACATTGATGTGCGCCTGCCCGGCGGCACGCTCGTCGTCCGCTATCAGGAGGATGGCAAAGTCTGGCTGACTGGCGACGCTAACACCGACTTCACGGGGACTATCGAAATTTAAGCAAAAGCGGCATCTCGTTTTTCACGCGGGATGCCGCCCTTTTTGCAAAAGGGGAGGAAATTTGCATGAAACACGTTCTTTGCTTTGGCGACA